>JAEEGH010027982.1_pt1 | contig 11123 bp, 8 predicted proteins | sample 9134181 | NCBI WGS metagenome assembly JAEEGH01 (sample SAMN16246544, study PRJNA631951) | gut metagenome | biome: gut microbiome; feature: rumen; material: DP-attached | host: Bos | place: Iran: Karaj | collected 2018-10
AAAAAAACAAAATTTTCCGTGTTTTTCCGCGCGCGCGTACCAATTAATTACGTATATTTGCGGCCTAAAAATCCAACCCCTCCCACCCAGGGAAACGCCAAAAACTCAAAAACCATAACATACGAAATTCATAAAAACATAATAATCAAACAATTAAATCCAAAACAAAATGAAAAAAAGATTTACTAGAATCTTGGCAGCTTTAGCGCTGCTCGTAGGTCTCACTATCCCGATGGGGATGTGGGGACAGACAAGAGTCGAAGAGTCATTGATAGCATTGACCTTCCCTGATGACAATTCTTCGAACAATGGTCTTACTCAAAATCAGTACCTGTCCACATGGACTGCTATGATTGATGATTATAGTTGGAGTATTTCCAATTTTAATAACAATAATTGGAATGGTGACTGGACATATATTAAATGTGGTAGAAAGAATAATGTATCTGTAGCAAATATTACAACTTCAGATGCTTATCCTGAAGCCGTTACAAAGGTTAGTATTACCATTGATGCCATCACTACTTCTAAAGTCAATTCGATTACTCTTTTTATCAGTTCTGATGGCTCTTCTTGGACCTCTGCTGGCAATTATACTAAATCTACAGGTGTTCAGACCGTGACATTGGCCAATCCTACTGCCGATCAGTATTATAAGATTGAATTTGATTGTCAAAGTGGTTCGAGTAACGGCTTGGTCACTGTTTCAAAAGTTGAGTATTTTTACGATAATCCTAGTGGCACTTTAACTTGTGAAGCTCCCACCTTCACCCCGCTGCTGGTACCTACACTGAAGCTCAAAATGTGACCATCAGCTGCGCCACCGAAGGTGCCACGATTTATTACACCACCAATGGTGATGAGCCTACCACAAGCAGCACGGTTTATGCTGCTCCTATCAGTGTCAGCTCAAATATGACCATTAAGGCCATTGCTGCCAAATCTGGATATGATAACAGTACTGTTGCTTCGGCTGATTATAATTTTGTGACTATCGAACACGCTGGCACTGAAGCCGATCCTTACACTGTTGCCGATGCTCGCAATGCCATTGATGCTAACACAGGAGTTACTGGCGTTTATGCAACTGGTATTGTTACGCGAAATACATATTTTAACCAAACTAATGGTTATATTAGTTATTATATTTCGGATGATGGAAACAACACGATGGAATTGGAAGCATATAATGGCTTAAATATTGGAGGAGAACCGTTTGAATCACAAGAGGATATCCAGGTTGGCGACATCGTCGTTATTTATGGTAATTTGAAAAAGCACAATACAACTTATGAATTTGATGCCGAAAACCAACTGGTTTCATTGGAGCGCCCACAAAGCACCGCTCATGTCATTGCTGAAGGCACCCTCACCCACGTCTCTATCTCAGGGCTTTGGGATGACAACTTAGATGATATCAATTTGGGTGATGAGGTTGAAGAAAATACAGAGGTGTTCTTCACACTTGCAGTTGATGAAGGTTACACCTTAGACCCAGAGAGCGTGTCCGTTTTGGATGCTAGCAATAATGAAGTGCAACTTACGGAGAATACAGGCAACTGGTCATTCTACATGCCCAACAGCAGCGTGACAATCAATGCCACGGCAACTCAAGGTTCTGTGCCTCCCGTTACTGGCGACAAGTACGTCAAGGTGACTTCTACAACTGATCTTACCAGTGGCCAATACCTCATTGTCTATGAGGAAGATGGTTTAGCTTTTGATGGTAGCTTGGAAATTCTAGATGCAGTTGGCAATACTATTTCTGTGATTATCAGCAATAACGAAATTGCAGTTACTGAGACAACCGAAGATGCAGAATTCACAATCGATATGACCGCAGGTACCATCAAGAGTGCAAGCGGATATTATATCGGACAGACCTCCGATGCAAACGGACTGAAAACAAGTACAACAGATGGATATGAGAACGCCATTTCGATTGGCGATGATGGTGCAATTATTGTTTCATCAAGTGCTCATTTGCGCTACAACAGTGCCAGTAATCAAACGCGTTTCCGCTACTACAAGAGTACCTCATATACTGGTCAAAAAGCCATTCAGCTCTACAAGAAAGTTGAAGCCACTCCTGCTGGTCCCTCCATTACCGTCAATGGCTATGGTGACACCGATGGCGGCTATGTCCTCCTCGCTTGGCCCGAAAGCACTTCGCCTGCTAATATTGAAGGTATGATTTCTGACGATTATGGTGCTCAACTTACTCCAGAGACCCCTGGTACTTACGACCTATACTACTACGATGAAAGTCAAGAAAAGGAATGGCGTAACTATAGAACGAATAGCTTCAACCTCGTTCCTGGCAAGGGCTATCTCTATGCAAGTAAAGAAGGTGTGACCCTTACTTATGAAGGTGAGGCTAATCCTGATTTTGAAGACGTAGATAATCTGCCTTACACCGAGAATGACTTAGTAAAGAGCATTTATCTTGCTGGTAACTCAAAGACTAATGAACAGACCTTCTATGTGTATAATAGTGAACTGGCTAAGCAAACCTTCAACTACCTCACCATGAATGAAGATGGCAATGGATTCATCTCTGGTCAAGGCGCTGCGTATACTGCTCCTGCCATGACTGGTTTCTTTGTACAGGCTCCTGGTGCAGGCATGACGCTGTCAACTGCAAACCTTGAAGATGTGGTTAATGTCTCTTCGCTCAACATCAATGTGCTGCGTGACCGCGGTTCGGTCATCGACAATGCCATCGTGAGCTTCAGCAACGGTAGCATGATGGATAAGTTCTACCTGAAGAACAACACCACTCGCGTCTACATCCCGCAGGGCAACCGTGAGATGGCTATTGCCAATAGCGCCGCTGAGGCCGAGATGCCCGTCAGCTTCCGCGCCAGCGAAAACGGCACCTACACCCTCGCCGTCGAGGCCGAGAACGTCGAGATGAACTACCTCCACCTCATCGACAACCTCACCGGCATGGATGTCGACCTGCTCCAAACCCCGAGCTACACCTTCGAAGCCAAGACCAGCGACTACGCCAGCCGCTTCCGCCTCGTCTTCAAGGCTAACGACACCAACGAAAACAACGCCGAGACCTTCGCCTACTTCAACGGCACCAACTGGACCGTCAGCAACGTCGGCGAAGCCACCCTCCAGGTGGTCGACGTCACCGGCCGCACCGTCGCCAACCAAATGATCAACGGCAACGCCGAACTCAACCTCAACCAACCCGCCGGCGTCTACGTCATCCGCCTCGTCAACGGCGACAACGTGAAGACCCAAAAGGTGGTGGTGAGATAATGCTGGCTATTGGCCACTGGCCACTGGCCTCTGGCAGCCTCAACAGAAGGGAAGTCCTTCCCACACAAGAGACCGCCAGAAGCCAGAAGCCAAAAGCCAGAGTCAATAAACCCAAAGAACGAACAAAGAATTAAATCAAACAAATAAAATAAAACGATGAAGAAACTAGCATTAACAATCGCAATCGTCCTCGGACTGGGTCTCACCACTTTCGCCGATCCTAATGGCGGTGGTCTGTTCAAACGCGGCGCAGACATTAACGATGAATACTCCGAACTGGGCATGAATCGTGACCTTACTCCTATGCTTCCCAGCCACGGCGAGACGGGTAACCAAGACGCTCCCATCGGCACGGGTATCGCAGTCCTGGCAGCCCTCGGCGGCGCCTACCTCGTGGCCAAGAAACGCAGAGAGGAATAATTTAGATGGGATACGCTACGCGTAGATAATGGGATACGCTGCGCGTAGAAATGCTTTGCATTCAACGAAGTTAAATCTGTCAAAAATTGTTTTTGATGGGATACGCTACGCGTAGAAATCTGTAAAAAATGGAATCGGCTAACGCCGAGAAATCGATTAAAAATCGGTTAAAAATCGGTCAAAAATCCGAGCAAAAGATTTTGGAAAGATTTTGAAATAGATTTTGGAAAGATTTCTTGCGAAGCAATCCAAAAGATTTCTTGCCGAAGGCAATCCCAATAAGGAATCCCCAAATAGAAAAAGGCATCACCGCAAGGTGACGCCTTTTTTTGTGCGAGCTTGCGAGCACACAATTTGTTTTAGATTTACGCACGCGAGCCCCGCGAGCGAATTATTTACGCTAGATTTACGTAAGATTTGCTTCCAAAAAGAAAACCATCATTTCCTTCCCATTCTCACGCGAACGTAAACAACAAATTCCCAAAGAAATTCCAAAGCGTCGAAGCCCCAACGGCGAAGACCTTGCTCAGGTAGAAGTTCCACTTCAGCTTGCCGTTGAGCAGCCACACCGTGAACGTGTCGATACCCAAGCCCACCAACGCGATGCCGAAATACTTCACGTATTCCACCCCGATCTGTGGGTTGCTGCTCTCGAAGGTCCAGATGCGGTTGAGGAGGTAGTTGGTCGTGGCCGCCACCACGAAACCCAGGATGTTGCTCAGGTATTTGTTCCACTTCAGCCACTCCTTAAACACGTAGGTGACGCCAAAGTTGACGAACACACCCGTCAAGCCCACCACCCCGAACTTCAGGAACTTCAGGAAGAACGCACGGTCGAACGCTATTTGCAGCAGGGCTTTCATCGGTTTTTTCTTTTCTGCTTGCAAAAATACAATTTAATGGGATACGCTTCGCGTAGAAATCGGTCAAAAATCGTTTATTATGGGATCGGCTGACGCCGAGAAATCGGTCAAAAATCGTTTATTATGGGATCGGCTGACGCCGAGAAATCTGTCAAAATAAATTGTTCAAAATGGGATACGCTTCGCGTAGAAATCTTTCGAAATGGGATACGCTACGCGTAGAAATCTGTAAAAAATAATCGGCTAACGCCGAGAAATGCTCTGCATTCGGCGAAGCCAAATCCTTCAAAAATCGTTTGAAAATCGGTCAAAAATCGGAGCAAAAGATTTTGTAAAGATTTTAGAATAGATTTTTGAAAGATTTCTTGCGAAGCAATCCCAAAAAAAGATTTCTTGCCGAAGGCAATCCCAAATAAATTGCCGAAGGCAATCCCCAAAAAAATTGCCGAAGGCAATCCCCCATAAAAAGATTTCTTTCCCGATAGGGCAATCCCAAAAGAAAATCCCTATATTTGCGGAAAAATTCAGAAGATGAGCGCGGTAAAAGACATCGCTATCGAGGCCTACGACTACCCGCTGCCCGAGGACCGCATCGCCAAGTACCCCTTGCCCGAGCGCGACGCCTCCAAGCTGCTGGTGCTCAAGGACGACAGGATACAGGAGTCGCAGTTCAAGCACATCGGCGACTTCCTGCCCGAGGGCGCCCTGCTGGTCTTCAACGAGACCAAGGTCATCCGCGCCCGCCTGCAGTTCCACAAGGCCACAGGCTCGCGCATCGAGGTGTTTTGCCTTGAGCCCGAGCAGGACTACCAGGTGGCCTTCGCCGCCGCGTCGCCCGTGCGCTGGAGATGCCTCATCGGCAACGCCAAACGCTGGAAGGAGGGCCCGCTCACCATGGAACTCAACGTAGGCGGACAGCCCGTCACCCTCACGGCGCAACGCATCGCGCAAAACGACCAGTATGCCGACATCGAGTTCGGCTGGTCGCCCGCTGCCTTGCCCTTCGCCTCGGTGCTCGAGGCGGCGGGCGAGATCCCGTTGCCGCCTTACCTGCACCGCGACGCCGAGCCTGCCGACCGCGACCGTTACCAGACCGTCTTCGCCCGCTTCGACGGCTCCGTGGCCGCCCCCACGGCGGGGCTTCACTTCACCCAGCCCCTCATCGCCGCCTTGCGCGAGCGCGGCTTCGGCTTCGACGAGGTGACGCTGCACGTCGGGGCCGGCACCTTCCGCCCCGTGGCCACCGACACCATCGGCCAGCATGCCATGCACTCCGAGACCGTCATCGTGCGCCGCTCGCTCATCGCCAACCTCATCGCACAGTACGGCAAGCCCATCGTGCCCGTCGGCACCACCAGCACGCGCACCCTCGAGAGCCTCTATTGGATCGGGGTGATGCTCAAGGAACAAGGCACCGCACTGCGCCCGCTCCACGTGGAGCAATGGTTCCCCTACGAGCCTCACGAGCCCCTCACGGCCCCCGAGGCCCTGCAATACGTCATGGACTACCTCGACCTCCACGGCCTGACGCGCCTCGAGGCCACCACAGCCCTCATGATCGCACCTTCTTATAAGATGCGCGTCATCACCGGGCTGATCACCAACTTCCACCAGCCCAAGAGCACCCTGCTGCTGCTGGTCTCCGCCTTGATCGGCGAGCGCTGGCACGAGTGCTACCGCTTCGCCCTCGACCACGGCTTCCGCTTCTTGAGCTATGGCGACAGCTGCCTATTTTTGCCGTGACTTTTTTTCTGGCACGGTTTTTGCTTTTTGAAAACAACGTAACACATTAAATCAAACGTAACACAATCACTTAAAATCTAATCAACATGAAAAAATCTATCATTTTCGGTGTCCTGGCCATGTTTGCCGTGAGCGCCATGAGTATCCAGAACGTGAATGCTCAAAATGGAACGACAGCTAAGAAAGAGGCTGTGAAACAAGACTCGAAGCAAAAGCCTTCGAAACCGACTCAGGCCATCAACGAGCCCAAGGAAAAGCCTCAAATGAACCAAGAAGAAAAGACCCAGAAAGGTGCTCCTATCCACAAAGCCAAAGGCAACACCTCGAAGAACACGATGCAGAAGCCTGGCAAGATGCAGAAGGAATCCAATTCACAGAACGCCAACGTCAACGGCCAAAACGAAGGTAAGGCAGTGAAGCCCGGCCAGAAGAACGACGCCAAAGCTGAAATCAAGAAGGAAGGCCAACCCGCTATGAGAACCGCCCAGCCTCAGCAGAAGCCCGACGTCAAGGTCCAGAAGAAGGAACAGAAGCCTGACTACAAAAACGAAAGAGTGAAGACCGACACCAAGGTCGACCGTAAGAATGCCGGCCAACCTCAGCCCAACGCCGTCCGCCCGAAAATCAAGAAGGACAGCCAGACTGAAAAGAAGACCACTGGCTCCAATCCCAAATAAGCCATAAGTCAAAGCAAAAAAAAAGAGGCTCAAGCGAGCCTCTTTTTTTATTTCTTTCGTCCCGAAAGCATCTCGGCGTAAGTGCGGAGGTGCTTTTTCCTTTCCTCGGGTAGCGCTACGGCATCCAGGGCCTCGAAGGCGCGGCGGTCGTAGTCGAGCATCACCGCTTCGACGGCTTCCTTCACGTGCAGGCGGTCGTAGATGGCCTGCACCTCCTCGATCTTCTCCTCCTCGTCGTGGTCGACGCGCAGGGTGAAGAGGTATTCGAGGCGTTGGCGGTCTTTTGCGGAGGCCAGCTCGAGGGCTTTCAGGTAGAGGTAGGTCTTCTTGTTGTCGGCGATGTCGCCGCCATGGCGTTTGCCGAACACGGCCACGTCGCTATAGAGGTCGAGGATGTCGTCCTGCAGCTGGAAGCTCATGCCCATGTTGATGCCGAAGTCGTAGAGCCGTTGGATGTCGTCGGCAGGTGCGCCCGCCACGGTGGCGCCCATCTGCAGGGCGGTGGCCAGCAGCACGGCGGTCTTCAGGCGGATCATCTCGAGGTATTCGGGGATGGTCACGTTGCCGAGGGTCTCGAAGTTGAGGTCCATCTGCTGTCCCTCGCATATCTCGATGGCCACCTTGCCGAGTTGTCGTGCGACTTCGGCGCCTTTTTGGGGCTTCAGCGCATATTGGAAGGCTTGGGCCAGCATGGCGTCGCCGGAGAGGATGGCGATGTCGGCGTTCCATTTCTGGTACACCGTCTCCATGCCGCGGCGCAGCGGGGCCTTGTCCATGATGTCGTCGTGGATGAGCGTGAAGTTGTGGAAGGTCTCCAAGGCCAAGGCGGGCCAGAGGGCTTCGTCTTCGTCGCCGTCAAACAGCTCGTTGGCCAGGAGGCAGAGCATGGGGCGGAGGCGTTTGCCGCTTTGGAGCAGGGTATAGGCGATGGGTTCGTATAACTCCTTCGGTTGTCCGTTGAGGTCGGCGTTCGCCAGGAAATCGGCGAAACGTTGTTGCAGGTGTTTGATTTTTTCCATGAAAATAGAGGTTTCGATGCCACAAAATTAAAGATTTTCGCTGGAAACGGATAATTTGGAGCGAAATTTGTGGTTTTTCTTTTATGGAAAAAACAAACACCTATGAAATACCTCCGACTGATTCCCGCCTTGTTGCTCGGCGCGGCGCTGACGGCCTGCAACACGACCAAGAAACTCTATGAAGCCCAAGAATACGACCAGGTGATCCAGCGCGTGGCGCCCGACATCTGCGACGGCGACATGAACGCCAGGCATATCAACTACGTGGCGGCCTCCTACCACAAGGCCAACCAAGCCGACCACGAACGCATCCAGGCCCTGAAGGCCACGGGTCAGCCCGACGTGTGGCCCGAGATCTACCAGCGTTATTGCAGCATGAAAGGCCGCAACGACGCCTTGGCCTGCTTCCCGACGAAGGTGAAAAACGGCATGAACTACGTGAAGCTTGACCTCGACGACGACATGACCGTTGCCCGCAACCACGCCGAGGCCTTCCTGGTGGCCAAGGCCAACCAACTGCTGAACACGGGTTCGGCCGCCGACGCCCTTGAGGCCGACAACTACATCGAGCAGCTGTGGCACACCAACAAGGACAACAGCAGCCTGCCCGAGCTGCAGAAGAAGAGCCTGCTGCGCCAGGCCGAACGCGTGCTGGTGTCGGTCGACAACGACGACGAGCGTCCGCTGCTGCGCAGCTTCGTCGACGCCGTGCTGCATTTCGACGCGGGTGAGGTGCCGGCCAACGTGGTGTCGGCCACGCGCCGCATGCATTTGCGTAGCGACGACGCCGAGGTGCGGGTCGTCGTCACCGACATCCAAGTCACCCCCGACCGCCTCGACGAGGTGACCTTCAAGGAGACCAACGGCGGCAAGACCGTCGAGGTGACCGACCACTCGCAAAACAAGACCGTCACCGTCACGGGCACCATCAAATATTACGATGCCTACGGCTATCGTTCGTTGGCCTCCATGCCCTTCGAGGTGAAATCCACCTTCAAGAACGACTATACCACCATCAAGGGCGACCGCGATGCATGTTCGGCGGAAACGTTGAACCGTTTGAACACGAAGCCGGTGCCGGTCCCCACGGACGAAAGCATCTTGCTGGATGCCGCCAAAAAATTGAACGATTTGGTGGCAACGGAAATCCGGAAATAATCGGGAACCCCGAAGGGGTGACAGCATTATTGTCGGGGCTCGTTCGCAGCCTTCAGCAGCCGTTGCGTCACCGAATCCATGATGCGTTCCAGCACCTCGGGGCGCTCCGTATAATACTGCATGTTTTGTGAGAAGATGCTGTCGGTGATGCCGTAATGCTCGAAGAGCTGGTCATAATAAAACCGCGACATCTTGAGGTAGTCTTTCGGCACGACGGGCGTCGTGTCGTTGGGGTCGCGTTCGCGTTCCTGCTGTTTCTGGTAGTTGATGTCGGCCTCGATGACCTGCACGTCGGTCATGATGGTGATCATCTCCTGCTCGGTGAGCAGGCGGTCGGGCTTAAAGCCTTTGTCCTTGCGACCGCATGCGGTCGCAAGGACAAAGCATAGGATGATGACGGATAACCTCTTCATCTTTCATCAGTTGCCGACATCCGACAGGAACTTGATGCGCATCAGGCGCACTTCCTCTTCGTTGTATTCATCCTCGCCCAGCTCCTCGAGGGCCTTCTTCACGTCGTCCGACTCGGCCTCGTGGAAATAGTCCAAGATGTCCTCCTGGTGGTAGATGTCGATGTTATCCTCGATGTAATAGTTGATGTCGAGGTGGGTGCCGCTCGACACGATGCTCTCGATCTCCGACAGCAACTCGTCGAACTCCAGGCCCTTGCCGTAGGCGATGTCTTCCAGCGGGATCTTCTTGTCGATGTTCTGGATGATGCCGATCTTCAGCGCGGAGTTGTTGACCACCGACTTCACCACCATGTCGTTGGGGCGGGTGATCTCGTTCTCCTCCACGTATTCCTTGATGAGCTTGATGAAGGGCTCGCCGAATTTCTCGGCCTTGCCTGCGCCCACGCCCGCGATCTGGGTCATCTCCTCCTTGGTGATGGGGTATTGGATGGCCATGTCCTCAAGCGACGGGTCTTGGAAGATGACGAAAGGCGGCAGGCCGTTCTGTTTGGCGATGGTCTTGCGCAGGTCTTTCAGCAGGGCGAAGAGGGTCTTGTCGGCGCCGCCGTCCTTGTTGGCGCCCATGGCAGCCATAGTCTCGGGATCGTCGTCCTCGGAGCCTTCGTAGTCGTGGTCTTTGACCAGCATGATGGTGTAAGGCTTCTTGATGAAAGCCTTGCCTTCCTTGGTGATCTTCAGGATGCCGTAGTTCTCGATGTCCTTCGACAGCAGCTTGTTGACCAGTGCCTGGCGGATGACGGCGGTCCAATACTTGTCGTCGTGTTCGTCGCCGGCGCCGAAGAACTCGTTGTTCTCTTGTTTGGCCGCCTTGATGTCGCCGGTGAGCTTGCCGGCCAGCAGCTCGGCGATGTGTTTGGTCTTGAAGAGCTGCTTGGTGTCTTCCACGGCTTCGAGGACGAGCTTGAGGTCTTCCTTGCCGTCGAATTTCTCCTTGGGTGAGCGGCAGTTGTCGCACGAGCCGCAGTTCTCCTTATTATATTCCTCGCCGAAATAATGCAGAAGCAGGCGGTGACGGCAGACGGCCGACTCGGCGTAGGTCACCGTCTCGTTGAGCAACTCGCGGGCGATCTCTTGTTCGGCGACGTTCTTGCCTTTGTTGAACTTCTCCAGCTTGTGGATGTCCTCATAGTCGTAGAAGGCGATGCAGTTGCCTTCGCCGCCGTCGCGACCCGCACGACCGGTCTCCTGGTAGTAGCCTTCGAGGCTCTTGGGGATGTCGTGGTGGATGACGAAGCGCACGTCGGGCTTGTCGATGCCCATGCCGAAGGCGATGGTGGCCACGATGACGTCGACTTCCTCCATGAGGAACTTGTCTTGGTTCTCCTTACGCGTCTGGCTGTCGAGACCGGCGTGGTAGGGCAGGGCGCGGATGCCGTTGACGGCGAGCGTCTCGGCCAGTTCCTCCACCTTTTTGCGGCTGAGGCAGTACACGATGCCCGACTTGCCTGGGTTCTGCTTGATATATTTGATGATGTCCTTGATGACATCTTTGGTCTT
>JAEEGH010027983.1_pt1 | contig 11123 bp, 9 predicted proteins | sample 9134181 | NCBI WGS metagenome assembly JAEEGH01 (sample SAMN16246544, study PRJNA631951) | gut metagenome | biome: gut microbiome; feature: rumen; material: DP-attached | host: Bos | place: Iran: Karaj | collected 2018-10
CCAGCAAAGCAGGTAAGCTGTTGGTTCTGCGAACCCAACTTATCAAACAGTTGGCGCACTTCCAACTCGCTCATCTCCGAGGGCAACTGGTAGCCGCCCTTAAAGCGGATGGCATCGGGTATCTGGGCATACAGACCATCCAGGTCCTTCACCCCCACCTTCTCCATCATCGCCTGCAAGTCGTCACTTGTATGCGGAAAATACTTGTAATCCATAGATAGTATATTTTGGGCACGGATTACGCGGATTACACGGATTTTTCGCGAATAAATATAATCCGTGTTAATCCGTGAAATCCGTGCCTAATAATTATTTCTCACAGAAAGCAGCGTAGGCCTTGGCATCCATCAGGTTTTCAACCTCAGAAGGATCGCTGAGCTGTACTTTGATAATCCAGTTCTCAAAGGCATCCTGGTTGATGAGTTCGGGCTGGTCGTCGAGAGCTTCGTTAACCTCTACAACGGTGCCACTAACGGGTGAGATCAGATCTGATGCAGCCTTTACGCTTTCAACGGCACCAAACTCCTCACCTGCTTCAACCTCGTCGTCAACATCAGGCATATCTACATAAACCACATTGCCCAGAGCATTCTGAGCGTAGTCGGTAATACCTACAAAACCAAAATCACCTTCTACTCTAACAAATTCATGAGACTCTGAGTAGTAGAGTCCTTCAATTACTTTAGCCATATCTTTTACAATTTTAGGAATTACAATTTATTTTGTTATTTCTTGTAGCTCTTGTTATAGAACTGCTTCTTTACCACCTTGCCTGGGAATACCTTTTTGCGAATCTGAATCTGCACTTCGGTATCCAGTTTGGCGTATGAGGCATCGATGAGTGCCATGCACACGCTCTTATCTGTAGATAAGGTGTGATAGCCAGTTGTCACCTCACCGATAGGTTCGCCTGCCATGTTCAGCACGGTGTAACCATGACGGGGGATGGCCTTATCCATCAGTTCGATACCCACCAGTTTCTTAGCAGGGCCTTCGGCCTTTTGCTTGGCCAGCGCCTCCTTACCAATAAACTCGGTCTTATCCAACTTAACGAACATGCCCAAGCCAGCCATGATAGGCGTGATATCCTCAGAGAGCTCGTCGCCATAAAGTGGCAAGCCCACCTCGAAACGCAGGGTATCGCGACAACCCAGTCCACAAGCCTGAACACCTGCTGCAATCAGCTTGTCCCAGCACTCACGGATATAGTCGTGGTTGGCATAAATCTCAAAGCCATCCTCGCCCGTATAACCTGTACGAGAGATGATAACATCGCCAATAGTCTTACAAGTATAGAATACCAGTTCGGCACAAGGCAGACCCAATACCGTTTCAACGATATGTTCGCTCTCTGGACCCTGAACGGCTATCTGACCGTAAAAGTCGGAACGGTTCTGCAGGTCGATATCAAAACCCTCGGCATTCTGTTGCATCCAAGCCCAGTCCTTATCGATGTTAGCGGCATTGATGACCAGGAAGAAATCGTTCTCGCCCATCTTATACACCAACAGATCGTCAACCGTACCACCATTCTCATAGCACATCATACCATAGTAGATCTTGCCCACAGGGGCACCAGCGATATCGTTTGTAAAAATATGCTGCACATAACGCTCGGCATCAGGACCTTTTACAGTTACCTCGCCCATGTGCGATACATCAAACAATCCCACATGCTCGCGAACGGCCGTATGCTCGGGGGCGATACCAGCCATCTGATAAAGCAAGGGCATATCAAAACCACCAAACGTTACCATGGTAGCACCTAGCTGTAGATGCTTGTCGTACAAGCAAGTACGCTTTTCTTTCTTTTCTAATTCTTGTTTTATTGCCATAGATTATTGTATTTTTAATTATTGTATTTTAATGATTCTATTTGTTCAATGTCCTTAATTTGTTGGGGTGTGAGCATCACCTCTCCATCACACAGGGTTTGCCGTATCAGTGTTTTTATCTCGTCGAGCGATAACGTGGTGTGATCTTTTAAAAAGGTGATGCGTTGCCGCACGCTCTGTATGCCTTTCTTCTCCAACTTCTCCGGGCCTGGCGTGATGGCATTCAGCATGTGCTCCATATTGGTATCGTAGAGCATGGTGCTATGAACGATGCTGCGCCCAGGCAACTGATAGAAAGCCGTGCCGCACACTTTTTTATCACCTATCATAATATCGTTATGCGTGGTGCTGGTGGCTTCGACGCCCATCTTATGTAGCACCAGTTGCACCATCGTTACAAAACGGTTAAAGGTAAAGCCTACATTGTCGCCATCCGTAATCATCGAGAGCATCAGGTTGTCCATATCGGCATACACACATCCACCACCACTCTTACGGTGATACACATGGATGCCGTGCTCGCGACAATAGGCCAAGTTTACCTCGTTCTCAACCACCTGGTTGCGACCATAGATAACACTGGGCTCTACTTGCCACATAAAAAAGCAGTCGGGTTCGTTCAGATTTCGCGCTACATACTCCTCCATCGCCAGATAGAAACTTAGGCGACGGGGTTCGTTAGTAGGTAAGGCGATATATTTCATATGTAAAGTATAGTCATTAAAACTTTCTGCAAAAATATGAAGATTTTATGTAACCGCCAAATTCTTTCCTCTAAATAATGCTAAATCTTATTTATTGTCCGCCCAGACGTTCAAAGTAGGGTATCACATCATCCCATGTCTTAAAGGTATCGCTACCAAACTCTATCAGCGTAGCCATGCCATCAACCTTCTGTGTATCAATCAGATAATCGCCATAGAGCAGTTGTTTCTGGTTGGTAAAAATGGTATGCCCGTAGGCAGGCACGTTGATGTATTCGTACAGCCAGGCATTCACGTCGGCATAATCCTTAGCATCTACCGTAGCAGGAGCCACAAAGTAGAGTTGATAGGTTTCGAGCAACTGGCGGATGGCTTTTTGCGACGAACTGCGTGGTTTGCCATACTGATCAATCAGCGTGTTGGTGCTGATATACACAATGGGACGCTCCCTACCCTCCTGTTTATCGCTCACCCAACGGATGACAGGCACCACCGAGTGCATAAACGAGCCATCGTTCATACGATGCTCGCCATGGAAACGAACAGCCTGCTGATAGTGCTCACGAAACAGGTCGTAGGTGTTCACGGTTGTATCCTCGTCGCCAAAGAGGCCCCAGACATGCTGCTGCTCGGCTTCGCAGGTATCGGCAAAGCACTTTTCGGTGATATCCTTATACTCCTTTACCAGAGCCTTGGTAACGATAAAATCCTGCACGCCATCCTGTCGTGGGTTCTGAAAGTGCTGGGCACCAATCATACCGTGCTCTTTCATGGTGTCGCCCATCTGCATGGCAGGGTTCACCAGAATACGGTCATAGCCATGCAGCATCTCGGCATACATACCACCCATCGAGGTACCGATAATCAGGTCGGGCTTCTCGATTTCACATATCTTATATAATAGAGCCATCGCCTCCTCGGGGTGGATGGGCAGGTCGGGGGCAATCACCTCGGCCTCGGTCAACACCTCACGGATACGAGTTACAGTGCCACTCTGCCCCGACGAGGCAAAGCCATGCACATACATTACTTTTTTACCTTTAAATAAATCCATCATGGTGCAAAATTACAAAATTACCGCGAAAAAATTTGCACGGAACGAAATAATTTGTATCTTTGCAAGCAAAAATCTACATATCAATCAACATTTTAAACTTCTATGTTATGAAAAAGTATTTAGCAGAAATGGTGGGCACTATGGTGCTCGTGTTGATGGGCTGCGGTGTAGCAGTTAGTTTGGGTTGCGACCCAGTAAACAACATCCCCGCTGTGGTAGGTACGGCATTTGCCTTTGGCTTATCGGTGGTGGCAATGGCCTATACCATCGGTGGCATCAGTGGTTGCCACATTAATCCTGCCATCACCTTAGGCTGCTTCCTCAGTGGCCGTATCAGTGGCAAGGATTGTGGCATGTACATGCTGTTCCAGGTGATTGGTGCTTTCATCGGCTCTCTGCTATTGTATATACTTACCGAGAATGTACCAGGTTTGGAGGGTACTGGTGCCAACGATCTGCAGGCTAACGTAAGCGTGCTGGGCGGACTGCTGGCCGAGATTATCTTTACCTGTGTATTTGTGCTCGTAGTACTGGGCGCTACTGCCAAGACCAATGGTGCTACCAACAACTTTGCCGGACTGGCTATCGGTCTGTCGCTTATTCTGGTTCACTTGGTTTGCATCCGCTATACAGGCACATCGGTTAACCCTGCCCGTTCTATCGCTCCTGCCATCTTCGAGGGCGGCACAGCTTTGTCTAATCTTTGGATTTTCATTGTTGGTCCTTTTGTTGGTGGTGCATGTGCAGCAGGTATCTGGAAACTGATTGATTCAGATAAATAAATATATAAAAAGGAAATTAACTACAGTGAAACAAAACAACGGACTTTTTAGGGCAAACGGCGCCAACTATTTGGTGCCGTTTGTATTGATTACAACTCTCTTTTTCTTGTGGGGATTTGCCCGTGCCATTCTCGATGTGCTTAACAAGCACTTCCAGAACGAGATGCACATCAGCATCACCCAGTCGAGCCTCATCCAGGTAACCACCTATATGGGCTACTTCCTGATGGCTATCCCCGCAGGTTTGTTTATTAATCGCTTCGGCTATCGTCGCGGCGTAGTATTCGGATTGCTATTGTTTGGGCTGGGCTCATGGCTGTTTGTGCCTTGTACCGAGGCCGGCACCTTAGATGCTTACCTGTTTGCGCTGTTCATCATCAGCGTGGGATTGGTATTCCTCGAAACTGCCGCCAACCCGTATGTAACAGAACTCGGCGGTAAGGAAACGGCCTCCAGCAGATTAAACCTCTCACAGTCGTTCAACGGCCTGGGTTGCCTGTTTGCCACCTTTGCCGTAGGACAGTTCCTGTTCAGCGATGGTGGTGGAAACGTAGAGATACCCTACGTTATCTTAGGATTCGTGGTATTAATCATAGCAGGCATCTTTGCTCGCGTTGATCTGCCAGAGATACGCCATAACGATGGACTGGAGGAGAAAGCCAAGTACGGTCGCGAACCACTGAAGCGCATCTGGCGCCACAAATATTTTGTGTATGGACTTATCGCCCTGTTCTCATACGAGGTAGCCGAGATTTCTATCAACAGCTATTTCATCAACTATGTTACAGGCATGGGCTGGATGGACGATCGCACGGCCTCGATGGTGCTCACTGGAGCCTTAGCCTTCTTTATGGTAGGCCGTTTTGGTGGCAGCTTTATCATGCGCTGGGTACCTGCCGAGCAGATGTTGCTTATCTGTGGTTGCGGTTGCGTACTGTGTACCATGGTGGTACTGATGAATTTCGGTAAGCTGTCGATGATTGGTCTGTTAGGCAACTATCTGTTCGAGGCTATCATGTTCCCCACCATCTTCTCACTCGCAGTTCGCGGATTAGGCTCACTCACCAAGAGTGCCTCCAGCATTCTGATGATGACCCCTGTAGGCGGATGCGGTTTCCTGTTGGTAGGCATCATAGCTGATGCTACCGACATGATAGTACCCTTCATCATCCCTCTACTCTGTTATATCGTGGTTGGTCTGTACGGCTTCGGCCTCACCATCCACCGCGAAGAAAAAGGCTTGCTCGATTAACTCGAGCAAGCTTCTTTTTTTACAGACTAATACTTCGTATCACAAACACATCCTCGCCATCGCCCTCCCTGAAATCAAAGGTGGCAGGCTTTGCATCGAATGGCTCGAAAGTGAGGGTAAAATCGCTATAGTAAATGTCGTCGCCATATTTTGACTGAGCGGTGTATGCTTTAACTTGGGGATAGTTATCCTCATTAAGCTTGATGCCATCGGTTGTGGTTAATTTATATTTCTTGCCATCAGCAGTAAGGTATGAATCACTGGTAATTCTGAACCAATAGCCTTTCTTGGTATAGTAGCGAAAACTGATGGTGGTACCTTTATTGTTGGCATCGACTTTCCGGATGGCAAGATTTAGATTATCATAATTGTCCTGTTTAGGACCATTCAAAGCCTCAGCCATCCCTAAGAAGAAACCAGCGCCATATCCTGTCAGCTCACAAAGGATGCGACCATCGGGCGATAATAACACATAGAAAGGTACAGCTTTGAAATCGTAATAATGGCTCTGTATGCCGCCTTTCTTAAATCCTTTACCATCACTCCAGTTTTTCCATACGATGCTCTTGCTCCAATCGCTGTTTTTCCAATCTGGAATTGAATCTAAGTTGATGCTAACAATTTCCAGTTTACCCTGCATGCGTTTGTAAATCTCCTGCAACTCAGGCTCAGCTTTCAGACAATTGCCACAGTGTAGATTCCAGAAGTCGAGTAATACATAGCGGCCATCGGCAAAGGCATCAAACAAGCGATGCTTATTGCCTTGCATATCGTAGAGTTCCGCATCAACAGCTTCTTCACCCACTTCCAGAACATGCAAAGATTCATCATTTTTCTGCTCTAACGTTTGGGTACTGGATACCACAGTAGAAGGGGAATCCAAATCGTATGAGTAAATATAGGGAGCAGTTTGGTCATCGATAAAGCCAGAATAGAGGTAAAGGGTCTTTCCATCCTTGGATAACATGATCTCTTGTCCAAACTTATCAAGATGAATAACTTGTTGCTTAACACCGTCCCAGTCATACACCTCAACGGTATTTCCCCATGGGAAAGGTTCTTTCAAATCATATTTTTCCATAGTTTCGCCCTTACGATTGGAATGCTTGTATAACAAGTAAATCTTGTCATTATTTGCAACGCAATGAATGCGTTCGGTAGACGGTGTTTTAGCAATCCCTGGGATTGGGAGTTGGTCAGAATAAATCTGATGCAGAATATTCACTTTGGCACCATCAATCGTAAAGATGAATGCGAGTTTACCCGAATCATCCCAATACAAGTATCGATCCTTACCATTACATGCTACACCAGAGCCATCAATATATGTCATCAGTTTCTGATCTGTCAGCACCTCTGTAGTACTATCATTTGGCCAATAATCTAAAGGGGTGACAGTCTGTTTTTTGTAGTTGACGACAGCGAGCACATGGTGCATATCTTTAACAGGTGCGCCTGTCGTGAGAAAGGTTGAGTCTGAAATAACAACGAATTCACCAATTTGATTAAAATCAGATAGCTTCGTCAGGTCATACTTTTCCCATCTTGCAGGGGCCTTAGTTGTACCCAGTTCATCTGGATGAAGAATTTTCGTCAACGAGACCAAGCTCGATTCACCCATCATACCTTCAAAAGGATGATCAATTACATACAATGTTCCATCAGAGCTTTGCGAAAGTACCATATCGCCGAACTCATTCTCTCCATGTCCTTGTACCAAAATCTTTTCTGCTTTCTGCCATTCCGATTTTGAGAGTTTACCAGAATAAACATTCAAGTCATGGTCCAAAGCATAGATATGGTCGCCAAACATCCATTTTGACCATAAGCCTTTATTGGCGTCAGTGTTTACAAGTTGCCCTTCAAGATACACATCAAATGGTACACTTGCCTGGTTAGAACAGCCCGTTAAAGTAATCAGGGCTAACATCATGGTGATGATAAGTTTTTTACGCATAATCATTTTGTTTTTGAGTGAATAATTAGTGAATTATCTGGATCAATCCGATGGCAAAGTTATGATGAAGACATGAAACTTGCAAGGATTTTTTCGAGAAATTACGACAAGGGGTGTTGCATACATTTTCGACTTAAATAACTGATAATATGACAGATAGCAAAAACAGGAATGCTAAAAAAGTAGCTAAGAGGGACGGGGTAGCAGGAAGAAAAACAGTAAAAAAGCTTGCTTATGTAATGAAAAGACTGTATTTTTGCAAACAAATTACAATCGTTATGAAGAAACTAATAATCATACTGATGTCCATAACCATCATGGTAGGATGCACCGGACAACAGCACCCACTGTTAAGACAGGCTTGGGGACTGGTAGAAGAAAAGCCCAATAAAGCTTATACCTTATTAAGTAAGGTACGTACTGATGCGCTGACGGATGAGGAAAAAGCTGAGTACGGCTTACTGAAAACAATCGTAGCCTATAAGATTCACGGTATAAACATCGCAGATAACGACTCGTTGATATCTGCCAGTATTGCCTATTACAATCTGCATGGCGACGAGTGGCATCGCGGGCGCGCCTATTATTATAGAGGTATGCTGAGAATGTACCGCTATGGTAACATGCTGGATGCCATCATCGACTTTAAAATGGCAGAGACCATTGCAGAGCATGCCGATGATAAAGAACTGAAAAGCCATGTATATGACATCCTGCACCATGTGAACATCATCAGTCATAACCATTATCAAACGCTTAGATATGCCCATAAGTGGTTAGACAACAGTACCGCACTCAAAGATAGCGTGATGATACTCAAGAACCTACTTATCTGTGCTAACGCTTATGCAGATATAAATCAGATGGATAGTGCTCACGCATATTTAAACAGAACGATAGAATTAGCAAAACAAACTGATTCAAGTTTATTGCCAAATATATATGCCACAGCCTATAGAAAGAGTGGATTCCAGTCCCTGGCGCGAATTAAGAAGTCACAGATTCAAGCATACGACGACTCCATGAAATATGTGAATCGCGCCATGCAGATGATTGACAGGCAACAGAAGTTCGACGAGGTAAGACAGACCAAGGAGTTTAACCTTCGCCTATCGTGGATGCAGGGGCTGACCACAGCATTGATGATTATTGTAGCCATCGCCGTTGGAGTAGGTCTGTGGTGGCATCGCCGAAAGGTTCATCGCTTAAGCCAGAAACAGGACGAGGATGCACAACGTATCAGCCATCATCGAACAAAGATAGAGGAACTGGAGAACCGCATGGAGCATATCTCATCTACCTTGCTGGTAGGTACGCAGATGTTTAACCAGTTACAGCAACGCCAGTCCATCGCCGAAGCCACCGCCAAGGAACAACAATGCCTGGTGGATTACTTCTCACAACTGCGCCCCAAACGCTGGCAGGAGTGGCAACGCAAATACAACAGTCTGTCGACAGCACAATACATTTTTCTGATTATGCAAGACGACCTACACTACGACGACGAAGCCATCGCTAATGCCCTGAATGTAAAGCGAACATCGGTAAGAAGCATGCGTTCGAGGATTAAGAGCCGGGAGAGGTAAGAATAAACTTTTTTGGCAAATTACTTGGTCTTTAAAATAAAAATAGGTATATTTGCAGCCGAAACAATTAACTAAAAGATGAGGAAAGAACTACTTCTATGCTTATTGCTGGCTATTACCAACACGATGCTGGCCGATGAGAAACTGGATCTGGAGGCTTACTGCCAGCAGATTGACCATGCTATAGCCCACTCTGCCGACTATGTGGCAGCACACGAGAAGAAAATCAGCGAGACCAAAAGGGCACTGGCATTCGAAACAACACCCAAAAACAAATATCAGATAAACTTTCAGCTTTACGAGCTGTACCGTGCTTTTGTAAGCGACTCGGCCATGTACCACCTGACAGAGTGTATTAAACTGGCCGACCAGTTAGGTGATGCTTCGGGGGCAGTGAAATGCCGTGCGCTGATGGCTATCAGATGTTCGAACATCGGTATGTACGATGAGGCACTGAACACACTCGACTCGATACATCCCGTGGGAATCGACACGCTCTCGTTGGGCATTTACTACGAGGCATATAATAATGTATATAGCGAACTGGCCTACTACACCCGATTGGCACACATGAAGCAGACCTACCAAGCCAAAGCCGACTACTATAAGCAGTTGATGATGGCCATACTGCCACCAACCTACGAAACACGCTTTTTGCGACTGGAACAGGAGGCACAGGGCGAAGGCGACCTGGAGAAGGGTATGCGCATAAACGACGAATGGTTGAAAACCGTTGAGCCAGGCAGTCATCCCTATGCGATGGTAGCCCTATACCGCTATATAGAATACAAACTGAGAGGCGACAAGCCCCAGATGATGCACTGGCTGGTAGAATCGGTATTAGCCGATATACGTAATGCTGCCATGGACCAGGGATCGATGTGGGAACTGGCCAACGAACTGATGCTGAATGGCGATATCGACAAGGCATCGAGCTACATCAGTTTTACCAGCGACTGTGCCAACCGCTACGGATCGCGCCAACGCAACTGGCAGATAGCACCGCTTCTGACTACTATTGCCAAGAACTACAAAACCAAGAGCGAGCACACCACCAATCAGTTACGCATGCTGGTGATAGCCATCAGTCTGTTGCTGTTACTGCTGTTAGGCGTACTGTTCTTCCTGCGTCGCCGCAACCTGCAGTTGGATGCCGCCCGTATGGCACTGAAAGGCAAGAACGACGAACTGGCCACAGCCAACAGTCAGTTAGCGACACAGACCGAAGAGTTGTCAACGCTTAACTCTCAACTATCATCTCTCAACTCTCAACTATCCGAGAGTAACCGTGTAAAAGAGGAGTACATCGGACGATTCATGAGTCTGTGTTCGCAGTATATCGACAAGCTGGACGACTATCGAAAGATGGTGAACAAGAAGATGAAGAACAAGGAGTTGGAGGATCTGTTCCGTATGTCGAAATCTACCGAGCTCAAGGAGAAAGAGCTGGAAGAGCTGTATCAGAACTTCGACTCGGTGTTCCTGCACCTTTTCCCCAATTTCGTGAACGACTTTAACGCCCTGCTACAGGACGATATGCAGGTACACCCCAAGGAGGAGAACCGACTGACCACAGAAATAAGAATTTTCGCCCTGATACGACTGGGCATCGAAGACTCGTCGAAGATTGCCGAATTCCTGCATTACAGTGTAAATACCATATATAATTATCGTGCGCGTATCAAGAACGGTGCGTTAGACAATCGCGAGAGTTTCGAACGACGTATCAAGCAGTTAGGTAACATACAATAGCATCTTACAGTTAACAAAATATTATAAAAATATTGAAATAATCCACTAATTGGCGGTTAAATTCTACTAACCGTCAATTTTTTGTCTATTTTATTTGGAAGTTATCGATAAACTTATTACCTTTGCCGACGAAATCAAATATGATTGGGATGAAAAAAGGATTAGTTGTATTAAGTATGTTGATGCTGACGCTGACAA
>JAEEGH010027984.1_pt1 | contig 11123 bp, 11 predicted proteins | sample 9134181 | NCBI WGS metagenome assembly JAEEGH01 (sample SAMN16246544, study PRJNA631951) | gut metagenome | biome: gut microbiome; feature: rumen; material: DP-attached | host: Bos | place: Iran: Karaj | collected 2018-10
AGTCTGCAAACTGCTGGATTATGGAAAATATGTCTTTGACCAGGAGAAAAAACTCAAGGAGTCAAAGAAGAAGCAGAAGCAGATTAAAATAAAAGAAGTAAGAATGCAGCCATTAATCGAAATACATGACCTGCAGTTCAAAACCAAACACGTTAAAGAATTTCTCGACGAAGGAAACAAGGTAAAGATCACCGTAAGGTTCAAGGGAAGACAGCTGGCTCACACCGAGATAGGCCGTGAGACACTGGAGAAAATCCTGGAGCTTTTGAACGGTGAGTACGTTCTGGACAAGGCCCCTATGATGGAGGGCCGCTACATGTCCATGTTATTGAGTCCAAAGGGCAAAAAATAGGAGGCGTCTAAATGCCAAAAATGAAGACTCGCAAATCTGCGGCAAAAAGATATTCCTTTACCGGAACAGGAAAGATCAAGTACAAGAAGATGGGCTTGCGTCATATTCTGACCAAGAAGTCAACAAAACGGAAGAGAAACCTTAGACATTCTGGAATCCTCAGCAAGGCTGAGCAGGCAAGAGCAAAGGTTTTGATGCCTTACAGTTAATCAAATTAAAGGAGTTAGACTATGCCAAGAGCAGTGGACGGAACAAGACGTCATGATAGAAGAAAGAAAATTTTAGAGAGAGCAAAAGGATTCAGAGGCTCAAGAAGCCTGCTTTTCAAGACAGCTAAAGAGACAGTGGCAAGAGCCCTTCAGAATTCCTATGACCACAGAAAGCAGAGAAGAAGACACTTCAGATCACTCTGGATCGCCAGAATCTCCGCAGAGTGCAGAAACCAGGGAACAACCTATTCACAGTTCATGAACGGTCTGGCAAAGGCAAACATCGTTCTTAACAGAAAGGCACTTTCCAACATGGCTATCGAGGACAAGGCTGCTTTCACAGCACTTGTAGAAAAAGCAAAAGAAGCCCTTAAGGCTTAATGGAGAACAGGATGAGCATAATGGAACAGATCAAGGCACTGGAAGACCGTATTGCAAAAGCAATCGAGATGATCAAGGCACTCAGAGCCGAGAACGCACAGCTTCGGACTAACCTCTCAAATGCAAAGATGAGAGAAGAAGAACTGGAGAGCATTGTCTCCTCACTCAAGAGCGGCAATGATGAAGTTGAGAACGAACTTGCCAACGCCATCAAGATTTTTGATGACTTCGACAATCTGGAGCCTGTTTCAAGCACTCAGCCCCATGTGAATGAAGTTAAGAATGCACAGAGCGCATTCTCCTTCTCAGCTCCACAGGAAGAAACATTGAACATCCAGCTGGGTCCTGATGACAACGCCCCCAAGGATCAGCTCAATATTTTCTGATTTAAGCTGATATGAGCAACACTTTCAAGATTAATTTATTAGGGTCCTCATTCTCATTCCAGACGAATGGGGATCCTGATTATATCAACCGAATACTTTCATATCTCGAACAACAGATAAATAAATCACAATCATCATTCCATATCAAAGAACCCTTGAAAATATCTTTATTAACTTGTATAAATTTAATAGATGAGCTTTTCAGGGAACAGGAATCCGCTGAAAAAGAAAGAACCGATGCAGAGGCATTCGTTCAGCGGCTCATCAGCAGCATAGACGCTGCATTGACAGAAGAAGAGTAATAGCGCCTGCGGAGTGCGGGCGGAGTGGAAATCTCTTGGAGCAAACCATAGAAGAGGGATTTTTCTAGGATAAATTGACGTTCCTTTTTGGAATACTCATGAAATCTGATGACTAAAAACCCACCTGAACAATGAGTTCAAGAGATTATCTCCAAGCGGCTTTGCGGGTTTTTATATACGATGGAGAAATTATGGCCAAACGCCTGGCTTGGCTGTTAATAGCAGCCTGCCTTATTCTTACAGCATGCACCACCACAACAAAACAGAAGAAAGAACCATCCCCAGCCACCACTGCCCCTCAGGTCAAGGAACAGCCAAAAACTGAGAAACCTAAGACAGAGCAGCCGAAAGCAGAAAAACCTAAGGCCGAGAAACCTAAGACAGAACAGACTGAGAAAGAACAGCCCAAGGAAATAACCAAAGACAAAGAAGATAAGAAAGAAAATAAAAAAGAGACCAAGAAAGAATCGAAGAAAGAAAAAGGCAAAGCAAAGGAACAGGAAAAAGAGACAGATGCCGAGAAAGAGCAGGAACAGCAGACTGCCGAGACAGGAATAAAGTTCACCAAGATCCATGTTCCTCTTAAAGAGATAAAGAAAGAGAATGGCCATGTCACCTCCTCTTCGGTCTACACCTATGGCCAGGACAAGCTTAACCCTATTAAGGTAGAGATTTACGATATCCACAATGAGCTTATAGAGCAGGTTGTGACCGAAAAGATCGAGGTTCACACCGACCGCAAGCGGTATCTGGACAAAGATAACAACATCATCCGTTACTATGTGATAAACAGAAACGAAGACGGAAAGATAACAGAGCAGCTGCTGTTCAATGGATCCAACAAGCTTATCGCAATCGAGGAATACGAATATAACGAGGCAGGGCGGACAGCTGAATGGCGTGTATACAACGGTAGCAAGACCCTTCTCTCCTACAATATATATACCTACAAAAACGGCAGGAATATCCGCGTGGACAGTTACAATGCAAGCGGAACCCTGTCCGAGTATTTCATAAATGAGTTTGACAAAAACGGAAACCTGATTTGCGAGAGCGCCTATGACCAGGACGACAACCTGCTGGCACAGCACAGGTCCACATTCCGCAACGGCCTTATCTACCGCGAGGAATTCCAGGGCGAGGACAAGAAGCTCCAGTGGTACATAACTTATACCTATTCGGAGCAGTACCTGAAGGTGCTTAAGACCACTTATTCTGGCGACGGCAGGGAGCTGGAGCAGCTTGAGCAGAGCTGTATCCTGTATGACAAGTAGGAGGATGTGATGAGAAAGTTATTTGCATCTGCCCTACTGGCCCTATTTACTGTACTCCCAATAAGCGCCGGCACCTTTGACCAGTCCATGACCATGCTCAGGATTATGGAGCAGTCGGACCTGGAATACAAAACTGAACTGCTTGAGAACGCATTTGACAAGGATGACCGGTTCGCAGGCGCCTATTCATCAATAAAACTCAAGGAAACAATGGACGACGAGTATGCCGACCAGAACGAGGAGGCTGTGGCAGCCTTCCAGAAAGTGCTTATAGAGCGGCTTGGCGAGACCAATGCCTTTGAAGATGCCGACATCATATTTACCATATTCCACGATTCCGACAACAACCAGCTTATAAGAGCTGCTGCCGAGGCCCTTGGAAAGATAGGTGCAGTGCAGTATTCAGACAGCATTATAGAACTTCTGGAGGACTCCAATTCCAAGCAGTACTTCCTTATTACCCAGGGGTATGAAAATATGCTTAAGGAAAATGAGCAGAATGCATTCTCCTGTGTACTGGCTCTTGAAAACCTCCATATAAAAGAGGGCTATGAGCCTCTGTTCTATACCCGGATGAACGACTATTCAAAGGAGTCCGGTGTCCAGAACCGGGCAGCCAAGGCTATGGCAGTGATAGTCCGAAACCCTACCTCAATACTCAAAGATATTTCGGACCGGGAGCACAGCTCAAAGGGACGCGCCCTTATCCTGGATATAAGCAAGAAGTCAAAGGCTCTCGAGGTTCAGAAGGTGGATCTGGCAGCCTATATATTTGCTGAGACCATTGTGAACGACTACGAGTTCGGCGATTACATGTTCAACGCATGCTCCACAATAGAGAACTCACCATACAAGGTAAGAGGAACCGAGGAAGCGATTAAGAAAGTGCTTACAGGTACTTACAATCCAACCTTCACAAATCAGGCAATAAAGGCGGCTCCACACTGCCAGAACGGAGTAAAGATACTTTCTGATTACCTGCGGGAACAGAACAGATATACCCGCGAAGGATCTACTAAATACGAGAACCACAAGATTGTGCTCATGGTAATCAATTCCCTTGGAAACTCAGGCGATGCCAATGCGGCAGACCAGCTTATTGTTGCCAAGGATGCAGGCTGGCCTCCAGAGATTGCCCAGGCTGCCGATATTGCCCTGAACAACCTGCTGGCCAAGTAATCACATAAGACTTAACGGATCTACATCAGCTTCCACATATACACCCGACGGTGCCTTGAATGCAGCCAGCGCCGCCGACAGTATTCCGTGGGCTTTTGCGAAGTTGTCTGTATTGATAATAATCTGATATCTGTAGTTGTCCGAGATCACTGCCAGAGGGCACTCGGCTGGCCCCAGCATCTGGAAACGGAAGCCGGAGGGCTGCATGCTTGATAGCATCTGGGCAAAGTCTGATGCGGCATCGTTGGCCTTGGTCTGGTTCTTGCTGCGGAACACGAAGCGGAACAGTCTTGAGAACGGCGGGAAGCCCAGCATCTGCCTGGAAGTAAGTTCCTGGGCATAGTACTTTTTCTCGTCCAGGGCAGCGGCGCAGGCTATGGCGTAGTTATCCGGCCGGTAGGTCTGGATTATGACCTTGCCGTCTGCCGAATAGCGGCCGGAACGGCCCGACACCTGGGTCAGCAGGGCAAAGGTCCGCTCGGCGGACCGAAAGTCCGGCATCTGCAGCGTAGTATCGGCCAGAATTATTCCCACCAGCGACACCTTGGGGAAGTTGAAGCCCTTGGCTACCATCTGGGTGCCTAGAAGGATATCGGCTTCGCCCTTGGCAAAGCTGTCCAGCACCTGCTTGGTCTTGCCCCTGTCGGAAGCGGTGTCGCTGTCCAGGCGGAGGGTACGCAGGTGGGGGAAAAGGCGCTGGATGTCGTCCTCGATCTTCTCGGTGCCAAAGCCGCCGTACCCCACCTGAAGCGAGCCGCACTGCGGGCAGGCGCGCTCCGGCCGCTGGGAGTAGCCGCAGTAGTGGCATATCAGAAGGCCTCTGTCCTTGTGGTATGTAAGGGGTATGGAGCAATGGGAACACTTGGCCTCGTAGCCGCAGTCCATACAGGAGAAGTTGTAGAAGAAGCCCCTTCTGTTAAGGAACAGAATGACCTGCCGGCCTTCTCCGCAAACCCTTATAATCTCCTTCCTGAGCACATCGGAGATGGCATAGTGCTCGTGGCTCATATCCACAACCTGAATCTTAGGCAGCTGCCCGCCCGACACACGCTTTGTAAGGGAAAGTCTCTTTATAACTCCCTTCTCCATCATGTGGTAGGCCTCTACCGATGGGGTGGCGCTGCCCATAACCAGCTTGGCCCCCTCTTTCTTGGCTCTGTACATGGCAACCTGCCGTGCATGGTAACGGGGGGATGAGCCTGACTTATAGGAATTCTCGTGCTCCTCGTCTATGATGATAAGGCCCAGGTTCTGGACCGGTGCGAATATGCCGCTTCTGGCTCCTATGACCACCCTGGCCGCCCCGCTCTGGATGCGGCGCCACTGCTTAAGGCGCTGGGCCGGGGTAAGGGCCGAATGGAGCACTGCAACTGTGTCTGCAAACCGCTTTTTTACCGCATCCACCATCTGGTGAGTCAAGGCAATCTCTGGCACCAGGTAGATTATCCCCTTGCCCTGGGCCAGCATTTTCTCGGCCAGGGTAAGGAACACCTCGGTCTTGCCACTGCCTGTTATGCCGTGGATATAGAAAAGAGAGCCAGAACCGGCCAGGACGCTGTCCACAGCGTTCTGCTGCTCATCGGTAAGGGTTATTGTACCCGGGAGGCCGTAGGAGGCACCTGGCTCATCCTCCAGGTCTTTCTCCCGCTTGCCGCCGGGGAGCATTGCATATAAAGCCTCGCCCCAGCCGCACATATACATGTCGGCAACCCAAAGGGCTGTCTGCCAGGTATCAGACCCGAAAAGGGGCTCTGTCTCCATTATCTTAGTTATTGCCTTGAGGTTTGCTACTTCCTCATCCAGGTGCTCGGCAACCTCCACCACAAAGCCCTGCACCTCCCGGCGTCCGAAAGGGGCTTTGACACGCATCCCCACAGAGCACTCCCCTTTCTCGGGCGGAAGGTATGTGAACACTTTCTTAAGTGGAAGGTTGAAGGCAACTTTAATGTACATTCTTTATCTCTTCAAGCTCGGCCTTAAGCCGTCTAAGGTCATCCCAAACCGGTTTACGAAGGGTCGGGTCCCGAAGTACTGCGCTGGGGTGGTATGTAGGAATAAGGGGGATGCCCTTGAAGCTGTATGTCCGGCCCCGCAGCCGGCCGATCCCGGCCTCCTGTCCTGAAAGGACAGCCGATGAGATGCGGCCTACCGTGAGTATGAACTTAGGTTTGATTATCGCAATCTGCCTTTCCAGATACGGCAGACATGCCGCTATCTCATCGGGCTGCGGGTCGCGGTTCATAGGCGGGCGGCACTTCACCACATTGCCTATATAGCAGTTTGTATGGCGGGAAAGCCCGATGGCATCAAGCCATTTATCCAGATACTGGCCCGCCCTGCCCACGAACGGCAGCCCCTGCATATCCTCGTCGCCGCCCGGGCCTTCGCCCACCACCAGCACATCGGGATTAAGCACACCCATACCTGGCACCACATTCCTGCGCTTCTCGCACAGGCGGCACTTGCTGCATTTTGCGATCTGGGCAGCAATCTTCTCAAGAGTGTCGGGCTCTTCCTGTTTAAGCATCATGTCAGGCACCTTGCGGTCCGATATCATGCCGTACTGGATAAAGTCCTGGGTGTTGTTTATAAGTCTAAAGAGTTCAGAATCAGTGCTTCCCATATATCACCTGGTCCAGGAAAAGGCCCTTGGCGGCCGCACATGCCCCTGCGGCAGAGCGGTCCTCCGCCTCAAGGACGGTCTTCATAGCCTGGGCATCCTTCCCTTTTTCGTACAGATCAAGCACAGTGCCCACAATGGAGCGCACCATGCGCCTTAAAAAGCCGTCAGCAGATATTTTGAAAACAGTGTAGCCGTTCTTCTGGTAGAACACAGCAGAGTTCACTGTCCGCTCCATAGGGTAGCCCTCCTCCATCACCGAAGCAAAGGAGGCAAAGGAATGGAAGCCCACCAGCGGGGCGGCCAGCTCATTCAGCCGGTCCAGATCCAGCTGCTCCTTCAAAGTAAGGGAGTACCGCTCAAGCCACGGATAGCTTAATGCCCGTGGCAACATGTAGTATTTATATATCCGCTCTGTGGCGTCGTAGCGGGCATGGAAGCTGTCCTCCACAGCCTCGCTCTTTAATATCCTTATATCAGGCGGCAAGAACGAATTCAACGCCTCCTTGAACTTTTCGCTCGGCATAGTCATGTCGGTGATAAAGTTGGCGCACTGCCCCCTGGCATGTACCCCAGAGTCGGTCCGGCCTGCCCCGGTTATCTTTACAGGATGGCCGTGCAGCTTCTCAAGCGCCTTCTCCATGCGTCCCTGGATTGTGTCGTCATCATTCTGGATCTGCCAGCCGCAGTAGGCAGTCCCATCATATGCTACAGTAAGCTTGATATTTGCCAAGGCTTACCCCTTTCACTCTGCAGGTTTTTCTGCTGGTGCTGCTGGGGTTGTGGCTGCTGGAGTCACTGTCTCTTTGGCAGCCGGAGCCGGTGTCTCTTTAGCGGCCGGAGCTGATGTCTTAGGCTGGGCATCTGCAGGAGCCGGGGCGGCCGGTGCCTCTTGTGCCGGTGTTATATTCTTTGCAGTAAAAGTAACTTCCACAGTCTCCGGCGAGAATCCTACCATGTTCATCCCCTTAGGTACCGCAGGCTTAAGTGGAAGGATGTAGGTTCCAGGCTCTGTTATATTGTCCAGCTCTGCAACCAGTTTCATAGAAGATGCCGATATGGTGTCTGCCCTCTTGCTGTTCACCTCCAGCTTAATTGAGCCAGCCTGAACATTAGGCACCGCAGTAAGATGGTCAGCACAGCGGGCCAAGAGAACAGTAACATTCTGGACTGTCCGCACAACCATAATCTTGGCTATACTAAGCGAAAGCCTTACATCTGTGTTGAGAATATGGACAAACTTGTTGCTGTTCTCCACACCCACCTGCACAGAGAAGTTGTCGGAATGTCCGTCCAGATCCACAGATGTTGTCTTGAAGGACTTCAAGGAATCAATAATACTCTCTGGCCCCTCTGCTGTCACAAAGTTAGGCGAAAGGAGCGTACCAGAAAGCTCATAGCCCTCGGCTGGTGTGCCCTTGACCATAGGTTCCAATGGAATTTTCTTAATAGTTTTGCGCTCAAACTTAAAGGTGATCTGGCTGGTAGAAGTATGAATTTCCAGCGGCGTGATATACATAGCACTACCACTGCGCTCAATCTTGATAGGCCTTGAATAACTACCGTTATCCGACACATTGGTGAAGTCTGCATAGGCAGTGACGTCGTTGCTCAGGATAGAATAGATGTCATCCTTGTTTCCGCGGAGCGATACCTTGATAGTCCGGGGGATATCCTGAGTAGTCAAGAATTCGGTGTTTGTATAGAGCTTGAAAGGAACGTTTATGGTACGGTTCTCAATCTTGCTCATCCTGTTGAAAAGCACTACCACAACTGCAATAGCAAAACAGAAAAGCTTAGGAGCCCAGTTCCGGGCGATATTTTTGAAAAATCTTCCAGGAGTCATTCTTCATCCTCCCCGCTGTCGCTCTGGGTAAGTCCCAGTACCACCAGGTTGTTAAGGGTGCTCAAAAGCTCATCATGCTTAAGCTCGTAATATAGATTCGAGTTGTAGGCCAGAGAGATAGCTCCGGTCTCTTCTGATACGATAAGGACAACTGCATCGGTGGTCTCTGCAGTTCCTAATGCAGCCCTGTGCCGTGTTCCAAAACTCTTTCTAATTCCCTTCTGCTCGGAGAGAGGGAGAAAACAGCCTGCGGCCACAATCTTCTTTCCTGATATGATGATAGCACCGTCGTGGAGCGCTGTATCTTTTCCGAAAATAGTTACGATAAGGCTTGATGATATATCTGCATTTAATATTGTTCCGGTATCGATGATATTCTTAAGTCCTGTCTGGCGGGAGAATACAACCAGGGCACCCCTCTTCATGGAGGCCAGAATCTCTGCGGCGCTGACTACCGACTCAATCTCGGTTCCGATAGTCCTGTGGCGTCTCTGGAGGAACCGGCTCTGTCCTACTCTGATAAAGAAGTTACGGATCTCGGACTGGAAGATTACCACTACTATGATGATGAAGGCGCCGGCCAGCCTGTTGAGGATCCAGAGAATAGTATCCAGCTTGAGGATAAAGGCCACTGCATAGAGAGCTGCGGCGACAACCACACCTTTGATTGCAGGGAGAGCATTGTTCTGGAGGAGAATTCTATAGACCTGGTAGATCAGAAAAGCAAGGACAACCACATCCAGGAATGGCCGGATATAGGTTGTGAAGAAAGAGACAAAACTTTCCAATCGTCACCTCCTGACTGAAATTTCTCCAAGGGAGAAGAGCATCTTCACCATATCAGATGTCTCCCGCACATCATGAACCCTGAGCACAGTAGCGCCATGGACTGCGGCATAAGCATTTACTGCCAATGTGCCTGCCAGGCGGCCTTCCACATCCTCACCAGTGACAGCACCGATAAACCGCTTGCGGGAACAGCCAATCAGAAGCGGGTATCCAAGATCCACCAGCTGCTCCATATGGCGCATCAAATCAAGATTGTGCTCCGTATCCTTTCCAAAGCCCAGGCCCGGATCCAGCGTGATTTTATCGGCCGGAATCCCAGCTTTTTCAAAAGCTCTAGCGCGGTCCACAAGGAAGGCTTTGACCTCCTGGACCACATCAGAATAGAGAGCCTTCTCCTGACTGTGCATTAATATAATATCACATTTATAATTTTTTACAATTTCAATTATTGAAAAATCATAGGTTCCGGCAGAAATATCATTGACAATGTCGGCGCCGGCATCCAGAGCCGCCCTTGCCACCGCACCCTTGCGGGTATCAACCGATATGGGGAGCTTAGTGTGCTTCCGTATCTCTGTTATAACCGGAACTATGCGATTTATCTCTTCATCAGCGCTCACCGGCGTAAAACCGGGGCGGGTACTCTCTGCCCCTATGTCGATTATGTCAGCCCCATCCTGCTCCATGGCAAGGGCTGCCGACCGGGCAGAAGAGGCCGACTCCTTCCTGCTTGCAGCATAGAAGGAGTCTGGTGTCACATTGAGAATCCCCATTACAAGGGGCATCTTCTTTTTTTCGTACAGGGTGGAGATAAGACCCATTGTGTCAGGCGTTGAACTCCTTTCCTACCAGGTCGCTGGTGCTGTACATCTTACGCAGCAGCGGCTTCTCGATCTTGCCGGTCGGGTTCCGCGGAACCTTGGCGAATATAATCTTGCGTGGCCGCTTATATCGAGGCATGCCCTGGGCAAACTCGTTTATCTCATCCTCGGTGCAGGTCATCCCTTCCTTGATCTCGATTATGGCACCTGCAATCTCGCCCAATCTTGAATCTGGGAAGCCGATAACTGCCACATCCTTGATCTTGTCGAACCTGCGCAGGAAGTTCTCGATTTCTACCGGATAAAGGTTCTCGCCTCCGGTGATGATGACGTCTTTCTTCCGGTCCACCAGGTAGATGAAGCCATCCTCATCCTCTTTGGCCATGTCACCGGTAAAGAGCCAGCCGTCCGCGAGCACTTCAGCGGTGGCTTTGGGGTTCTTGTAGTAGCATTCCATGACGCCGGGGCCCTTTACTGCCAGCTCGCCTACCTCGCCAGGCTTGACATCGTTGTGCTTGTCGTCCACAATCCGGGTCTCCCACAGGTAGCCGGCCTTTCCGATGGCACCAACCTTGTTCACATTCTCAACACCAAGATGCACACAGCCTGGGCCGATGGACTCGGAAAGGCCGTAGTTTGTGTCATACTGGTGGTGCGGGAACACCTTGAGCCACCGCTGGATAAGGCTCTGCGGAACTGGCTGGGCTCCGATGTGCATCAGGCGCCATTGGTCCAGCATGTAGTGCTCCAGCTTTATGCGGCCTGAGTCGATTGCGTCCAGGATATCCTGCGCCCATGGCACGAGGAGCCATACGATGGTGCATTTCTCCTCAGTGACAGTACGAAGTATCCACTCCGGCTTGATGCCGCGCAGAAGCACAGCCCTGCTCCCTGCAAGGAGACTTCCGAACCAGTGCATCTTGGCACCGGTATGGTACAGCGGAGGAATGCACAGGAATACGTC
>JAEEGH010027985.1_pt1 | contig 11123 bp, 11 predicted proteins | sample 9134181 | NCBI WGS metagenome assembly JAEEGH01 (sample SAMN16246544, study PRJNA631951) | gut metagenome | biome: gut microbiome; feature: rumen; material: DP-attached | host: Bos | place: Iran: Karaj | collected 2018-10
TGCGGTAACCCCCAGCGCCACGACTGCTATCGCTGTCATGACACTGGTTATCAATCTGTTGCGAGTCATAGTGTAGAAAAAATTAAAAAAGCTAATTCCCCTAATTTTAACAAAAATACATTTTTCGTTTGAATAATCAAAGATTGACGGTCTTGTTTTTAGATTATAGAATTATTATTTTTGTCTTATGCTGACCATTATTCTTGCCGCTGCGCTCAACGTAGCCACCCCTGTGTTACGGGAAGACAATATCCCCCAGATAGTTTCCCTTCTTACCCTCGAAGAAAAGGCCGCCATACTTGTCGGCTGCGGATCTACCGCTTTTGACGGTATAGGCCGTAATGATGTGGGAGTTAAAGGAAGCGCCGGTGCAACTCACGCCATACCGCGTCTGGGTATACCTTCTATTGTGTTTGCCGACGGCCCTGCAGGCCTACGTATCGATCCGGTTCGCCCCGGTACGGACAAAACTTATTACTGCACCGGTTTCCCTATCGGCACCATGCTCGCCTCGACCTGGAATACCGCCATTGTTCGGTCTGTTGGTGAAGCCATGGGGAACGAGGTCCTTGAGTATGGAGTTGACGTGCTTCTTGCCCCGGGTATGAACATTCACCGTAACCCGCTGTGCGGGAGGAACTTTGAGTATTTTTCCGAAGACCCGTTGCTTTGCGGTGAGATTGCCGCTGCTTATGTGCAGGGTGTTCAGTCGAATGGCGTAGGTACTTCGGTCAAGCATTTTGCCCTGAACAATCAGGAACTGAACCGCTTGCATAACGATGCACGAGTGAGTGAACGTGCTGCCAGGGAGATATATTTGCGAGCTTTCGAAATTGCCGTGCGCAAGGCCCAGCCGTGGACTCTTATGAGCTCGTACAATTATATTAACGGGGTACATGCTTCCGAGAACCGGTGGTTGCTTACCGACGTTCTGCGTGATGACTGGGGCTTCCGTGGAGTGGTGGTGACCGACTGGGGCGGAGGATACGATACGGCCGCCCAGATCCACGCCGGTAACGACCTTATACAGTCGGGTTCCGATGCCCGTTACAATGCTCTGATAGAGGCGGTTAAAGACGGACGTCTGGCTATGGATGATGTTGACGCCTGCGTCACCAGGGCCTTGGAACTGATTGTCAAGTGCCCGGCCTTCAGGGGGTACAAGTTCTCCGAGGCTCCCGATTTGGAGGCACACGCCAAGGTATGCCGCGCCGCCGCCGATGAGGGCATTGTGCTGCTCAAAAACCGCGGTGCTCTTCCTGCCGGTCCCGATGGCGTCACGGCTCTTCTGGGAGTCACTTCCTATGCATTCATCGCAGGTGGAACCGGCTCCGGCGACGTTCACCGTCCCTATGTTGTGGACCTTCAGCAGGGCCTTTCCGATGCCGGTTTCAAGCTTGAAAGCGGGCTGGATGAATTCTATACCGCATATATGCAGGATGAGCGCTGGCGCTGCAAGATGATAGACGGAAACAATTCCTGGGTAATCGACCGTGAGCGCCCCATTGAGGTAGTCCCCGATGAATTGATAAAGCAGGCGGCTCTTAACGCCGAGCGGGCGGTCGTCACCATAGGGAGAGTGTTCGGCGAGGGTAAAGACCGCGACCTGTATTACTCTTACATGCTGCAGGAGAGGGAAGTGGAGCTTCTGCGCAAAACCGCTGATGCATTTCACGCCCGGGGCAAAAAGGTCACCGTCATACTTAATGTAGGCGGCGTGGTTGAAATGGAAAGCTGGCAGGACCTTGCCGATGCCATACTGCTTTGCTGGCAGCCCGGCGAGGAGGGAGGCCACAGCGTGGCTTCCGCCCTGAGCGGCGAGGTAAACCCCTCGGGAAGGCTCCCCATGACCATATCGCGCCGTTACGAGGACGAGCCTTCTGCCGCCAACTTCCCCCGGGTATTCGAGGATAAGCCTTTCAATTATTCTTTCTACCGCCGTCTTGAGGGCAATAAGAAAGATTATGTGGTCAAAGACATCGACTATACCGATTATGCCGAGGATATCTATGTGGGTTACCGCTACTTCGGAACCAAGGCCCGCGGCGCTGTCGCATATCCTTTCGGATACGGCCTTAGCTATACTTCTTTCCGCTGGTCGGATTTGAAGATAGAAAAGACCGGCTCCTTCAGCGAAGATAGTAAGTACCTCAAAGTCAGCCTGACAGTTACCAACACCGGCAAAAGAGCCGGAAAAGATGTAGTAGAACTCTACGTCAAAGCCCCGGGCCGCAGCATCGACAAGCCGGAGCGCGAACTCAAGGCCTTTGCCAAGACTCCGCTCCTGGAGCCCGGGCAGAGCTGTACGGTACAGATGACGGTTCCCGTTGAGTCGCTTGCATCATGGGAGAACGGGGCCTGGAGCCTGGAGAAAGGCCGCTACCGCATAATAGCTGCCAGGAACGCTTCAGATAAGGGGCTTCGTAAGGCCTTGCGCCTTTAGAGTCCAAGCAGCCGGGCGCATTCCGGGTTGGAAAGGGTATCGGGGCCAAGGCGCACGATCTTGCTTTGTCCCGTGATCTCGCTCATGACGACAATGTCTCTCAGGGCTTCCTCTTCTATGACCTTGAAACGGGAAGGAGAGTCGGCTTGTATGTCGTGTATGCTTGCTCCTATTTTGTGCTCGATGTACTGGTAGAGGTCAATCGGGGAAGCCTCGGGGTGAAGGGCCGAGACCGGGGCTGCATCTTCTTGGTATGCAATAGGATATACCATAACTGCAATCAGCTTTTGCTATAAGAGTAAAGACAGTAGTCCCTGGTGTCGAAGGTGAGTTTGTGGCGGGGCTTCGATGAGGTGGTGCCGTCGGGGCTTATGAGTATCTGGACGGCCGAATCGGGCAGCTGGCCGGAGAATACCCTTCTGGCCTCGTCGGGAGCGGAGTAAACTTTCACGCCGCGCGGCACTCCCCGTGCAATGGCTTTGAGGCCTGAGTAAGCTGCGGTTTCGGAGTCCATGGCAGCCTCGGTATAGTCTTGGATAATGCTTATAAAAGCAGGCATATAAATCAACTCCTGCCCAGAGGGGTCGTTTTCGCCGGCAATAGGTAATGAAATGATTTCCAAGGGCCTTTTGAGTGCGTTAGGGTCGTCGCTCCTGCCTCCCTTCGAGAGAGTGAGGAACACTATCCCGCGGCTTTTTTCGATGCAGAGGAAACAAATGTCCGGGTTGTTTTTCTGCTTTTCGTACTGGGCGGGAGTGCAGAATTCGTAAGGAGATATAGTCCAGAGCGAAGTTACCTCCTGACGCAGCGAAGCGTTTAAGGCATCGTTGCCTGAAAGCACCACTTTCGTGGTCTTGCTTTTGAAATCTTGCAGGCGGTAGCTCTTGGTGTAAATGCGTTTCTGTCCCCAGAGAGAGAGTGGCAGCAAAAGCACGGCCAAAAGCAATAATATTTTCCCAAGAGGGTGTTTCATAGCAGCAAAGTTATAAAATAATTCACTACATTTGTAAAGTAAAGTAGTATAAATATGGCCCAGTATATAGTATCGGCGCGCAAATATCGTCCGGATTCTTTCGAAGCCCTTATAGGCCAGGACAATATTGCCCGTACCCTCAAAAACTCCATTCTCCGCGGTCAGCTTGCGCACGCATACTTGTTCTGCGGCCCTAGAGGTGTAGGCAAAACGAGTGCCGCGCGTATTTTTGCCAAGACAATCAACTGCTCTCACCCTTCTGCCGATATGGAGCCTTGCGGCGAGTGCGAGTCTTGCGTTTCGTTCCGCGAGGGCCGTTCGTACTGCATTCACGAGCTGGACGCCGCTTCCAACAACGGCGTTGAAGATATCAAGGCCCTGATGGAGCAGGTGCAGATTCCGCCGCAGGTGGGACGCTACAGCGTGTATATCATAGACGAGGTGCACATGCTTACCCAGTCGGCTTTCAATGCGTTCTTGAAAACTCTTGAGGAGCCGCCTGCACATGCGATTTTTATACTTGCCACTACCGAGAAGCACAAGATAATACCCACCATTCTCAGCCGCTGCCAGACTTACGATTTCAACCGTATCAGTGTTCCCGATATTGTGCGTAACCTGCGCGATATCGCCGGCAAGGAGGGGGTGAAGGTGGATGACGAGTCGCTTCACGTTATCGCCCATAAGGCGGACGGGGCTATGAGGGATGCCCTTACCATATTCGACCAGACAGTGGCGTTCTGCGGTACGGATATTCATTACGAGGATGTGATCCGCAATCTTAATGTGCTTGATTATGAGTACAGTTTCCGCCTTGTGGATGCTTTCCTGGCCAAGGATTATGCTACTGCGCTGCTGACTTTTGATGAGATTCTTTCAAAGGGTTTTAATTCTTTGCATTTTATTTCGGCGCTTGGTTCTCATTTGCGTGATTTGTTGGTCAGCCGTACGGGTGGGCTGGAGTCGTTGCTTGATTTGCCTGATTCGCTTAGGGAGCGTTATCGTGAGCAGGCGGGGAGGTGTTCGGTTAAGTTTCTTTATGAGGCTTTGGGTGTGATTGCGCAGTGTGAGGGTGGTTATAAGGCTGCGACTAATCAGCGTTTGCATATTGAGTTTGCTCTTATGCGGCTCTCGTTCCTTGGGGGCGTGCCGTCAGCCGATGCTCCGGTAGCTTCTGCTCCGGCAGTTTCCGCTCCGGCAGCTGGTGCCGGACAGCCTCCCAAAGACTTGGGAGAAGGTCGTCTGCCCGGCACAGCAGCCGTCGCTCCCGAGCCTGAAAAGCCAGTCGCTGCTGCTCCTGCTGTCATTCTGAGCGAGCAAAGCGAGCCGAAGAATCTCCCTGAGGCTCCCAAGCCGCGGGCGAGGCGGCGGGCGTCGGGTCTTTCCCTGGCGTCGCTGATTGAGGGCGAGGAAATTACGGTGGAGCTGGCTCCGGAGGAGTCTTCGGCCGCTGCTGCATCTCTTCCGGATGCCGCTACGCTTGAGTCCAAGTGGCAGGAGCTTTCCGCTACATATACAACTTCGCAGCCTCGTCTTGCCAACGCCCTTTCCGGCGCCAAGGTTACCGTCGAGGAGGCTGACGGGGGCATTATCCTTTCGTTCGCCCTTGTCAACGAGGCGCAGAAGAACTGGATTGCCGAGAAGAAGCTCCGTGAGCTGGAGGATCGTTTCCGCAAGATTTGCGACTGCCCGAAGATACGTCTGGAGCCCTGCGTGGTGCCGGAGGAGGAGCAGGAAGATAAGATATATATGCCCCAGGAAAAGGCCCGTGACCTTATGTCCAAGAATGCCGAGGTGGGGCAGTTGGTTAAAGATTTAGCACTTGACATACGATGAAACTCCACTGCGAAAACCTGGTCAAGAAATACGGTCTGCGTACCGTTGTGAAGGGAGTCGATGGAAGTCGAGCAAGGCGAGATTGTGGGCTTCCTTGGCCCCAACGGCGCCGGTAAGACCACCAGTTTTTACATGATAACGGGGCAGATTGTCCCCAACGACGGCAAGGTGTTCCTTGACGACGAGGAAATTACCAAGCTCCCTATGTACAAGCGCGCCCAGAAGGGCATCGGCTACCTGCCTCAGGATGCTTCGGTCTTCCGCAAGATGTCGGTTGAGGACAATATAATGAGCGTGATGGAGATCAAGGGCGTACCCCGCAAGGAGCGTGTGGAGCGCCTGGAATCGCTCATCAACGAGTTCAACTTGTCCAAGGTCCGCAAGTCCCTTGGTATCCAGCTCTCCGGAGGCGAGAGGCGCCGCTGCGAGATTGCACGCGCCCTTGCCATCGATCCCAAGTTCATTTTGCTCGACGAGCCTTTCGCCGGTGTTGACCCCATAGCGGTGGAAGACATACAGTACATAATTGCCAAACTCAAGTACAAGAACATAGGCGTAATCATCACCGACCACAACGTGGGCGAGACCCTTGCCATCACCGACAGGGCATATCTGCTTTACGAGGGTTCCATCCTCCAGCAGGGCACGCCCGAGTCGCTTGCGGCCGATGATGACGTGCGTACCAAATATCTCGGCAGCGGATTCGTGCTCAAGCGTTCCGTGTCGGTGATAAGGGCTCAGGAGGAGCACAGGCGCCTTATGGAAGAAGCACAACAAAATCAGGAGGCATAGCATGGAAAAGATTACAGGAAAGATATCGCAGATCATCGGTCCCGTGGTGGACGTGCATTTCGAGAGCGGCGCTTCCGCCGGCTCGGAGATCCGTCTGCCATCAATTCACGAGGCTCTCCATGTGCTCCTTCCCGAGGGACGCACTCTGGTGATCGAGGTCCAGCAGCACATAGGGGAAGAAACCGTAAGGTGCGTTGCCATGGACTCCACCGACGGGCTCTGCAGGGGCCTGGAAGTAGTGAGTACCGGCAAATCCATCGCAATGCCTGTGGGATCGCAGATCCGCGGCCGCGTGATGAACGTCACGGGCGGCCATATCGACGGTCTTGAACCACTCAGCACCGAGGGCGCGCTTCCCATACACCGCGAGCCTCCCAAGTTTGAAGATCTGGCGACCTCGCAGGAAGTGCTGTTTACCGGTATCAAGGTCATCGACCTGCTGGAGCCTTACCTGAAAGGCGGTAAGATCGGCCTCTTCGGAGGAGCGGGCGTAGGTAAGACCGTGCTCATCAAGGAGCTTATCAACAATATCGCCAAGAAGCACAACGGTTTCTCCGTCTTCGCCGGTGTGGGTGAGCGTACCCGCGAAGGAAACGACCTCCTCAGGGAAATGATCGAGTCCGGGGTCATCAAGACCGGCCCCGCTTTCCTCGAAAGCATGAAGGAAGGCAACTGGGACCTTTCAAAGATTGACATGGAGGAGATGAAGAAGTCCCAGGTCTCCATGGTCTTCGGCCAGATGAACGAGCCCCCGGGGGCCAGAAGTTCCGTGGCCCTTTCGGGCCTTACACTGGCCGAATCCTTCCGAGACATGGACACCGGCGCCGGTCCGAAGGACATCCTCTTCTTCATCGACAACATCTTTCGTTTCACCCAGGCGGGATCCGAAGTGTCGGCCCTTCTCGGGCGAATGCCTTCGGCCGTCGGTTATCAGCCTACGCTTGCCTCCGAAATGGGCAAGATGCAGGAACGCATCACCTCTACCAAGAGCGGTTCCATCACTTCGGTCCAGGCGGTCTATGTCCCTGCGGACGATCTTACCGACCCCGCTCCGGCGACCACCTTCTCGCATCTTGATGCGACCACCGTCCTCAGCAGGAAGATCACTGAGCTCGGTATTTATCCCGCTGTCGATCCCCTGGAGTCGACGTCACGCATCCTTGACCCCAATATCGTCGGCGAGTCCCATTACAATACCGCCCAGCGGGTGAAGAAGATCCTCCAGCACTACAAGGAGCTGCAGGACATCATCGCCATCCTCGGCATGGACGAACTCTCGGACGAGGACAAGCTCACGGTCAACCGCGCCCGCAGGGTCCAGCGTTTCCTTTCCCAGCCTTTCCATGTGGCGGAAGAGTTTACCGGAGTGCCCGGAGTCATGGTCGAGATCGAGGATACCGTCAAGGGCTTCAACATGATCATGGACGGCGAGGTGGACTACCTGCCGGAGCAGGCTTTCCTGAATGTAGGCACCATCGATGACGCCATCGCCAAGGGCGAGAAGATCATAGCTGAATCTAAGGCTTAAGGAGATGAAACTGGTCGTACTCTCTCCCGAAAGGGAGCTGCTGAACTGTGAGGTCACGGCTGTCGAGGTGCCGGGGGCCGCGGGCCGTTTCATGGTCTGGCCCGGCCACGCCCCGCTCCTCAGCTCGCTGCAGGAAGGATTCGTCCGCTACGACCCCGTCGACAGCAATGCCCGCGAAAAGCTCCCCATCAGCGGCGGTTTCGTCGAAATCATCAACGATGAGATAACGGTATGCGTGGGATAAGGTTCATATTGACGGTTCTCTTAATGGCTTTCGCCTCCGTCCCCTTGGGCGCGGAGGAGCTGGACATGAACGAGTATCTGTTCGGCCACGTCGGAGACTCCTACGAGTGGCACATCACCACCGTCAACGGACATCCCATCAGCATCTCTCTTCCGGTCATCGTGCACAGCAAGACCTCCGGGTGGCATGTCTTCAGCTCGAAACACCTCGAAGAGGGTGAGCATGAAGGCTTCTATATCTCTTCAAGTGAGAAATACAATGGCAAGATCGTCGAGCGCGGCCCCTCCGGCGAGGAGGTCAGGCCGCTCGACATTTCCATCACCAAGAACGTCGCAGGACTGATGTTCAACAGCGCCTTGCTGGTGCTTATCGTGCTTCTTACTGCCAGCTGGTACAAGAAGCACGATGCCCGCGAAGAAGCCCCGAGAGGCTTCGCGGGCGTAATGGAAATGATGATCACCATGGTCGAGGACGACATCATCAAGGAGTGCATAGGCAAGGAATACAAACGGTATTCGCCGTACTTGCTGACAGCCTTCTTCTTCATCTTCGTCAACAACTTGATGGGCATAGTCCCGTTCTTCCCCGGCGGCGCCAACATTACGGGCAACATCGCCGTCACTTTCGTGCTGGCGATGTGCACCTTCCTCGCCGTGAACCTTTTCGGAAACAAGCATTACTATAAGGATATCTTCTGGCCCGATGTGCCTTTGTTCCTGAAAGTGATCCCGTTGATGCCTCTCATCGAGATTATCGGCCTGTTCACCAAGCCCTTCAGCCTTATGATACGACTTTTCGCCAACATCCTTGCGGGGCATGTCATGCTCCTGGGAGTGGTGGCGGTCGTGTTCCTTACTGCGAAGCTCGGCTTTGCCATGAATGCTGGCCTGAGCGCGATTTCGGTCATGTTCGGAGTTTTCCTTGACATCCTGGAGCTGCTCGTGGCTTTCCTCCAGGCCTATGTGTTTACCATGCTTTCGGCTGTATTCATAGGACTCAGCCGGCAGGGAGATTGATAATGACAACCAAAAAACGATAAGTTATGTTCCTTTCAATGATTCTTCAGGCAGCCGCAGGTGCTGCATTAGGAAAAGCCGGAGCGGCCATTGGCGCCGCAGTCGCCGCTTTCGCTGCCGCCGTCGGTATCGGTATGATCGGTAAGGCATCCCTTGAGGCCGGTGCCCGTCAGCCCGAGCAGGCCGGTCATTACCGTATGACCGCCATCATCATCGGCGCCCTCGTCGAGGGAGCCTGTCTGTTCGCAATCCTCGTCTGCCTCATCGGTATCAACAACTAACGCGACATGTCCCTCGTAACACCCGATTTCGGTCTTCTTGTCTGGATGACGCTCATCTTCGCCATCGTGTTCTTCGTGCTGGCGAAATGGGGCTTTCCGGCCATTACCGGAATGGTGGACAAGCGCTCCGAACGCATTGAAGAGAGTATAGCCAAGGCCCGTGAGGCCGAGAAGATGCTCTCCGAGATGGAGGCGCGCCACGCTGCGATGATCGAGGAGACCAGGGCTGAGCAGGCCCGCATCCTTAGGGAAGCCTCCCAGGCCCGCGACGCCATGGTCAGCCAGGCGAAGCAGCAGGCTCAGGACGAGGCCACCAAGCTCCTCGAGCATGCCAGGACGCAGATCGCGGCGGAAAAGGAAAGCGCTCTCAAGGAAATCCGTTGCCAGGTAGCCGCGCTGTCGGTGGACGTGGCGGAGAAGATCCTCAGGGAAAAGCTTTCAGACACTAAGACACAGATCGACCTCGCTACCCGCATGGTCGATGAGGTGACCAGGAACGACAATCCAAGTTAAGTCATGAACACGGGCATCATCTCCTCGCGTTACGCCAAAGCCTTGCTCCGGCTGGTCGATGAGACCGGCAACGGAGATGCCGTGTACGCCCAGGTCCTTCAGATCCTGAAGGAGCCGGATTCGATGCCCGGCAGGCTTGAACCGGAGATTTCCCGTCTGGTTACACTTTTGGTCACGAACAACAGGATCAGCCATGTCAAGTTCATCCTGCACCGTTTCATAGAGATGTACAATGCCTCCAGGGGCAGGCACGTGGCGATGCTGAAAACGGCCGTGCCTTCACCCGAGCTTGAGAAACGGATCAAGGACCTGCTGCAGGACAAGCTCGGCGGCGAGATCATCCTGCATACCGAGACCGATCCTTCCATCATCGGAGGGTTCAGGCTGAACGTCGATGACAGACTGCTGGATGCGAGCGTGTCCAGCCAGCTGGAGGAGATACGCCGTCAGCTGATAGACAAGAACAGAAGAATAGTTTAGAAATGGCGCAGATAAACATTAAACCCAGCGAGATTTCCGATATCCTCCTCGGCCAGCTGAAGGGTATCGACAACTCCCTTCATTTCGAGGAGATTGGCAAGGTCCTTCAGGTCAGCGACGGCGTCGCCCGCATCTATGGACTGCGCAATGCCGAGTCCGGCGAACTCCTGAAGTTCGAGAACGGCGTGATGGCCGTGGCCATGAACCTCGAGGAAGACAACGTCGGCGCGGTGCTGCTCGGTCCCACTGACCAGGTCAAGGAAGACATGACGGTCAAGCGCACCGGCCGCATCGCTTCGATTCGCGTCGGCGAATCGATGCTCGGCCGTGTCGTGGACCCCCTTGGCAATCCTCTGGACGGCCTTGGAGACATAAACGGGGACCTTGTGGAGATGCCGCTGGAGCGCAAGGCGCCCGGTGTCATCTTCCGCCAGCCGGTCAAGGAGCCTCTCCAGACCGGCATCCGCTCCATCGACGCTATGATCCCGATCGGACGCGGTCAGCGCGAGCTGATCATCGGCGACCGCCAGACCGGCAAGACCGCAATCGCCATCGACACCATCATCAACCAGCGCAGCGAGTATCTCAAGGGAAGTCCTGTCTATTGCATCTACGTCGCTGTCGGCCAGAAAGGTTCCACCGTGGCCAACATCGTGGAGACTCTCCGCTCCAAAGGCGCCATGGACTATACTGTCGTCGTGGCCGCCACGGCGGCTGACCCGGCGGCGCTTCAGTACTATGCGCCGTTCGCGGGCGCCGCGATCGGCGAGTACTTCCGCGACACCGGCCGCGCCGCGCTCATCGTCTATGACGACTTGAGCAAGCAGGCCGTGGCCTACCGCGAAGTCTCCCTGATCCTTCGCCGCCCTTCGGGCCGCGAAGCTTATCCCGGTGACGTATTCTATCTGCACTCCAGGCTCCTGGCGAGCGCGGCCAAGATCATCGGCCAGCAGGAAGTGGCGGAGAAGCTGAACGACCTGCCGGAATCCCTGAAGGGCAAGGTCAAGGCGGGCGGCT
>JAEEGH010027990.1_pt1 | contig 11122 bp, 6 predicted proteins | sample 9134181 | NCBI WGS metagenome assembly JAEEGH01 (sample SAMN16246544, study PRJNA631951) | gut metagenome | biome: gut microbiome; feature: rumen; material: DP-attached | host: Bos | place: Iran: Karaj | collected 2018-10
GTCATGACCGATATAACGGATGCCAAACGGCATTCAAATTGGTTTCAGTCGGAGATTCCTGCGGATGGCAAGATGCCGTTTACCATCTGGAATTTGGAGAAGAAGTTCGGCAAGAAGGATTTCGCGGCGGACTACTATGATTTTGTCGTCAAACGGTTTGATTCATGGGGGCTCAACACGATTGGCAATTGGAGTGCGTCCGATTTGGCGTTGATGAGTCGCAAGCCGTATGTCATGTCCGTTCTCGAACGTGCACGGGGGGTGAAACGCCATCCGAAAATCAATATCTACGATTTGGAAGATACTGGTTTTGAAGAAAATATGCGTGCGGCAATTCGTGCACGGTTCGAAACGGACGCGGCGTTGCGCCATGCGGCGACGGATCCAATGTGCATTGGATTTTTCATTGATAATGAATTGCAATTTCAGCGGTGGATACCATCCGTCGGTGGCAAGGAGAAGGCGGAGGCGGGGCTGGATTTGTATTTTCGCGTATGCAAGGAGGAACTTGCGAAGGCGGCTCCCAACAAGCTGTATTTGGGTAGCCGTTTCGTCGGCTTCCGACAGGCGGGACTGTTGTGGCGGACGGCGGCGAAATACTGCGACGTCATCACGGTCAACGCCTACGCCAATTCTGTCTATAACATTTCAGAGAAAATGTTCGAGGCGGGAGCGGACAAGCCATTGCTCGTCGGCGAATTCCATTTTGGCTGTCTGGATCGCGGCATGTTCAAGGCGGGGCTAGCGCCTGTTTATGACCAAACGGAGCGTGGCCGCAGTTTTGAGCGTTTCGCGGAAGGCTGCCTGCGGCATCCATTGATTGTCGGTTGCCATTGGTTCCAATACCGCGACCAGCCGTTGCTTGGTCGTGGCGATGGCGAAGCATATCAGATCGGCTTCGTTGATGTCTGCGACAGGCCGTATCGCGAATTGTGCGACGCGGCCCGCCGCTTTGGCGAAACTATGTATGGTGGACGATAAATGCGCAGGGCGGAGCCTGCGCATTTTTGTACAAAATCAATCCACAAAGAACACGCGGTTGGGCTTGCGTGGCGCGGCCTGCGGGCGGTCGCCGTCGATGAAACCGACGGCGCAGTGGCCGATGCCTTCCCATTCGCCTTCGACGCCGAGATCCTTTAGAAGCTTCTTGTATTTATCCGTTTCGAATTCCTCTTTCGCGCGATGGATCCAGATGCTGCCGAGACCAAGCGAATGGGCAGCGAGAAGCATGTTACCCATGACGAGACTGCCATCGTAAACACGGATGGGGGAGGATTTTGCTGCGAGAACGACCAAAATTACGGGAGCACCGTAGAACGGATCGAAACCTTCCGGCCAGCCGCCGATCTTGCGATTGTCGTCCGCAAGTTCGTCGCGTTGCTTTTTGTTTGTGATGGCGACGGTGATGACGCCCTGTCGGCCCATGCCGCTGGCGGCGTAAAGTCCCGCTTCGATGATTTGGTCGATGTCGTTTTTCGACGGCATGTCCGCTTTGAATTTGCGGATGCTGCGGCGTTCTTCCATGGCTTTGATAATGTCGTTCATGGTGCGATCTCCTTTGGATGATTGTTGTTCAAGACTATGCGGTTGATTATATTCAAAAGGTATAACTATCTTGTAAAACACAAGTGTTTAGCATTAGACGTGTATATGAAACAAAAGTTTCATGCATGTTGTTAACATGATGGCATAAAGCTATTTTTCAAGTCAACATGTGGACAATATCCAACTGAAATTATTTTTTCCTCGGAAATCTTTTTTTTGCTGTGATGGGGACTTGTTGGGAAAATTGGTATATTCCACTATATTAAAGACTTTTGTGATTTCATGGTTTTTGTAATCGGCGAAACGGATGCTGAAGGGCATGCGTTCCGTTGTGGCAGGATGGGGTGTTTAGACAAAAAGGCGAACAATGAGCGTGGATATGGCGGTTTCCAAAGAAATGGAACGGTTGCACAGCATGCATGGGCCAGGCTTCTGGACATTGGACTACGATGAAAAAGGAGAGCTGTTTTCCGTGAAATTCTCGCATGAATTCCGCGCATTGCTCGGCTATGAGGATGAAACGTCCTTCCCAGACAAGATAGAATCGTGGACGGCGGCCATCCATCCGGCGGACAGAAATGACGTTATTGGCGAATTGGAACGGTTGCTGGCGGATCGGACGGGAAAACGTTCCTATGATGTCGAATATCGCATGACGACGAAATCGGGCGAGATGCATTGGTTCCATTGTTCGGGCGGTGTCATTCGGCGGGCGGACGGTACGCCGGAACGTTTCATCGGTTCGTTGACTTATATCACGGATCCCATTAAGCCGGCGTCTTTTGTGGAAGACAACGAGGCGGGACAGACTCGGCAGAAACGTGAGACGGCCTCTTTGGCGTTGCTTCATGATGTAATTCATTTCGGTATCTGGGGCGCGGAACTCCAGGCGGACGGCAGTGCGAAAAGTGTCTATTGGTCAGATCATTTCCGCCAGATACTCGGTTTCCAGTCCGAAGAGGATTTCCCGAACACCGTGGATGCGTGGCTTTCCCGCCTGCATCCAGATGACATCGAAATCGCGTCCACCCAGCTTGTGAAGCTTGCCAATTCCCCTGAAAAAGGCAATCTCTACGACGATTCCTATCGGATGAAGGTGAAAAACGGCGATTACCGCTGGTTCCGCGCCGTGGCCAGAATCCGCCGTGATGAAAATGGCAAAGCCGTGTCGGTCGTCGGCGTCTTCATCGATGTCAACGACGCCCACGAACTGTCGGAGCTGCAAACCGCACAGCAGGAGAATTTCGACAGAATCATGCATTTGGCTGAAAACTTCGAATCCATCTATGATGTGAACATAGATACAGGGGAATATACGCACACCAACAAGAACGGAGTGTTCACGGAAGATCTGTTGGACAATGTGAAGCTTGGGAAAGAATACTTTGAAAGCAGCGCCAAGAATATCGGACTCGTGGTTTTCATGCAGGACCAGCCGAAAATGCTGAATCTGGTGAATCGCGAGCATCTGTTGGAGGAACTGTCTGAAAAAGCCGTACTCTCGGAAGACTACCGACTTGTGATTCATGGCAAGCCAATCTGGTATCATATGAAAATCGTCCGTGCAGGAGATTGGTCGAAGGAGCGGCGCATGCTGGTCGGCGTCTTCAACAACGAACGTCTCAAACAGCAGGAGGCGGAGCACAAGACGTTTTCTGAAATGACAAACATCCTCTGTGAAAGCTATGATAGCATCTACTATGTTGACATGGCGGACGATAGCTATTTTATGTTCAAGAATCATGGTGGTATCATGGAGCTTGAAATGGAGCTGAGGGGGCAGAACTTCTTCGAGGAAGCGCAGAAAAGGGTCAAGACGGTCATCCATCCCGATGATGTGGCGATGGTGGCGAACTTCATCGACCGCGCGCATATTGTTCAGGCCATTGAGCATGGCGAAGTGATATCGACGGAATACAGGATTATGCAGAAGGAAGAGTGCATCTATTACAGGATGCGCGTGGTGAAATCGCATTCGTTCGACAACCATATCGTCATCGCCGTCGAAAACGTCGATGAGGAGGTGCATGAGCGGCGGCGGCAACAACAGCAACTGGAAGACGCGTTGAGGATGGCGCAATCCGCAAACCGTGCGAAAACGACCTTCCTCAACAACATGTCCCACGACATCCGCACGCCGATGAACGCCATCATCGGCTTCACTGGGTTGGCGGCGACGCATATCGACAACAAGGGGCAGGTACAGGACTATCTGGAGAAAATCTCCCAGTCGTCGGAGCATCTTCTGGCGCTCATCAACGACGTGCTGGACATGAGTCGCATCGAATCCGGCAAAGTCAGCCTGAACGAGAAGGAGGAGAGCCTGGCGGAGATTCTGCACATGCTGAAGGATATCATCCAGGCGGATGTCAATGCCAAACATCTGGAATTGTTCATCGATACGGTCGATATCAAGGAAGAACGAGTCGTCTGCGACAAACTGCGTCTCGATCAAGTGCTGTTCAATATCTTGTCGAATGCCATCAAATACACGAATACAGGCGGAAAGATTTTCGTGCGCGTCGTCCAGAAGACGATGAATGAACACGAAAGCGGGCTCTACGAATTCCACATTAAGGATACGGGCATCGGCATGAGTGAAGAGTACCTCAAGACGATTTTCGAGCCGTTCACGCGGGAGCAGACCGCCACCGTTTCCGGCATTCAGGGAACGGGACTTGGCATGGCGATCACCAAGAACATCGTCGATATGATGGGCGGCGAAATCAGTGTCAAGTCGAAGCAAGGCGAAGGGACGGAATTCATCGTACGCCTCGAATTGAAGCTGGCAAAGGGCAAATCCATCGGTCCGGTTTACATTGACAAGCTGAAAGGGTTGCGTGCCATGGTGGTTGATGATGATGTCAACAATTGCCTCAGCGCATCCAAGATGTTGCAGGACACGGGGATGCGTGCGGAATGGTGCGCCAGCGGGCAGGAGGCCGTCAGTCTTACGGAGGAGGCCATGAGGGAGAACGACCCGTTCAAGGTCTATATCGTCGATTGGCTGATGCCGGGCATGAGCGGCATCGAAACGACGCGCCACATCCGCCAGATTGTCGGCGACGCTGTTCCCATCATCATTTTGACGGCGTATGACTGGTCGGACATTGCGGCGGATGCCGAGGAGGCCGGTGCGACGGGCTTCATTTCCAAGCCCATGTTCCCGTCGGACTTGCAGCGGGCGTTGGTTCAATACTGTGGTGTTGAAGGTGTAGCCGAAGAAATTGTCGAAGAGGATGAGCTTGATTTCACCGGGCTGAAGGTTCTGCTTGTGGAAGACAATGAGCTGAATCGCGAGATAGCGGAGGAACTTCTGAAGGAGAGCGGTTTTGAGGTCGATTTGGCGGAAGACGGCATTTACGCCGTGGAGAAAATAAGAGCCGCGAAGGAGGGCGACTACGATTTGATACTGATGGATGTCCAGATGCCGATCATGAACGGCTATGATGCCACGATGACTATTCGCAAGATTCCTGGCTGGGACAAGATACCGATCATCGCTTTGTCGGCCAACGCTTTCGAAGAGGATCGCAAGCGGTCGCAGGAAGTCGGCATGAACGACCATATCGCCAAACCGATCAAAGTGAAGGAATTGTTCGAGACGCTGAAGAAATATGTGACAAAGCTTAAAACATAAAGCAAAAGCAAATGCAAGAGTAAAGCGAAAGCAAGAAGGGATGGCTGTTTGGGCGGAGATGTGGGATTGGTGCGAAAAAAACTGCGGGCTGACTTGTACTCTGCAAGCCAGCCAGCATATTATGGAATGACGGCTTGAGGAGAACGATGGAAGCCGTCGCCCGACCATCATATTAACAAAAGGAAGATCAGAATGAAAAAGTACGTTTGCGAAATCTGCGGCTATGTCTATGATCCTGAAAAGGGCGATCCCGACCACGACATTCCGGCCGGAACGCCGTTTGAAAAGCTGCCCGAAGATTGGACCTGCCCGGACTGTGGCGTCGGCAAAGACGAATTCAAGCCCGAAGACGAAAAGGAATGATAAGGTGGCGCTTGCGTCCCGCCTGCGCATATTTTCTTTCGACGGCGGGACGCCGTCGTTACCTATAGCCGTCGCCTGTTGATGTTTTCGCGTTGTCATGGTATATTAAGCATGAATCGTAATTCAGAAAACAAAGGACAACGTGAAGCATGAAATGGTTATCATACGCAGATAAGACGGCGCTTGTCAGCGGCGACCGCCGCATCAGCTACGGACAGCTTATCGGCATGGTCCGCCGCACAAGCGGAAAGATGTCGGCGTTCAGCAAACGCGGCGATCGCATCGCCATCATCGGTGCCAATTCGCCGGAATGGGTGCTCGCGTTGTATTCCATATGGAACATCCATGCGACCGTCGTGCCAATCGATTTCATGTCCACGCCGGAGGAAGTTGCATACATACTCGATGATTGTACGCCAACGGTCATTTGGTGCGACGCGAAAACGTGTGAGAAGACAGAGCAAGCCCTGAAGCTGATGAAAAAGACGAATCCGGCTGTCATGCGGCTGGAGTCGCTGGCGGACTGCGATACGGCGGAAAGCAAAGACAGCGAAGGCGTGGGCGAAAGTTCCGACGATGAACTGGCCATGATTATCTACACGTCTGGCACGACGGGATCGCCGAAAGGCGTCATGTTGACGTTTGAAAACCTCCGTTCGAACACGGAAGCATGTTCCACGCAGATTGAAGTGTTCATTCCGGACGACCGCGTCATGGTCATTCTGCCGTTGCATCACGCTTATCCGTTGATGGCGAGCGTGGTCATGCCGATGTCCATCAACGCAATGGCGGTTTTCGCGCAGGACATGACGGCGGAATCCATCATGAAGGCGTTGAAGGACAACCAGGCAACGTTTATCGTCGGTGTCCCGCGATTGCTGGAGCTTTTCCGTAACGCGTTGATGCGCAAAGTTACAGCAACGTTGCTTGGGCGGATTATGTACCGTATCAGCGCGGCCTGTCATTCGCTGAAAATCTCCCGCATCATCTTCAAAAAAGTGCAGGATGCCTTCGGTGGTCACATGCGATACATTTCCTCTGGCGGCGCCGCGAACGACCCGCAGGTCACACGTGATTACTATGCCCTTGGTTTCCAACTGCTTGAAGGCTACGGCATGACGGAAACAGCGCCGATGATCTCCTTTACACCGCCCGGCCGCTACAAGCCTGGTTCTCCCGGCAAGCCTATCCCCTGCAACGAAGTGAAAATCGTGGATGGCGAAGTGATGGTCCGCGGAAAGAACGTCATGAAAGGCTACTACAATAAGCCGCAGGAGACGGCGGAGGCGTTGACGGCGGACGGCTGGCTCCATACAGGCGATTTGGGCTACATCGACGAAGACGGCTTCCTCTTCCTGACGGGACGCAGCAAGGAACTGATCATTCTCGGCAACGGAAAAAACATCAGCCCAACGGAAATCGAGCAGAAGCTCATGGACATGTCGGACGGCTTGTTCGGTGAATGTGCACTCACCGATGACGGCCACAATCTCATGGCGTTGATCGTTCCGGACATGGATGCCATCGCTGAAAAGGGCATTGTCAACATCCGCCAGACCATCATGGACGTGGTCATCGAACCGTACAACGAAACGGCACCGTCGTACAAACGGATTGCGGACATCATCATCCGCAACACGCCGTTGCCGCGGACGCGTCTCGGCAAACTACGCCGCCACATTATCCGGCAAGAATTGGCCGCCGCAGCGCGTGGCGAGGCCGTAAAATCGGCTGTGGCTGAGAATCCTGCGCCCGATACGAAGACGTATCGCGGCGTGGCCGCCTGCATTGAGAAGATTGCAGGACGTGCCATAGGGCCGGACGAACATTTCGAATTGGATCTGGGCATGGATTCGTTGGCGAAGATGAATCTGCTCAGTTCGCTGTCCGCTGATGTGGGCGTGTCGTTGCAAGTTGAAACGCTTGCGAAACATCCGACGGCGCGGTCGTTGGCGGAGGCGATCGACGCAGGCGGCGAAGCCATCGCTGCCGCGCCATCGAAAAAATACGAACTGCCGAAGACGGGCTGGACGCATGGTTTCTTCCGTCTGTGCATGAAAGGATTCCTGCGGTGCATCTCCAAGCCGGAAGCCACTGGAATAGAGAATATTCCAGATGGTCCATGCATCTTCGCGCCGAACCACCAGAGTTCGCTGGACGCGTTCTATCTCAGCGCCGCCATGGACGCGAAACGCTTCCATGATACCTATTATTATGCGATTTCCAAATTCGTCGATGGACCGATCACGGGGTATCTTGCGCGACATCATAACGTTGTCGCGATGGAGCTCAATGGCGACTTGCGGGAGTCCATCGGCCTGCTGGAGTCGGCGTTGAAGGACGGAAAATCCGTCGCCATCTTCCCGGAAGGGACGCGGAGCATGGACGGCTCAATGGGCGAATTCTACCAGACGTTCGCTCAATTGGCTGTCAACGCGAAGGCGCCCGTCGTGCCCGTCGTCATCGACGGCGCGTTCGACGTCCTGCCGCGCGGCAAGAGCTTCCCGAACTGCGGCAAGACGGTGAAACTGTCCTTCCTGCCGCCGATCACGCCGGACGCGAACAAGACGGCGGAGGCGATCTGCAAGGAGACGAAAGAGAAAATCCAGTCCGTTCTTAACAAGAAATAAGGCCAAGGCTTCGTGCCGTATGACAGGCCGTCTTCTGTGAATCAGGAGGCGGCCTGTTTCGTCCTGCCGATGGCCAGCAGGGCGAGATTGACGGCGAAGGCCAGCAGGACCACGGCGTGGCTGGCGTTCCCTGAAAGGAATTTGCCGAGCAGCGTCATGCTGCCGCCGACGACAATCGCGGCGACGACGAACGGTCGCCGCGTTTTCTGCCCGAGCAGCCCCCAGATGACGGGAATGACAAAGGCTCCCGCGTATGTTCCCAACGACATGAGAAGGACTTTCAGAATCGAATTGAATTTGAGCGTGATCAGAATCGACAGGATGCCGAGGAGGGCCGTGCAGCCCATCGTCAGGCGGACGCTTTTCTTTGAATCCAGTTCGTCATGGAAGAACTGCGAAAGGAGTTCCGCCGCCGTGAACAGCGTCGTGTCCGCCGAAGACATGATGGCGGAGAGGATGGAGAAATACAGCGGGACGATGAAGAGCGGCAGGTCATGCTTGATGATGATGAAAAAGACGGATTCGTTGCTGTCAACATGAAATTTTGCGCCGTGGATGCCGATGAAGGCGAGCATGAAGGCGATCGGAACGAGTAGCGCAACGGACGCGACGATGGCTTTTCGGGCGGTCTTCTCATCCTTTGTGCAGAACAACCGTGAATAGATGTCCGGCCCGACGACGTAGGTGCTCGAATACGTGAACAGCATGATGACGAGATCCATCCAGTTGAACTTTTCGGAAATCATGGGGGCGGCGTCGACGGCGCAATGGCTTCCCATGAGACTGGTGATGGTGACGAACACCAGGCCTGCAATGATCAGGATGACTTGCAGGATGTCGGTCTTGATGATGGAGAGCTGGCCGCCCAATGCCGTATAGAACGTTAGCGTCAGGCCGATGGCCATCGCGGCGTGCGGGTAGGAGATGTTGATGACAGCCGTCGTGATTTTCGCCGCGCCGATGATCTGCGCGGCGATGACGCCAAGCCACGCGATGGCGATGACGCCGCCGGACAGCTTCTTCACGTCGTTGCCGTAGAAGCTTCCAAGCAGGGCGGGCAGGTTGTAGCCTTTGAATTTCGCAAGCGGCTTGACGAGAAAGAACAAGATGGACAGGCCGAACGCGCCGCATAGCATGAACCATGCTCCGGCCCAGCCTTTTGCGTAGGCGAAATCAATGCTTCCGAGAATGGCGGAACTGCCGAGAATGGTCGCCAACAAAGAGCCTGCGATCTGGATGGCGCCGCCATTGCGGCCTGCGACGTAGTAGTCCGCCGCTGTTTTGATTTTGTGGATGCACAGGCAGCCGATGATGATGGCCGCTAATAGATAAAGGTACAAAAAGGCGATGTTCATGAAAAACTTTACGGCTCTACGACTCTTCGATGAAAACAAACCAATGTTTTCGTGCTTTTGTGTTGCCGACGGCGTGGACGCCGTCGCTACTCCTACAGGCCCAATGGCTCGATGCTGCGTTGCAGGATGCCAGTCATGTGGGCGATGGCGATGCCGTAGTTTGTGAAGGGGATGTTCTGATCGTCCGCGCATTTGGCGCGGTAGTGCATTTCGCGCTCCGTCAGCATGCAGCCGCCGCAATGGACGACAACGGCGTAGCGGGACAGATCGTCCGGAAAGCCTGTGCCGCTTGTGAATTCGAACTGAACATCCTTTCCACAATGCTTGCGGATTAGTTTCGGAAGTTTTTCCGTGCCGATGTCGCCGCATTGGCGGTGGTGCGTGCAGCCTTCTGAAATCAAAACGATGTCGCCATCACGCAACGTATCCAACGCTTTGACGCCTTTTACCGCTCCCGTCAAGTAGCCTTTGTAGCGTGAGAAAAGGATGGAAAACGATGTCAGCGGAATGTCTTGTGGCACGATTTGTGCGACTTTCGCAAATGCTTGGCTGTCTGTTACTACCAGACGTGGTGGCGATGATAGTTTCGCCAATGCCTGTGCCAATTCCGTCTCCTTTGTGACGACGCCAATGGCATTGCTGTCCAATATGTCGCGCAACGTTTGGACCTGCGGGAGGATGAGACGGCCTTTGGGCGCGGCGGCGTCAATGGGTGTCACCATGACGACGACGTCTCCAGGGAACAGCAAATCGCCGATGACGCGGTTGGAATTGTCGTCCTTCGGAGCGGTTTTCGCCATGAGTTCCTTTAAATCATAGATGCCTTGTCCTGTCACGGCGCTGACGGCGATTGTCGGCAGGCCGTCCACGAAGATGGACGGCGTCGCCAGATCCGCCTTGTTGATGGCGATGACACATGGTATCTCCTTGGCTTTGATCAACTTGAGGATTGCGTTATCCGCCGTTGTCACGCCAGCCGTCGCGTCGACGACCATGACGGCCAGATCCGTTTTGTTCAACATCTGGCGGGCCTTGCGCATGCGCAGGGCACCAAGCTCCGTATCGTCGTCAAGACCGGGCGTGTCGAACATGACGACAGGACCTAACGGCAACAGTTCCATGGACTTGGGGACAGGATCAGTCGTCGTTCCACGGGTATCCGAAACGACGGACATGTCCTGCCCCGTCACGGCGTTCATGAGGCTGGATTTGCCGACATTGCTTCTGCCGAAGAATCCGATGTGCAGTCTTTCAGACGATGCGGTGGTGTTCATATTATCTTCTCTTTAGGCATGTTAAGAACCACGAATGGACACGAATGGACACGAATTTTTAACCATAAAATACACAAAACACACCAAAATGCCTCGCTGCCGGGCCGTCAATCCGCTGAAGGATTTGTTTGCATAAAATGAATTATGAATACTGAAAACGTCAACGGCTTCGGCGGCTCGGCGGTTGTCATCGCTTCGCGAGATGCAAAGGATGTCATGCGAAAGCTCGTAGCTTTGGTGTTCATTCGTGGCTTGAATGGCAAATCTTTTTAGAAACGGAAGTCGCGCTGTCCGTTTTCAATTTCCTGCAGGTGG
>JAEEGH010027991.1_pt1 | contig 11122 bp, 11 predicted proteins | sample 9134181 | NCBI WGS metagenome assembly JAEEGH01 (sample SAMN16246544, study PRJNA631951) | gut metagenome | biome: gut microbiome; feature: rumen; material: DP-attached | host: Bos | place: Iran: Karaj | collected 2018-10
AGCAATGCAATCCTGAAATCTGTAGGATATCCCGATGACCAGATGACCTCATTCTTCATCTGCGAGGACAACTGGGAGAAGCGTGAGGAGATTACCCGCGAGGAGATGAACACCAGCTCCGAGGTGGACAATTTCGTTATGGCCGATACCCCCCTCGATGAACTGATTGAGGACGAAAAGCAGCGTCTGATCTACATCTTCGATCCTTTAACAGAACGTTGCTTCTTCATTGAATTAAAGGAGATTATCACAGGCAAGACTCTCAAGGAAGCCGTCTGCACCGCAAGTCAGGGCAACGCCCCCAAGCAGACCATTGATTTTGATGAGATGGCTAAGGCTGGTCCCGCCATCGACGTCGATGAGAACTTCTACGGTGATGAAGGATTCGAGTCCGATGAACTTGACGAGGAGGGATTCGGCATGGAAGGCGGCGAAGGAGGAGGCACAGTAAGCCTGGATTCCATAGACGACCTTTATTGAGTGAAGACGTTAGTCATCATACTAGGACCAACCGGCGTGGGCAAGACCGAATTATGTCTGACCCTCGCCGATTTGTTTCATACCCCCATAATTTCGGCCGATTCCAGGCAGATGTATGCCGACATCCCCATATGTACGGCGGCCCCTACTCCCTCTGAGAGAGCACGTGCCGAGCATTATCTGGTAGGAAACCTGAGTCTTGATGACTACTACAGCGCAGCCAAGTACGAAGAGGATGTCATGTCGCTCGCAAATAAGCTATTCGCAGATCATGACATTTTACTCGTCACAGGCGGCTCAATGATGTATATAGATGCCCTGTGCTATGGTATAGACCAGATTCCCACCATTCCGGACGATATCCGCCTGCCCCTTCTGGAGCGCTATGAAAAGGAAGGTTTGGAGAAGCTGGTTCAGGAGCTCAAACTGCTGGATCCGGAGTACTATAAACAGGTGGACAGAAAGAATCCCAAGCGTGTCCTGCATGCTCTTGAGGTCTGCTACATGACAGGACATCCCTACTCTGACCTTCGCAAGGGACAGAAAGCCGAGCGTCCGTTCAAGATCGTGCGTATCGGCCTTACAAGACCACGCGAGGAGCTCTACGAGCGAATCAACCGCCGCGTCGACAACATGGTCAAGGAGGGCCTTATTGAAGAGGCACGCCGCATGTATCCGCGCAAAGGGCTCAACTCACTCAACACGGTGGGTATGAAGGAGCTTTTCAGCTGGATGGACGGCGCCCTGACCCCTGAAGGCAAGCCCTGGACGCTGGAGTTTGCCATAGAGAAGATCAAACAGAACTCGCGTATATATTCACGCAAACAGATGACGTGGTTCAAGCGTGACGAGAACACACGCTGGTTCCACCCCGATGATATTGAGGGCATAACCCGTTATATTAAGGAGAGCATATGCTGATAAGACTATACGAAAAGAACCCAAGCCAGCGCGATCTGGACCGCATTCTGGATGTCCTGAACGGCGGCGGAGTCATAGTATTCCCTACTGACACCGCCTACGCCATAGGTTGTCATGCACTCAAGGAGCGTCCCATAGAGCGTATATGCCGCATCAAGGGACTCAACCCGCAGAAACACCGTTTCTCAATAGTGTGCTATGACCTGAGCGACATCAGCCAGTACGTCCAGATAGACAACGCCACATTCAAGACGATGAAACGCAACCTGCCAGGCCCATTCACCTTCGTGCTTCGCGCCGGCAGCCGTCTGCCCAAGATATTCAGCAACCGCAAGGAGGTGGGAATCCGCGTGCCCGACAACGAGATAACACGTGAGATCTGCCGCCAGCTGGGTGCTCCCCTTCTCTCCACCACCGTCCCCTACGATGAGTCCGATGACATAGGCTACCTGACTGACCCCGAGCTCATTGACGAGCGTCTGGGCGATGACGTAGATCTGATCATCAACGGCGGAGCCGGCGGATTCGAGTACTCCACTGTGGTCTACTGTGTTGAAGGAGAACAGGAAATCATACGTCAGGGTAAAGGAATTCTTGACGATTGACAATCTAACAAAACGCCCCTACAAGTATATTAAATGTATAATCCTACAATTATGAAGAAAATAACTGTCCTATTTGTTGCATTACTTACAGCACTCTCCCTGAATGCCCAGAACAAGAAACTTACTCTTGACAGCGTAATATCCGGAAGCTTTTCCGGAAGCGGCCTGGGAGCCATAACCCCGATGGCCGACGGAGAACACTTCCTGCAGGCACAGGATGACTGCATCCTCAAGTATTCATTCAAGACCGGCGAGGTTACCGACACCGTGCTCAACATCCGCACTGCACGCGGTGAAAGGCTTTTCTCACTGGGCCGTTTCATCCTCTCACCTACTGAGGATCTGATTCTGCTAGAGCAGAACGTAAACAAGATATTCCGCCGTTCATACACGGCCGATTACTATATCTTTACCATCCGAAACAACAAGATCGATCCGCTTACCACTGGAGGTCCCGTACAGGTTCCGTCATTCTCTCCCGACGGCCATAACATAGCATTTGTACGTGATAATAACTTGTTTATAGTCAAATTGTTATTCAATAATGCTGAAGTACAGGTAACCAAGGACGGAGAACTTGGAAAGATACGTAACGGTATACCCGACTGGGCCTATGAGGAGGAGTTCGGTCTCACCCGCGCATATGAGTTCAGCGCCGACAGCCGCATGCTGGCATGGATACGTTTTGACGAGTCAAATGTAGGCGGCTACCAGCTTCCCTTCTTCTCAACCGGCATTGACCGTGAAGAGTATTATCAGGAGCTGGTTTCATACCGCCCCCAGCAGTATCCCACTGCAGGTTCAGCCAACTCAAAGGTATCGGTCCACTCATTCGATATAAAGAGTTCCGTAATTCGTGACATGGACCTCAAGCTTGACAGCACCAGTTACATTCCGCGCATTAAGTTCGTAGAGAATGATGACAACGACATCTTCATCTTCACTCTGAACCGCGCCCAGAACAAGCTGGAAATCTACGCAGCCAATCCCCGCTCCACCGTCTGCACCCTCACCCTCCGTGAGCAGGATGACCGTTACATTGACGAGTTCGCATACATGCAGACCCAGTTCTTTGGTGACCAGTTCATAATGCAGAGCGAACGTGACGGACACCGCCACCTCTACCTCTACAACCTCAAGGGCCAGCTCAAGCGCCAGATCACCAGCGGCGATTTTGATGTTCTCTCTCTCCACGGATTCGATCCCAAGAGCGGCACAACCTACTACGAGAGCAATGAAACCGGCATATACGACTGCGCAGTCTGGAAGATTGACGGCAAGGGCAAGAAGACAATCCTCACACCCAAGGAGGGAACCAGCCACGCCCGTTTCAGCGCCGGTTGCAAGTATTTCATCAACTCATGGTCCGATATGTCCACCCCCGCCCGCGTTACAGTCATTTCAAACGCCGGCAAGACCATACGCACCATCGAGGAGAATCAGGATATAGCCACATCAGTACTTGAATACGGATTCCCCAAGAAGGAGAAGTTCTCATTCGAGACTGTTGACGGCACCACCCTCTACGGCTGGCTGGTTAAACCCGCCACCGCAAGCGAATCGGCCCCCTGCCCTGTCATTCTCTATCAGTACAGCGGTCCCGGATCAAACGAGGTTCTTAATGAATGGTCTGCCGGATTCTATCCCGGTGGCAGTCTGGAGGCACTCCTGGTTCAGCACGGCTATGCTGTTGCAGTTGTTGACGGCCGTGGCACTGGACGCCGCGGAGCCGACTTCAAGAAGCAGACATACAAGCAGCTGGGCGTAATGGAGAGTCAGGATCAGGTTGCTGCTGCCCAATACCTTGGCTCGCTCCCTGAGTTCGATGCTGAGCGCATCGCCATCTGGGGCTGGAGCTATGGTGGCTACACCACCCTGATGTCAATGAGTGAGGGCACTCCGGTATTCAAATGCGGTGTTGCAGTAGCTCCTGTAACTGATTGGCGCTTCTATGACGCTCCCTACACCGAGCGCTTCATGCAGCAGCCCAAGGAGAACGCCGACGGCTACCACGAGGCCTCAGCCCTGGATCGCATCAACCGCCTCCACGGCAAGCTTCTGATAGTTCACGGCCTGGATGACGACAACGTCTTCTTCAGCAACACCACCGCCTACATCGAGGCCCTGATCCGCGCCGGCATCGATTTCGACATGCAAGTCTACCCCGGCAAAGAGCACAGCATCACCGGCACCTCCCACCGCAAGCACCTCTTCACGCGCATCCTGCGCTTCTTTGACGAGAATCTCAAAAGATGACAAAGGGGACGGTTCCGTTTGGCCCGTTCACTAAACACAAAAATCCCATCTGGACATACTGTAGCTCAGATGGGATTCTTTTTTACCATGCCAAACGGAACCGTCCCCTTTGTCACCTTGATTATTTGTAGATTAAGAAGATACAGGGTATCTTTTCAAGTGTTGGAAGCTTGCCGTTCCAGTCTTTTATGGTGAGGGTTTTGATGTACTCTTCTTTGGTTGTGAGACCGGCGGCTATGCAAAGATGAGTTTGAGGGCGGCAGGCTTTTAGGATGTCGGCCATCATCTTGGAGTTTCTGTAGGGAGTCTCTATGAAGAGTTGGGTCTGATTCTCGGTGTAGGCTCTTTGCTCCAGTTTCTTTAGGGTTTTGATGCGCTCGTCTGGTTCTATGGGGAGGTAGCCGTTGAATGCGAAGCTTTGGCCGTTGAAGCCGGAGCCCATTACGGCTAGGATTATGCTTGAGGGGCCTACCAGGGGTACTACCTTCAGGCCTTTGCGCTGTGCTATGGCTACTACATCGGCTCCGGGATCGGCTACGGCGGGACATCCGGCTTCGGAGATGACTCCCATGGGACTTCCCTCCTCCAGGGGTTTGAGCATGCTTGATACCTCTTCGGGGTTAGTGTGCTTGTTGAGCGTGTAGAAAGTTAGCTGATCTATGTCTATTGAGCGGTCTACCAACTTGAGGAAACGGCGGGCAGTGCGGACATCCTCCACTATGAAATGGCGTATGCCCATGATTATCTCATGATTGTACTCGGGCAGTACCTGCTCCACCGGAGTTTCACCCAGCAGATTGGGAATAAGGTATAAAGCGGGAATCATGGTGCTAAGGTAGTGCTTTTTACACTAACTTTGCAGTCATAAGCGCAAGAAAGTGGAAAGCAGGGATTTTACCATAAGGATAGAGAACGGCCTGGCGTGCGACGCACGCTACAGAATGGCTTCTCCCATCAATCTTTGTATACGTGAGGGCTGGCAGACTGCTATTGTAGGCCCGAACGGTGCCGGTAAGACCTTGCTGGTAAACACTTTGCTCCGCCAATATCCCCTACTCGACAACCGCGAGGTGGAATACGGCAGCGGTATTTGCGGGGCCGATATCCGCAACATCACCTTCCGTGACAGCTACGGCAGCGCCGACAGCACCTACTTCTACCAGCAGCGCTGGAATATGACCGAGATGGGCGAATCACCCGTTGTGCGCGATGCATTCCCCCAAATCAAGGATCCCGTCTGGAAGGAGCGCCTCTACACCCTGTTTGACCTCCCCTTTATCTGGGAAAAGCAGCTTGTAACACTCTCCAGCGGCGAAATGCGCAAGTACCAGCTGGCCCGTTCACTGGCCGTACGCCCCCGCATGGTCATCATCGACAGCCCCTTCATAGGCCTTGATGCCCAGACCCGCGATATGCTCTGCCGCCTGCTCGAGAACCTTGTTACAGAGTGGAAGATGCAGATTATCATTGTGGTTTCACGCCGTGAGGACATCCCCTCATTCATAACCCATGTCGTTGAGGTTCATGACCGCCGATGCAGCACAGTAATGCCCGTCCAGGACTATATGGCAGAGCCGGAGGAATCGCTCCCAGAACAGCTTCTGCCGCAGAATCTGGTTGATCTCATGCACAATCTGCCTGAGAACGGAATGGACTCTGACGAGATAGTACGCTGCAACAAGGTAATACTGCAATACGAGAACCGCCGAATCCTCAACGAACTGGACTGGACAGTGCGCAAAGGTGAGCATTGGGCTCTCCTGGGACCCAACGGAAGCGGCAAATCCGCCCTTCTGAGCATGGTTTATGCCGATAATCCGCAGTCATACGCCTGTGACATCGCTCTCTTCGGCCGTCCGCGCGGTACCGGCGAAAGCATTTGGGAGATAAAAAAGCACATCGGCTATGTATCACCCGAGATGCACCGCTCCTACTGCCGCCGCTACCCCGCCATCGACATAGTGGCATCGGGCCTTCACGACACCATCGGTTTGTATAAAAAAATTACTGCCGATGAACGTGACCGCTGCCGCGTCTGGATGAACATATTCGGAATAACTGATCTGGAAGACCGCGATTTTCTGGAGCTCTCCAGCGGAGAGCAGCGAATGATCCTCCTGGCCCGCGCCTTCGTAAAGAACCCCTCCCTACTCATCCTTGACGAACCGCTTCACGGATTGGACCGCCGTCGCCGTACCCTGGTAATGCAAATAATAAAGGCCTTCTGCGACAACCCGCAGAAGACCCTCATCATAGTAACTCATTACCCGGAGGAGCTCCCCTCCACTATCGATCACACCCTGACGCTAGTCCGTCACAGTGCCGATAAAAAATCCTGACATTAATCCAACTGGAAGAGATCGTTCACGCTCTTGCCGAAATAAGCCGACAATTTGAGAGCTAGTTCAGTTGACGGAATGAATTTCTCATTCTCAATGGCGAATATTGTCTGACGTGACACGCCGATGGCATTTGCCAGATCCTGCTGGGATATCCTAAGGATAGCCCTCTCAACACGTATGTTATTTTTCATCGTTACTCTCCTTTAAGTTGTTTGACAATACCTTCCTCAACACCAGCGCATACACCAAAGCTACCAATGGAACCCAAATCAGTATTGGCAGAATTTTTTCAGCCCCTTGATAGGCATAAATATACGGGCCTCCATATGGAGAAACATGGATTGCAGCAATTGCCAGTACATGTATCACACGTGATATAACAAAAGAGGCAACCAAATAGTAAACGGCAAAGTATGCCAGGATACGCGCCCTGATATGACGGATAAACTCATCCTCCTGTTTTTCCCTACTCAGGCAAATAAAAATTATTGCTATATATGGCAACAGGATTATCAGTCTCATTATTATGTGATATGGCCCTGATATGGCATCAGGAGTACTATCCTTTACGGGATAAAGTAAAATAAATGCAAATAGAGGAAAGAGCAACAATGAGAAAGGAAGCAACCACCAGCCAATCTTCTTATAACGGTAAGGAAGCAGGATTGAATCATATCCGGTTTTGTTACCTACCTTTTTCAGAACTTTCAATAGAATCAGATAAAGCAACTGAGTATTAATCAGAGAAGAGAAAAGGCCTACTATCCTGTCTAGAACAATAAGTCCCATGGAGCCGATCTGATGATCTCTGATAGGATCTTGTGATACCGGGAGATTGAATGTAACAGAGAAAATACCGTTTGAAATCCGATGAAAACCTCCGTATATCATCTCTCCGAATGCTCTTGACAGAAAGAATACAATGACAGCTATTGTCAGAGCGCGATAGCGCACCGATATGGTATATTCGTCTTCTTCCTTCTCCTTAGACAGGCAGCATATCATTAGAAATACAGATGCCAAAATATTTGTCAGATTAGCCCAAGGCACCAATGCATTGTATTCCGGAAGAGATTTTTGAGTTTCCCAAATAATAGGGAGAAGAACTGATAATTTGTAATGTAGATAATACAAAGGAATCAGCACAATGCAAGATGCAACGATTCCAACCACCTGCCATTTATGAGGCAAAAGCGTAAGATGTTTCCGATAATCTCTCATAATTGTAAAGTTTAACACAACAAATGTAATGCGTACTTTACATATATCCAAACAAAGTTTACACTTTAACGTTCATTATTAGTTGACACGTCAATGTTATCCTATCAGCTGATTGTAGGTTTTCTGGCGTTTTACGTGGTAACGCCACAGGAGACTGAATTTTACGCGCTCAGGAATATCGGTGATAGAAGCCTCCTGGAGGTTCTCCTTGCGGCTGTCAAGGAACTCCGGTTTGAGACGGCGGAACTCACGGCGGGCGCGGAACACTGCCTTGAAATCGCCCCAATGGAATTTAAGAAGGAACATGAGTGCAGCCAGGCAGTCCAGCCAGAAACGCACTCTCATAACCTTGTTCAGCTCTTCCTCAGGAAGATTCTTGTAGAGCATGAGCAGGTTATTGCGGAAATTGAGGAATGTCTTGTAGGGATTTGACTTGTTCAGGGTTGCGCCGCCTACATGATAGACTGTACTCTCCGGAATGCAGACGATCTTGCGGTTGCGGCTGCGAAGACGCCAGCACAGATCTATCTCCTCCTGATGTGCAAAGAAACGGTCATCCAGGCCTCCTGCAGCCCAATAATCGGCACTGCGAACCATCAGGCAGGCTCCTGTAGCCCAGAAAACATTGGCGATTGTATCATACTGGCCGTTATCCTTCTCAATGCTGTCGAACACACGGCCGCGGCAGAACATATAGCCCCACTTGTCCATATATCCGCCAGCACCGCCGGCATACTCAAACATCTCAGGAGCCTTGAAATCCAGCAGCTTAGGCTGGCATGCAGCAACCTCAGGATGCACATCCATATAACTCAGCAGAGGCAGAAGCCAATCCTCAGATACCTCAACATCCGAGTTGAGCAGAATGTAATACTCCGCCTCAATCTCACGCAACGCCATATTGTAACCCTTGGCGAATCCCCAGTTCTTCTCCAACTGAATGGTCTGAATATCCGGGAATTCCCTGTACATCATCTCCATGGAGTCATCCTGTGAGGCATTATCGGCCACAATAATCTCCACGCCCTCCATATTGGAGCATTTGATGAGTGTAGGCAGGTAACGCTTGAGCATTGCGCTGCCGTTCCAGTTCAATATGACGATTGCAACTTTCATATCACTTTATGATTGTTCCCGTAAGAGCATCGCCGGCAGCATTGAAACCGCCTAACAGCACCCTTACAAGACTGTTTTCCTGAACCTGGGCCGAATCCAGCTCCACCCTGATATAGTTATCGGTAAAACCGTGAGCCGGCATACCGCGACGGGGCTTCTCCACAAGAACAGTAGCTTCACTGCCGATATGAGCCTCATAGAAAGCCTTAGTCTTGAGGTCCGATAACTCCAGCAAGCGCTGACTGCGCTCATGCTTGGTCTGAGGTGATACCTTATGCGGAATCCTGAGTGCCGCAGTACCCGGACGCTCCGAGTAACTGAACACATGCAGCTGAGTCACATCCAGCCCCTCAATGAAGCGGTAAGCATCCTCAAACAGTTCATCGGTCTCACCACGCATACCCACAATGACATCTACGCCGATGAACGCGTCGGGCATAACGCTCTTTACACGGGCCACCTTTTCAGCAAACACCTCACGCTCATAACGGCGGTGCATCAGCTTGAGTACCTCATTTGATCCGCTCTGCAGAGGAATATGGAAATGTGGCATAAACGCCCTGGAGCCAGCCACAAAGTCAATCACCTCATCTGTAAGCAGGTTAGGCTCAATGGACGATATCCTGTAACGTGATATCTCCTCAACCTTATCCAGCTCACGGATCAGATCAATGAACTTATCACCCGTGGATTTGCCAAAGTCGCCGATGTTGACACCGGTAATGACAATCTCACGGCCGCCCTCCTGGCCAGCCTGACGAGCCTGTTCCACCAGACTCCCGATTGACGGGTTACGGCTGTGTCCGCGGGCATAAGCCACGGTGCAGTAAGTGCAATAGTAGTCACATCCGTCCTGAACCTTCAGGAAGAAGCGTGTACGGTCACCGCGTGAGCATGACGGAACAAAGTTCTTGATATCATTGGTGCCGACGGTCTTGGAAATGCCGTGGTCACGTTTCTGCAGTCCGTTCAGATTCTCCAGTACATTGCCCTTCTGGTCCTGTCCGAGCACGATATCCACGCCGGGGATATCGGCCACAACTCCCGGCTGCAACTGTCCGTAGCAGCCTGTAACCACGATATAGGCATCGGGATTCTCACGAACTATCTTGTGGATTGCCTGACGGCACTTCTTATCGGCCACCTCAGTAACCGAGCAGGTATTGATTACGCAGATATCGGCCTTCTCACCCTTGACGGCCTTATGCGCGCCGGCCTCGATAAGTTGACGCATAATGGTCGATGTCTCCGAGAAGTTGAGTTTGCATCCCAGAGTGTAGAAAGAGGCGCTGCGGCCTACAAGTGTGAGTTGGTTTCCCATTCCTTTGCGAAATTAGCAAAATAATGGATAAGAAAAGAGGATGTCCCAAAAGAACATCCTCCTCTTATCTGTGTGTTACAGAATTCTATTATTCAGCAGCCTCAGCTACAACCTCGAAAGTAACCTCAGCCTTAACCTCCTTGTGAAGGTTGATGGTAGCGGTGTACTCACCGGCAGCCTTAACTGTCTCGGCTACGATTGCCTTGCGGTCAATCTCAAAGCCCTTAGCAGCGAGAGCCTCAGCAACCTGAGCAGCACCTACGCCACCGAAAATTGTGCCGTCCTCGTTAACCTTAGCAGAGATGCTAACCTTAACGCCGTTCAGCTTAGCAGCCAGAGCCTCAGCATCAGCCTTGATCTTGGCGAGCTTGTGAGCGCGCTGACGCTCGTTCTCTGCCAGTACCTTCTTAGCTGACTCTGTAGCAATAACAGCCTTACCCTGGGGAATCAGATAGTTACGACCGTAACCGTCCTTAACCTTTACTATATCGTTCTTGTATCCAAGACCTGCAATATCTTCCTTAAGTATAATCTCCATAGTTATTTCCTTCTTTAAAGATTATTACTTCATCATATCAGTTACATAAGGCAGAAGAGCCAAGTGACGTGCTCTCTTAACAGCCTGAGCCACGCGACGCTGGAACTTCAGTGAAGTACCGGTGATGCGACGGGGCAGAAGCTTACCCTGCTCGTTAAGGAATCTCTTGAGGAACTCAGGATCCTTATAGTCGATATACTTGATACCTGCCTTCTTGAAACGGCAATACTTTTTCTTCTTAACGTCAGTTGTCTGGGGTGCCAGATATCTGATCTCTGATGTCTGCTCTGCCATGATTATGCCTCCTCTGCTTTAGATTGTC
>JAEEGH010027996.1_pt1 | contig 11120 bp, 8 predicted proteins | sample 9134181 | NCBI WGS metagenome assembly JAEEGH01 (sample SAMN16246544, study PRJNA631951) | gut metagenome | biome: gut microbiome; feature: rumen; material: DP-attached | host: Bos | place: Iran: Karaj | collected 2018-10
GACAGAGCACCGGTTCCGGCGTTGTGACATCACCCTTGACGAGAGCCACATGATGCTCGCCCGTTACCTTATTTATATAACCGTACGAAAGGAACGTACCATATTTCGTAGGCAGTTCGGCGCTCGTCACCTGTTCTATGAGTTTCTCTGTGCGGCGACGATACTCTATGAGCGACTTGATGGTAACACAAACGATATTGTGCTCCTTTGCCAGTTCCAGCAGTTCCGTGGTACGCATCATAGTACCGTCCTCACGCATAATCTCACAACAGAGGCCAGCCTCTGCGAGTCCGGCAAGACGGCACAGGTCCACTGTTGCCTCTGTATGTCCGGAACGGACGAGGACACCGCCCTCACGCGCCTGCAACGGGAACATGTGTCCCGGACGACGGAAGTCTATAGGCTTTGATGACGGATCGGCTATGGCACGAGCCGTAATGCCACGCTCCACGGCAGAGATGCCCGTTGTAGTTGATATATGGTCAACGCTGACAGTGAAAGCCGTCTGGTGGTTGTCGCTGTTATGTGTCACCATCTGCGGCAGGTTCAGTCGTTCACAGAGTTCACGACTCATAGGCATACAGATGAGTCCTTTTGCCAAGGAAGCCATCAGGTTTACATTTTCTGTCGTAGCGAACTGTGCAGCACAGATGAGGTCACCCTCATTCTCGCGGTCAGGGTCATCTATAACCAATATGCACTGTCCTTGTCTTAATGCCTCAAGGGCTTCGTCGATTGTGTTGTATTGCATTGTTTTATTTCTTTTTCAGGGATTATGGTAATGGTTGTGTAGAACAGCGGCTGAGTGAGCGATCGATGAGGGTTGCTGTGATACAGCAACATACTCAACACTGCAACGAACCCAACTTAGCAACAGACTAAGCACCGCACCAAGTCCTACCAGGAACCAAGAACCTACGCCATGAGGAAGGAGCGATAGAGGTTTATCTTCTCTTCCTCAGAGGAGCCAGCCGGAGCGGCATTCCCATTCCCTTGCGGCATAAGCCGCTCTACATATTTTGCTATCAAATCATTCTCAAGATTCACCAAGTCACCGACCTTGGCCGTATGGAGCGTAGTGGCTTGCTGCGTATGAGGTATCAGCGACACAGCAAACTCCGATTCGCTGACCATGGCTACCGTAAGGCTCACACCCTGTATGGTGATGCTGCCTTTCTCTATTATGTAACGCATAATCTGCGGTGATGTCTGTATGTACAGCCAAAGAGCATTATCGTCACTCTCTATACGCAAGACTTTGCCCATACCGTCAACATGGCCTGAGACGATATGGCCACCCAGTCGCGTCTGCAGAGTGAGGGCGCGCTCAAGATTCACCTTGCTTCCCGGCTTCAACGAGGCAAGGGAGGTACGACGTACCGTCTCTGGCATGACATCCGCGGTGAAACATCCTCTTGGGGCGGCGATGGTATCGCCGCTTACGAGGGAAGGACGCACTGCTACAGGAATGGAGGTGACGGTGAGACACACGCCATTGGTGGCGATGCTATAGCCTACCTGTGTACCCTGAAGCACTTCACATGCCTCTATCTCCAGCGTAACGGAGGTTGTACCACGTCTTACTGTCTTTACTGTTCCTATTTCTTCGACTATGCCTGTGAACATTGACTCACTTTGCTCGCAAGTTATGAATTATGGGTTATGTGTTACGAGTTACCTTGCAGACTATGATTTGGACTTTTGTACCAAGCCAGAGATAAGAATATCCTCTCCCATGGTGGACACTACCCTGCCAGTAAGTTCTACTGCCTCAGACATGACATCGATGCCATTGCCCTCCACCGGAGTCTTGGCTGTCTTGCCACCTATTATCTTAGGAGCAACGAATGCCAAAACCTCATCTACAAGGCCTTCACGCAACAGCGCCTCGCTGAGTGTGCCGCCACTCTCAAGCAGGATGGAGTCTATCTTCTCCGCCGCAGCACGTTGTGTCAGTTCAAGAAGTGTGTTACAGTTCCACAAAGTGACACCTGCCTCTCGCAATTGCTGCAGTTTCTCCTCATCGGCGCCGTCTGCATAAGCCACGACGAGCGGATACTCATGTGCCGTACGTACCAACTGACTCTCCATCGGGATGCGAGCCTGACGGTCGGCTACGATGCGCACCGGCTGTCTTACCTCGTGTTCCTGTATCCCCATCTTGTCCAGAGTCTCCGGCGTCAGTCGCACATTAAGCAGCGGATCATCAGCCAACACAGTACCTATGCCGCAGAGGATAGCCGAGTGACTACGTCGCACAAGGTGCACATACTGTCGTGCCTCCTCTCCTGTTATCCACTTGCTATCGCCCGTGGCAGTGGCTATCTTGCCGTCAAGCGTCATCGCCCACTTAGCCGTCACCCAAGGCATGGAGGTCGTTATATATTTTAGGAACACGCGGTTCTGGTTTCTTAACTGTTGTATGAGGGCGGCGATGGTATCGCCGCTTACGAGGGAAGGAATGGCAGCATTTGCACCGGTGCTCTTCGCCGCGTCATCCTCCGGTTCCAGTACATCCACCTCTATGCCTGCCTGTCGCAACTGTTCTATGCCCTTCCCACCGACGAGGGGGTTAGGGTCACGCAGTCCGACGACCACACGTCGTATGCCGTGACTCACTATGGCCTCCGTGCATGGCGGCTGGTGGCCTTGATGACAACAAGGCTCAAGGGTTACATACATAGTACTTCCCTGACAGTCAATGCCATGCTCCTCCGCATACTTGAAGGCATCGCGCTCAGCATGTAAGTCTCCGTAGCGGTGATGCCATCCTCGTGCGATGATATCATCATCCTTGACAATCAACGCTCCTACAAGGGGGTTGGGGTTTACCCTTCCCTCTCCTTGCTGGGCAAGGCGCATGGCTTGCTCCATAAGAAATATGTCATCGTCTGTAACCATATAAAGTGCAAAGTTACTCAGAAATTTCTAAACTACAAAATTTTTTTTCGTAGAGGAGAGGCAACGGGAGAAAGCGGACTCCATAACACGGGCGTCAAGAGGGTTGCTGTAATACAGCAACATACGCAACAGAAGGAATGAGAGAACTAAGGGACAAGCCTGAGGGCGAGCAGGGAGAGGCAAGCAAGGAGAGGCAAGCAAGGAGAGGCAAGCAAGGAGAGGCAAGCAAGGAGGGTTGCTGTGATACAGCAACATACACAACTGGAGGAAAGAGAGAACTAAGGGACGAGCCTGAGGGCGAGCAGGGAGAGGCGAGCAAAGAGGGGTGCTGTAATACAGCAACATACACAACTGGAACAGAAAGGCTGGCCGAACAAAGCAGGGAAGAGAAACCTTTACAAAAAAAGAAGAGAGGCAGGTGTTTCAACAACACCTGCCTCTCACTTAACAATATTCTATATTAATCAGTTTCCTGATATGTCTATTAGTTGTTTGCCTTGATGATAGCTACACGAGCAGAAGCATCACCCTTCACACCTGAACCCTTGCAAGAGTTGATTGTAACACCCTTAGCCTTCAGGTAATCAGCGACAGCCTTAGCACGTCTCTCTGAGAGTGACTGGTTGTAGTCAGCTGAACCCTCTGGAGATGCTGTAGCGATGATATCAACAGAACCCTCTACGTTGTCAAGCACTGCCTTTGCCTCAGAAGTGAGCTCAGCAGAGTTCTGTGCGAAGAAGATGTAAGAGTCGCCAGCGTAAATCTTCTGTGTCTTAGCAGGCACCTGAACCTCCTTGACAACCTCCTTGATGACCTCCTTAGGCTTCTTAGCCAGCTCCTGACGGAGAGAATCGATAGTATTCTCGAAGTCACCGATGTTATAGGTCTTGAAGTAGTGTGTGCCGTTAGAACACTTGAAGTGGTATGTGTAAGCAGCACCGAGATAGAGCTGCGCACCGTTCATATTGAAGGCAGAAGCGCCCTTACCGCTACCTGGAGAGGTGAAGTTCCACAGAAGTGCAGGACGGAAGCTGAGAGTGTGACGATAAGCCTTGTCAATGTTGAAAGCGAAATCAAGACCTGTCTTTCCAGCCCAACAGTTGTTGTAACGATCTGACTTCCATGGGCGGAAGCCGTGGAACCAACCTATACCCACAACAGCGCCGACCTCAAAGAAACGAGGTGTACCTGTAAAAGTGCCGAAGATGTTTGACAAGTTAACCAAGCCGTTAACGCCGCCATAGAGAGCACGCACAGCATTAGTAGCGCCAGTCTCCTTATTACGCAGCAGATAAGGGTTGCCGTAAGAGTGAGAGCCGAACCAACCGTCGAACTCCAACTCTGCACCGAACACCGGTGAGAACCACTTACCAACAGAAATACTTGCTACAGGATTTACCGGGAACATATCGCCGAACATATCCTTTACAGGAGTAGCGGCACCTACGCCCACTGTAACGTATGTGTTGTCTAATAATTTTGGATTCTCTATTGCTAACTGAGCAGAGGCCTTACCCGTTGACAACAATGCGAGGGCTATGCCGAGAGAACCTTTAAGCAAAGTAGAAATTCTCATATTCATTATGGTTATTTTTTGTTTTGTTTGCGTTCTTTCTTCGTATTTCAAGCAAAGGTAATAATATTTTATTATTGCCACAATCTTTTTTGGAAATTTATAACTTTTATTAACACTTTCAACCCTTAACGTATTGCACAAGGATGAGTACTTCCTCTCCGCGGATGTAATGAAGCAACATCTTTTGCCTTAAACTTTTCTGTAAAATCACACAAAAAAGGAAATATTCACAAGGAAAACTCATAATAAAACAAAAAAAAAGGGTATAATTCTCCATATATAAAATAAAATATGTAACTTTGCACCGGAAACCGAAAAGACATTAACACGTTATATAACAAAAAAATAAGGAAACAGAATAGATGAACCTTGACCTACTTACCGCCATCTCTCCGATAGATGGTCGCTATCGCAGCAAGACAGACGCTCTGGCTGCCTATTTCTCTGAGTATGCTCTGATACGCTACCGTGTACGCGTGGAGATAGAGTATTTCATTACGTTATGTGAGTTACCCCTGCCACAGCTGAAGGACTTTGACCATTCGCTGTTTGCTCGTTTACGCAGCATATACACTGACTTCACGGAGCAGGACGCACAGCGCGTAAAAGACATTGAAAAGGTGACTAACCACGATGTGAAGGCGGTGGAGTATTTCATCAAGGAGAAGCTGGACGAGATGGAGCAGTCAGGACTTGGCGAGGGTTACTTTGCCGAGAGCCGTGAGTTCATCCATTTCGGTCTGACATCACAGGACATCAACAACACCAGCGTACCTCTCTCTGTTAAGGAGGCTCTTGCTGAGGTCTATATACCACAGGTAGAGGAGCTGATAGGTCAGCTCAAGGAATATGCCGAGGAATGGAAGGACGTATCAATGCTTGCAAAGACACACGGCCAGCCAGCATCGCCTACCAGACTGGGCAAGGAGGTAATGGTGTTCGTTTACAGACTGGAGGAGCAACTGCAGACTCTGCGCGAGTGCAAGTACACAGCGAAATTCGGTGGCGCTACGGGTAACTTCAACGCCCACCACGTGGCATACCCAGAGTATGACTGGCGTGACTTCGGCAACAAGTTCGTGAACGAGAAGTTAGGTTTGCAGCGCGAGCAGTACACCACGCAGATATCCAACTACGACCACCTGGGCAGTATCTTTGATGCCGTACGTCGCATCAACACTATAATAATAGACCTTGACCGCGACTTCTGGATGTACATCTCCATGGAGTACTTCAAGCAGAAGATTAAGGCTGGCGAGGTAGGTTCAAGCGCTATGCCTCATAAGGTAAACCCGATAGACTTCGAGAACTCAGAGGGCAATCTCGGCATAGCCAATGCCATACTGCAGTTCCTGGCACAGAAGTTGCCAGTAAGCCGTTTGCAGCGTGACCTTACAGACTCTACAGTATTGCGTAACATCGGCGTGCCTCTCGGCCACGGCGTAATAGCCATACAGAGCACACTGAAAGGACTGCGCAAGCTGATACTGAACCAGGAGGCGCTGCAGCGTGACCTTGACAATACATGGGCAGTAGTAGCAGAGGCCATCCAGACCATACTGCGCCGCGAGGCATACCCACACCCATACGAGGCGCTGAAGGCCCTGACTCGTACAAACAAGCACATGGACGAGGAGACCATACATGAGTTTGTGAAAGGACTTGATGTAAGCGAGAAAGTGAAGGCCGAACTGATGGCTATCACGCCATCTAACTATACCGGAATTTAGCAGTTTGCAACATTCTGGAAACCAAACGCTTAAAAGAGGCTCTGAGAAAGCATAGCTTTTACACCCTGAAAGCATAGCTTTTACAGTGTGAAAGCATAGCTTTCAGGAGGAGAAATGATAGCTTTCAGGAAGCCATACGAGACAGACCCTCCCCGACCCTCCCTGTGAGGGAGGAAAAGAGACCCTCCCCGACCCTCCCTGTGAGGGAGGGGGACTTAACAAAAAGGAAAGTAAACGAAGACGAAAACGAATAAACGAAGACGAAGACGAAAACAAAAACAAATAAACGAAAACGAGAACGATAACGAAGACAAATAAAAATAAAAATAAAAACAAAAACAAAAAAAGCACGACCGTGAGGTCGTAATTACACATTATTTATATATATAACACATCAAAAGCCAAAAGGCATTATCTACACAATGGAAACCAGAGATGAAGAACAGCAGATGAACTCTGCAAGAAATGAGAGCACCCGCGAGGGACAAGGTAACAATCAAGGAACAGACGGCTACCAGCCACGTCAGCCACGCCAGCGTATGCGCATACCCGTACAGCGTCCGGCTTACGGCGAGCGTGCGTCATACCCACAACGTAACGGATATGGCAGAAACAACGATGAGGGCGGTTTCCGTCCTGAGGGATTCGGAGCGGCTCTGAACAATGAAGACAGAGGAGGCTATCAGCCACGTGGCGGATACAACAATCGCGGCGGATACGGTCAGCAGCGCGGCGGATACCAGCAGCGCGGCGGATATAACAACCGTGGTGGCTATGGTCAGCAGCGCCCATACCGCAGTTACAATAACGACGGCGAGCAGCAGGAGGGTGGCTACCAACAGAGAGGTGGCTACGGTCAGCAGCGCGGCGGTTATAACAACCGCGGCGGCTACGGTCAGCAGAGAGGCGGCTACGGCCAGCAGCGCGGCGGATATAACAACCGTGGTGGCTACGGTCAGCAGAGAGGTGGCTACGGACAGCGTGGCGGATATGGTCCACAGCGTCGTCAGCACACTGCCGACTACGATCCGCAGGCTAAGTACTCCATGAAGAAACGCATAGAATACAACGAGAACAACATTGACCCAACACAGCCAGTACGTCTCAACAAGTTCCTCGCCAACGCCGGCGTATGCAGCCGTCGTGAGGCTGACGACTTCATAGAGGCAGGCGTAGTGACAGTAAACGGACAGGTGGTAACTGAGCTCGGCACCAAGATAATGCGTACCGACGAGGTGAAGTTCCATGACCAGCCCGTCACATTGGAGAAGAAGGTATATGTACTTCTCAACAAGCCGAAGGACTATGTGACTACCAGCGATGACCCACAGCAGCGCAAGACGGTGATGGACCTCGTGAAGGGTGCATGTCCGGAGCGTATATACCCTGTAGGCCGACTGGACCGCAACACCACCGGTGTATTGCTGCTCACAAACGACGGCGACTTGGCATCTAAGCTGACACACCCTAAGTTCTTGAAGAAAAAGGTATATCATGTATTCCTTGACAAGAACGTGACACTGGCTGACATGCGCCAGATAGCAGAAGGCATACAGCTTGACGATGGCGAGATAAAGGCCGACGCCATAGAATATGCACACGCCACAGACAAGAAGCAGGTAGGCATAGAGATTCACTCTGGCCGCAACCGTATCGTAAGGCGCATATTCGAGTCACTGGGCTATCATGTGACAAAGCTCGACCGCGTACAGTTTGCCGGACTGACAAAGAAGAACCTGCGCCGCGGCGACTGGCGCTTCCTCACCGAGAAAGAGGTGGAGATGCTCAGAATGGGCGCTTTCGAATAATCAACAAATAATTACGTATAGCAAAAACGAAAATGGACACAATTCGTAGGACAAAAGTCGTCGACGTGCTCTGCCGTACCGACTTTGGTGCCGTTGTCAATGTAAAGGGTTGGGTGCGCACGCACCGTAGTAGCAAATCAGTAGACTTCATCGCCCTTAACGACGGTTCTACCATCAAGAACGTTCAGATTGTTGTCGACCCCTCGAAATTCGATGCTGCCTTGCTCAAGCAAGTCACCACCGGTGCCTGTATCAGTGTTGATGGCGTGCTCGTGGAGAGTATGGGTGGCGGCCAGGCAGTGGAGTTGCAGTGCAAGAACATTGAGGTCTATGGCCTGTGTGGCGCTGATTACCCGATGCAGAAGAAGGGACAGAGTTTTGAGTATATGCGCCAGCATGCTCATATGCGTCTGCGCACCAATGTCTTTGGTGCCATCATGCGCATCCGTCACAACATGGCGATGGCCATCCACACCTATTTCCATGAGCATGGCTTCTACTATTTCCATACACCGCTGATTACAGCCAGCGACTGCGAGGGAGCAGGAAACATGTTCCAGGTCACCACCAAGAATCTCTACGACCTGAAGAAAGACGAGGAGGGGAAAATCATCTACGATGATGACTTCTTCGGACAGCAGACTTCGCTCACGGTTTCCGGACAACTCGAAGGCGAACTGGGTGCCACTGCATTGGGCGCCATCTACACCTTCGGACCAACCTTCCGTGCCGAGAACTCCAATACGCCGCGCCACCTGGCAGAATTCTGGATGGTGGAGCCCGAAGTGGCATTCCTCAATCAGGAGGAACTGATGGACCTCGAGGAGGATTTCATCAAGTATTGTGTGAGATGGGCGTTGGAGAACTGCAAGGACGACCTGGAGTTCATCAACGACAACAAGTTCCTCACTCCGAAGCACGACCTGATTCCACGTCTGGAAGGTGTGCTCAAGGAGACCTTTGTCCGCTTGCCCTATACCAAGGGTATTGAGATTCTGCAGGAGGCTATCAAGAACGGAAAGAAGTTCGAGTTCCCATGCAACTGGGGCGACGACCTGGCCAGCGAGCACGAGCGCTACCTGGTTGAAGAGCACTTCAAGAAGCCTGTTATCATGACCGACTACCCACGTGCATTCAAGTCGTTCTATATGAAGCAGAACCAGGACACTGCCGATGGCGGTTCAGTAGGTTATAAGGGTGCTGTTGCCCCTGGTCCTACCATGCAGGGTACCGATGTACTCTTCCCACAGATTGGTGAGATTATCGGTGGTAGTGTTCGTGAGGAGAGCTACGATAAGTTGATGGGCGAGATTAATCGCCGCGAGATGGACCAGACCCACCTCTGGTGGTACATCGACACCCGCAAGTGGGGTTCATGCCCACACGCCGGTTTCGGTCTTGGTTTCGAGCGTCTCATCCTGTTCGTAACAGGTATGCAGAACATCCGCGACGTGATCCCCTTCCCACGTACTCCGAAATCAGCAGAGTTCTAAACATAAAAAAGCCTCGCCAATCGGCGAGGTTTTTTATTGCTTTTACTTTACTAAGCGAATGCCATCAGGTTCGATGGTGATGAGGCGACGCTTATAGAGATCGCCAACAGCTTTCTTATAGGCTTTCTTTGATACCTGGAAGCGGTCATAAATCAACTCGGCAGGCGACTTATCTCCTAGATTGCAGAATCCATCATTCTCGTACAGATAGCGTAGCAGTGTCTCAGCAAAGTCCAGCGTTTGCTGTCTGCCTATCTGCTGCAGAACGATATCAATCTTGCCATCCTGACGCACATGATCCACATAGGCCTTGAGTTTCATACCACTGTGCAGAGGCTGGAAAATCTGATTCTCGAAAATCAGGCCCTGGAACTTATTGTTCACAATCACCTTAAAGCCCAGATCGGTCTTCTGCCACACTAAAATATCCACCTCGGCACCATGCTGCAACGATGGCAGATCGGTAATGATAGGTGTAGTGAGATATTTCTCTACCTTGGCCGTAGCCATCAGGCGATAGCTGTCTTCATCTACCTTAAGATATACGATATGACGCTGACCTTGCTCCATACGTTTTTTCTGCTCACGGAAGGGGCAGAAGATATCTTTCATCAGACCCCAGTTAAGGAATGCGCCAAACTGGTTAACCCATGCCACCTCTAAACTTACAAACTCGCCCACCTTGGCATAAGGTGTCTCTGTTGTAGCCACAGGTCGCTCTTCCTGGTCGAGGTAGATAAACACCGTAACCTCGTTACCAATTTTCATATCGTTAGTAACATAACGCTGGGGAAGCAGAATTTCGCCTTCCTCGCCACCGTCAAGATAAAGTCCGAAGTCGACCGACTTCACGATTTTCAAGGTATTGTAATCTCCTAATTTTATCATATTTCCTCTGTTATTTCAATGTTTTCCGTAGGTAATATCAGTCCATCCTTAAGATGAATAGTTCTATCTGTAATCGAAGCAAGTCCCTCATCGTGGGTAACAATCACAAAAGTCTGTCCGAACTGATCACGAAGATCGAAGAACAACTGATGCAACTCTTCCTTATTCTTTGTGTCGAGCGAGCCAGAAGGCTCATCGGCAAGAATCACTGCAGGATTGTTTACCAGCGCACGAGCCACAGCCACACGCTGTTTCTCACCACCAGAGAGTTCGTTGGGTTTGTGGGTAGCACGATCGGCCAGTCCCATAAACTCAAGCAGTTCTTTGGCACGCTGCTTAGCCTTACTCTGCGATGTGCCAGCTATATAAGCGGGAATCATGATATTCTCGATAGCAGTAAACTCGGGCAACAGCTGATGGAACTGGAACACAAATCCCAGATGGCGGTTGCGGAAATCGGCAAGATGCTTGGATGAGAGCGTGGTTGTGTCGATACCATCAACCACTACACTACCCGTATCAGGGCGGTCGAGTGTGCCGATAATCTGTAGCAACGTGGTTTTACCAGCACCGCTGGGACCTACAATGCTTACCACCTCGCCCTTGTTGATATGGAGGTCGATGCCCTTCAGTACCTGTAACGAGCCAAAGCTCTTGGTTATATTCTTTATATCAATCATCTCTAATCTTTAATGTTTAATTTTTTAATGTTTAATCTTCCTCT
>JAEEGH010027998.1_pt1 | contig 11119 bp, 10 predicted proteins | sample 9134181 | NCBI WGS metagenome assembly JAEEGH01 (sample SAMN16246544, study PRJNA631951) | gut metagenome | biome: gut microbiome; feature: rumen; material: DP-attached | host: Bos | place: Iran: Karaj | collected 2018-10
AATTAGCAAAGCTCTTTAAGAAGTATGTTCCTCTTACACGCCGCAAGTATGTTATTGCATACATGCTCAAAGAATCGCTCAAACATTTCCACTCTTTTGGAAGAGGTGGACGTAACTCAGGTCGTTTTAATTCTAGAAACAACCGCGACTTTAAAAATGATTATAAGAATAACAACTATAAATCAGAATATAAGGCTACAGAAAATACAACAACAGAAACTGCAACAGAAGAAAGACCTCATCACCCACGCGTAGAAATTGATCCAGATAAGGCAACTTCAATTTTCATCAGCATTGGTAAAAACCGCAGAGTTTATCCACGCGACCTTGTTGGTCTTATTGTTGCTGTAGGTGGAATTGACCGCGAAAGAATTGGTGATATTAAAGTTCTTGCAAACTATTCTTTTGTTCAGCTTTATACAGAAGATTGTCAGACAGTAATTGATAAGCTTAATGGATATGATTATCGCGGACGCAAGCTCGCAGTAAGCTTCTCCCGCCAGAAGAGCGATGCCGATGAAGCTGATGCTGCTGCAACAGAAGATTCTGATTATTCAGAAGAGGCTGTTTCTCAGACAACTGCAGAAGAAGCTCCTTCAATGACCGAAGAAGACGCTGCTGCTTATGCTGCTGCAGAAAAAGCAGCTGCCGATAAAGAACCATTTGGAAACATCTAATTCATGAGCAGCAAGATTCATATAATCAGAACAGGCTTTTTCAAAGTAAATACACTCGTTGTTCCGCTTGAAAATAAAGCCTGTTTTGTAGTGGATCCGGCTGCTTCTTCTTATTCCGGTGACAAAGATGCTGTTACCGGATATTTAAAAAATCATAAGCTTGATTGTAAAGCAATTATTCTTACACATTCACACTTCGATCACATAACCGGAATTGCCACAGTAAAAGAAGCATTCCCAAAAGCAAAAATCGCAATCCATAAAGCAGAAATAAATGAACTGATTAATCCTCCAGGGCCAATGGGAGATTCTGTAATCCAGTTTTTTGGACTTCATGAATTAGGGCAAGCTGTAGCAGCTCAGCCTCCGGCAGATATTGCGTTGGCAGACGGAATGACTCTTGAGAGCGTAGTTGGAACTGGTCTTGGCGGTGAAAACTGGAAGGTTATTTCTACTCCGGGACATACTCCTGGTTCAATCTGTTTATATAATGAAAAAGAAAAAGCCCTGATTTCCGGGGATACATTATTTGCTTATGGCGGTTACGGACGTACAGATATGGCTGGCGGTGATGAAGCACAGATTATTCACAGCCTTGCAATGCTCCGTGAAAATATCCCGGCGGGGACACATGTTTATCCGGGACATGATGAAGATTTTATTAAGGATTATTAAACCAGTTGAAAGTATTTTGGTAGAATTAAATAGTAAAGGATAAATTGAAGTTGCAATATATGAAACTTAAAAATTTCTGTCTATTATTTATATTATTATCTTTTTCTGTGTGTTGTTCTCAAAATCGGAAAGCTCAAGTATTGTTTAATGAAGCGACTGTCATTTTTGAAAATGCTAATACAATAGATTGGATTCAATCAACACCAGAAAAAGAATGTGCAATTCAAAAACTTGATAAGGCCATTGAAATTGAACCATATTGGTGGCTTCCGTATAGAGAAAAAATTCAAATTTTAAAAATTGGTTCTTGGCAGGATAATGCACAAATTGTTAATGATGTTTACAATTTATGGCTAAATAATGGAAATGACTTGAAGGGTTACTCGAAATTTACGTATGCTTGTTCTCTGTATTGTTGTGATAAAAAGAATCAAGCTATGGAAATTTTCGAATCACTATTTCAAGATAATTATAAAGAAATCATGACAGATGAAGAAAAAGTTGTTTATATATTAAGTGGGATAATTATTGAAAAAATCTCAGAAAATAATTTTCAAACAGTTATAAGTAAAATATTTGATGCTTCAATGATAGGGTATTTTGAAGATTTTTTGAATAATTTTGAAAAAGCGGATAAAGATACTGTATGGGCATATGTAGGATAAGAAAATATAAAAAAATAATGGAGTTATAATTATCAATGAATTTGAAAATTTAGGATTTTTTGATTTCGAAGATTTTGTATCCGAATTGTCGGATGAACAACTTATCGCTGTAAATGGTGGTGCCGTAACTCCATCAACACCGCATTATTCTGGAATCTGTTCTGGAGGAGGTGCGGTAACTTCAAGCCCAAGACCATCTTATAGTTATCCTACTCCTTCGGGAGCATGTGGAGGAGGGTTGCCTCCTAAACAAATTTGTACAGCTCCGAATAAAACACATTGTGATATATATGCTTGGAATTTGGCAATTGAGCACGGAGTTGATCCAAGATTAGGCAAAGGTGCTGAAATGGATTTAAATATACAGACTGTAGACACAATGTATAATTCATATTATAAAGGAAAAGAAGCATCGTTTAGCTCAAAATCAGCAGGGAAAAAAGGTATGATAGTTTATGATTGGGGTGGAACAAGTCCTGCAAAGGATCATATAGAATATGTTGAGATTGCTGCTGATGGAAAAGGGTATTATTTATATGCTACAAAAGGAATTTTGGCACCAGTTAAAGAATATAGAACTTTTAAAGATAAACCAACGGCCAAGGCAAATACTGCAAATGGTTCTTCCATGGTATTTATTCCCTTGAATTGATTTTTATTTTATAAAACTTCTTTATAATACTTCAGTGAAAATATACTTTTCACTGAAGTAAAATTTTTTTATGTACTAAAAGTAGGGGTGATTTATGAGGAATTGTAAATTTTTTATTGTTGTATTTGTTGTTTTTTTTACATGTCGAATATATGCAGAGGATAAGGTAAATATCCGAATTATACAAAATAATTCTATTTCTAAAACTATCGAAGTAGATAAAAATGTTACCCATTTAACATTTTCAGGTCCTGAATTTGAGACTATATCTAGTATTGCGGGATTGGAAAAACTGGAAAATCTAAAGAGTTTGGATTTTTATAATTTAACTTTTTCCAGCATGGAATTTTTTAATTCTTGTAAAAATTTGAAAAATATTTGGATTGCAGGTTGTACAATTACTTCGTTTTCCTTTATTGAAGAGATGGTGAATCTTGAAGAGATTACATTAGATTTTTATATTGATTATTCAATGAATGAATTGATAAAGGGTAAAAAAATTGATTTAAAAAATTTAAAAAAACTAAAAAGGATTTACTTTCTAGGCCTAATAATTGAAGAAAATCAGATAACGAAATATAAAACAATACCTCAATTCCAAAATGTCCCATCTGGATGTACTCTTATTATGCAGGATCAAGATATAGAAAGATTGTCTGATATAGATATTAGTATTCTGAAACAATTTAAGAATGTCGATTTATTTGCCAATCCAGTATTGAAAACGAAGGATATTAATTCAATTGAAAGCATTTTAATAAAATATGAATAAATCAGTTAGGTGTAAAAAGTTCATATGAATGACTTTCACCAAACACATCTTTTATTTTCAAAAAAGCCGCATCAACAAAAGTTTTTTCCACAGTTAAAATCGCAAAACTTGCGGGGCTTCCGCCTCTTGGTCTGCTTATACTTCCCGGATTAATGAATGTAAAATCTCCCCGTTGTTCAAAAACAGGAATATGCGTATGTCCGTGAACTGCGTAATGTGCTCCAAGCATTTTTGCATCCAGGCCAAGCTTGTTGTAGCCGTAATCAACTCCTTCCATGTGGCCGTGAACAAAAAGAATCTGCTGACCATTTGCTGTGAGTACGAGTCTGTCGGGCATTATGACAGAGCCCTTTGGAAGAGTACGGGCGTTTGTGTTGGCCTTTCCAATATCATAAGAAACTGCAAAATATGAAGGGTCTCCGTTTCCGCGGACAAAGCCTAAAACAGGAGGAATTACCTGACGTACGGCATCGTCTTCATCTGCAAGCTCCAGCAGTTCTTCAAGGTCGCGCCAGCAGTCACCAGTTATTACAAGGGCATCGCAGGTAGGACCAAACTGCTTTACAATGCGCATCAGACCTCGCCAGTCTCCGTGGGAATCAGAAATTGTAAGAATGCGTGCCTGTTCCTTTGTTTCAAGCGCTGCAATATCTTCAAGAGAACCTATAAGATAATTTGAGTTTTGCTGTAAAGTTATCATCAGTTAAGAACAAAATGATTTATAGACTGAATGCCAGATTCCGGATCAACATAATGATGAATCTTTTTGTTTTTGAGCATCTGGGTTATGTGCTTTGGAAGAGTGCTGTCTTTTACAAAAGGACCTTCAATTTCGAGCATATAATCAATACAGTCTGTAAGAACTTCCGGGGCTTCAAGAATAATTTCGCTCACAGTTTCTTCCGGGGCAACGTCTCCTGTTAAGTCGGTAACCTGTTCCTTGTCCAAAACAAAATCGCAGGTAGATTCAAGTCCCAAAACATCATCCTGAGGGAAGAGCGCATAAATAGGGTAGGGAACTCCCATCTCCCAAAAATCCTGAAGCTTCGCAAAAGCCTTATGAGTATTTTCCGGTGCACCAAGAATGATTATACCTGCCAGGTCTTTGTCTGTTCCTGTAAGGGCTGCAGTAAGCTCTGTAGCGTATCCCTTAGCCCCATGCTTAAAGCTGTCCGGATAAATCATCGTATAAATGAGCCCCCCATCACTTTCAAGCCCATATCGCGCCCCCAAAAGCGCCGTAAACTTCTCCACCGCCTCCGGCGAATTAAAATCATAACCAAAAATTATACAAACACGCTTATTTGTTACATGCCAAGTCTGATTTTCCGATTCCAAAGCATTTTCATTAGCCGAAGGCTGTATATTTAATTGAATAGAGTCAGCCTCTACAACAGGAGTCTTTGCCTTTTTACATCCGGCAAACATGATGAATGATATAAAAATATAAAATATAATCTTTTTCATTTGATGTTATACTATCACTTAAACAGAATTTTGTCATTGTATAACTATTCGAGTTACAGAGATCACATACAAAGAAGGCCTGCAAAAAAAATGGCGCGAAGCCGAATTTCAGATTACAAAAATGCTCTACACTGCTGCCGCGAAAGCGGCAACGTATATAATTACAAGGCAGTGTAGCGCATAGGCGGTGAACCGCCGGTTTTGGAATCTGAATATTCGGCTGGAAGCCATTTTTTTTCTACATGAATGCATTATGTGATTTCTGTCACTTGTATAAGAATTCATTGAAAAAAGTCTGTATTTTTATTATTATTCATCTTATGAGTGTCATAGCACCAATTATCCAGCTCCTTGGTAGCCTGGGCTTCCTCCTTTATGGAATGAAGCTCATGTCAGATGGAGTCCAGAAAAGTGCAGGCGAAAAGCTCCAGCGTGCTCTTAGTGTAATTACAGGCAACCGTTTTGTAGCCCTGCTTACCGGTCTTATTGTAACGATGATTATTCAGTCATCGGGTGCAACAACTGTAATGGTTGTTACATTTGTAAATGCCGGTCTTATGAGTCTTACCCAGTCTGTTGGTGTTGTTTTTGGTGCTAACATCGGTACTACAATCACAGCCTGGATTGTTTCCATCTTTGGATTTAATTTTAAGATTTCTGCTTTTGCAATCCCTCTTTTTGGACTTGGTTACTTCCTTTACAGATTAATTAAAAAGAATGCAGGTAAAAACCTTGGCGAAGCTATCATGGGATTTGGTATGCTTTTCCTTGGTCTTTCCGGCTTGAGCGATGTATTTACACCGGAACAACTTGGCTGGCTTTTTAAGATTCAGGGAAGCGGTTTTATAGCACTTGGAATTGGCTTTATTATTGGTATTTTAATTACAGCTCTCCTGCACTCATCATCAGCTTTTTCTGCTATTGTAATTACAATGGCTTACAACAATCTCATTTCCTGGGAACTTGCTGCAGCCATGACACTTGGTAGTAACATAGGTTCTACAATAGATGCAATTCTTGCTGCAATGGGAACAAGTGCCGATGCCCGTCGTTCTGCATTGATTCACGTAATGTTCAACGTATTTGGTACAGTGCTTGCCTTGATTTTCTTCCATCCATTCCTGCGTCTTGTAATTTTGCTTACACCAGGCCACGATCATTCAAATATTGCCATCCGCATTTCTATGCTTCATACAGTTTTCAAAACTTTGTCTACTGTTGTGCTTTTACCAATGCAGGCACCACTTGTTAAACTTTCACAGCTTATAATCAAAGATGATCCGGAAGATACTCAGAAGGTTTTCAAACTGGAATTTACAGAGCTTGCTACAAAAGACAGCGTTGCTACTCACATTATCCAGGTAGAAAAAGCTATTGCCGATATGACAGATGTTGTAACTGATATGTTCGACAAGATTCAGATTGGTGTTACAAAACGAAACGAAGACTTTAAAGAAAAATATCAGGAACGCATGGCCGAAACAGAAGGTTATGTAGACCAGATGCACGAGCAGATTACTCATTATCTTATTAAGTGCGAAGGGTTGCAGCTTACAGAAAAGCAGTTGAACCACGTAAGTAACATGATTCAGATTGTAGACGAGCTTGAAAATATGAGCGACAGCTGCTACGGAACAATCATGCTTATCTGCCGTTCTATTGAAAAGAAAATGGAATTCAAAGCAGAAGATCTTGAAAAGCTTCTTCCATATATTGAGCTTGTCCGCCAGTTCCTGCAGTTTATCCGCATAAATATCAACAAGCAGATTACTCCGGAAAAACTCGAACTTGCCCGCGAGCTTGAAGACGGAATTGACGCCTTTAGAAAATCTCTTAAGAAGGTTGCCCGCAAGCGACTTGAAGGTGGTGCCGACGTTAAAGCCGAGCTTTTGTATATTGATATTGTACGCGCTATCGAACACATTGGTGATAACTGCTTTAATATTTCCAGTGCGCTTGTAGGATAAGGTTAGCCCATGAAAAAAATCCTCTGCCTTTGTATGAGTGCAACTTATCAGCGGACTGTTGTTTTTGAAAACCTGAACCTTGCAAAAGTAAATCGTGCAAATCATTATAATCTTTATGCTTCGGGAAAAGCTGTAAACTCTGCCCGGGTGCTTGCCCAGCTGGAAAAGGATTGTGTTATAACTGTATGTCCTCTTCCACAAAATAATTCAAAAGAATTTATTGAACTTGCACAAAAAGATGGTCTTGGTCTTTTTTATGTTGATACTCCGGGAAAAATCCGCGACTGCTGGACCCTGCTCGATTCCTCTGCTAATACAACAACCGAAATTATTGCAGGCGAACCTGTGCCGGATGAAGATTTTTCAAAATATGAAATCAAACTTTTAAAACTTCTTACAGAAAAACTTGACCAATGCGATGCAATGATTCTTGCAGGAAGCCGCCAGGGAAAATGGTCGCCTGATATTTATGCAACAATCTGCGGAATTGCTCTTGATAAAGGAAAGCTTGTCCTTGCAGATTTTATAGGAAGCGAACTTCTTTCTACTCTTAAAAATGCAGTGCCTCAGATAATCAAAATAAATGATGAAGAGTTTACGACAACCTTTGGCATCCCCGCAAACCAGGAAAATATCTGCCAGAAGAGCCGCGAACTTAATAATATCATAGTCATTACACGCGGGACAGACTCTACACTTGCAGCCTGCCGGGGAGAATTTTTTGAATGCCCTGTTCAAAAAGTAGTACCTGTAAATACAACTGCCTGTGGCGACAGCTTTAATGCAGGATTTTTATATGAATATGTAAATTCCGGCGATATACAGAAGGCTCTGGAAAAGGGAACCTGGTGCGCTTCTAAAAATGCAACTGTAGAAGCCCCGGGCAGTCTTGAGTAGTCAAAATCCACATTAGGTGGAATTTCTGATTGTAAAATACTAGTATTGATGTAAAATAAACATAATAAAATAATCAGGAGATTTTAGATTATGATTGAAAGAAGACCTTTGGTAAATGATCTTTATACTGCAGATCCATCAGCACATGTTTTTAACGGAAAAATTTATATCTACCCTTCACACGATGAAGACATTGATGTAGAAAACAACGACAATGGCGACCAGTATGACATGAAAGATTATCATGTTTACGAGATGAAGGACACAGAAACATATCCACGTGATTGCGGCTGTGTATTTACTATTGATGATGTTAAATGGGCAAGCAAGCAGCTTTGGGCTCCAGATTGTGTAGAACGCAACGGAAAATATTATTTCTTCTTCCCGGCACGCGACAAAAAAGGTATGTTCAGAGTAGGTGTTGCTCTTGGTGATAAACCGGAAGGACCTTTCAAGCCGGAAGATGACTACATTCAGGGAACATACAGTATTGACCCATGCTGTTTCCCAGATACAGACGGAAAATACTATCTTACCTTCGGTGGATTGTGGGGTGGTCAGCTTGATCAGTACCGCAACAACACATGGGGTGCCGAAAATAAAGAACCACGCGAAGAAGAAGCTTGTACTCCAAAAATCGCTCTTATGAAGGATAACATGAAAGAGCTTGCAGAAGCTCCACGTGACCTTGTAATTGTAGATGAAAACGGAAAACCATTACTTGGAAAAGATGAAGACCGCCGTTATTTTGAAGATCCATGGCTTTTCAAGAAGGGCGACACATATTACTTTACATATTCAACAGGAACAACCCATTTCTTGAACTGGGCAACAAGTAAGAATGTTTACGGACCATACACATTTGGCGGAAAAATCCTTACTCCTGTTCTTGGATGGACAACACATCACTCAATTCTTGAATTCAACGGAAAATGGTACCTCTTTTACCATGACTGCGAGCGTTCAAATGGTGTAAATCAGAAGCGCAACGTAAAATTCCGTGAGCTTACATTTAATCCAGACGGTTCAATCAAGACAATGGATGGAATGGAATGGTAAAAACTTATAAAATCAAGCTCAGTGGTAAAGAGAAAGTAAAATTTAATAACAACGTAGACTTTTGTGTTGGAACTGGTCGAATGGGACTGGCTTTGACAAAGGAATATCTGGAGCAGCTCAAGGCTGTTCAAAAGGATATTGGCTTTAAGTTTATACGTGGTCACGGACTTTTTCATGATGATGTTGGAATCTATCAGGAATTTAAAGATAGAAACGGACTTACAAAAAAGTTCGAGGATTTTCCAAGCTATAAAGAATACGCTGAATACGTAGACAAAAACGCAAAGAGAATTACTGAATACAATTTTACTTACCTTGATCGTGTTGTAGACTCATATCTTGAGTTGAACATAAGACCTTTTCTTGAGCTTGGTTTTATGCCTAAAAAGCTTGCTTCGGGCGATAATACAATCTTCTATTGGAAGGGGCACACAACTCCGCCAAACGATTACAAAAAATGGACTGACCTTGTACAGGCAACGCTGCGCCATTTGATTGCACGTTATGGTGAAGCAGAAGTTCTTACCTGGCCAATAGAAGTTTGGAATGAACCAAATCTTCCTGGCTTCTGGAAGGATGCCGACATGGAAGAATACTTTAAGCTTTATGAGCAGACTTCAAAGGCAATTAAAAAAGTAAACAAAGCATTTAAGATCGGTGGTCCTGCAATTTGTGGTGGTGCCGACAAAAAATGGATGGTTGGCTTCCTTGATTTCTTAACTAAGAAAAAGCCTCCTATTGATTTTATTTCGCGTCATCATTACACAACAGAATTCCCTGATTACAAGGGCCACTACGGTTACGCAAAGCTCATGCCGCTTGATGAAACCTTGCAGACACTGCGCGATTGCCGAAAAATCATAAACAAATATCCTGATTATAAAAATCTTCCGTTTTATATTACAGAGTTTAATACTTCATATATTCCAAACTGTCCGCTTCACGATACAAACCTTAATGCGGCTTACCTTGGTCGAACCCTCGCCGAAATTGGGGATTATGCAACAGGTTATTCGTACTGGACCTTTGGTGATGTTTTTGAAGAAAATGGAATTCCGTTTACACCGTTCCACGGAGGCTTTGGCCTTTTAGCAAACGGCGGCATTCCAAAACCAACCTTCTGGACCTTTAAGTTCTTTAAGGATCTTAAGCAGAATGAAGAAAAGTGCGTTTACCGCGACAAAAATATTGTAATTGTAAAAGCAGCCGACGGCTCTTATAAAGGCATTGCCTGGAACCTTACGCTTGAAACAAAACAGGATGTGATTGGCATAGATGTTTGTTTGCCAGCCTTTGCCGAAAAGCGCGTAACTCTTCTTACAAAAACAGTTGATGAAGAATGCTGTAATCCTCTTAAGCTCTGGCACGATTTGGGCGAGCCTGCTAATTTGAAAGAAGAACAGATTGAGCTTTTAAAAGGCGCCGCAAATCCTCTGACTGCAACAAAGGTTTTAGATGGCAGTGCTCCAAAGTTTACTCTGAATGTGAATAGAAACGGTGTTGTTTATTTTGAAGCAGCGCCTGCACCATTAACACAGGATAACGGCTACAACTACAGCTTTTACGAGAAGATGTAAACGTAACGCATAAACGTTACTCTTTAGCTTCTGATTCCTTCTTTTTCTTGTCATCCTCTTTATGGAAGGCCTGCTTCTGCTCGTACATAATGTTATCTACATTTTCTACGGCCTGCTCCAGAGTGATGTCCATCTGAGGCGGAACTGAATATGTTCCAACACTTGCAGAAAGATTATATGGAAGATGCATGATTGAAGTCTTTTTTGCAAGACGTTCCTTTATCATTGTGCAGTAATCTTCGCCATTGTAATTTTTGCTGTTTCCCACAACAAGGAATTCGTCGCCACCATAGCGGATACAAAGCCAGTTTTTAGGAACTGTTTCCAAAACGGCAGCCGCAACTGTTTTTACTGCAAGGTCTCCGTGAAGGTGTCCGAACTTATCATTAATGTGCTTCATTTTGTTAATATCAACAAAGAAGAGTACAGTAGTAAGTCCGTTCTTTTTGTTCGAGGCATAAAAAGGCTTTGCAAGCTTATCAAGACCTTGACGGTTGAGCGCACCAGAAAGTGCATCCTTTGTAGAAAGCCTTAAATACTGCTGGCTCATCTGCTTGAACATGTTCTTTTTTCTAAAGTGTTCAATGCCTGTTCCCATGTTGCGGGTCCACAAATATCCGTAGCGGTTATCTATCATTGTAAGATTGTTCTTAGTTACAAAATATCCGTAAACATAAGAGTGATGGAAAATCGGCATGAAAAGGAAAACAT
>JAEEGH010028000.1_pt1 | contig 11119 bp, 8 predicted proteins | sample 9134181 | NCBI WGS metagenome assembly JAEEGH01 (sample SAMN16246544, study PRJNA631951) | gut metagenome | biome: gut microbiome; feature: rumen; material: DP-attached | host: Bos | place: Iran: Karaj | collected 2018-10
CTTGCTGGTAGCCTTGCGCTCTTTGTAATAATCTAGGATGTATTGACGGTAGTCAAAGTATTCGGTGATAGGCTTCATGGTCAAGGATTGCTTTCAATTTTTTAAATTTAAAATAAGAATGTATTGACACTTTAGAACAATACAAATTATTCAACATTGCAATACAAAAAGAGGCTCAAAAAGCGCAATAGCCTATAAGAGGGCTTCTGATTATAGTTTTTATAGGTTGTAAAATACCCTTTTGCCGATGAGCAACCTATAAAAAAACTTGATAAACCACTCTTATAGGTCGTACCAATGCTGCATACAGGGATACCGGCCTATAAGACAACCTCATTAAGCACCTTTTATAGGTCAACAGAGGCGCAACATCGCCAGCGCCAACCTATAAACCGCCCCAATTTTACTCAATTTATAGGCCAGCACTCCAATTAGCCCCAAAAGCAAACCTATAAACAACACTGCAACTCGCCGACTTATAGGCTGTCGCTACATAAGATACGCTTTGATGTATTTCTTCACTTGCTTTACCGACAGGGGAGCACTGCCGCTTTCAAACGTTGCAATAAAGTTTTTCCCGAGAATGTAATCGTTAGAGGCATAATGCGCCACCTTCTGCAGAAATGTTTCTACATAAGACATATCGCCCATGAGACCGAAATGTTCCCAGATAACTTCTTCGCGGGTAGATTTTTTAAGGCACGTGAAATCGGGGTACAGCGTTCCCCAGCCTCTTATACTTGTGGGGTATTCGTAGCGGTAAGGCACACCCGCCTGTGTAAGGGCGTCCGCTATGATAATTTCTGATTTCGAGCGGACCCGGATACCGCTGCTCGTGAAATACTCGGGAGCATTGATTTCGAAGGGTTTCCCCGTATAAGGGACGTGGAGCCACTGATGAACAAATTCCTCGTCTTGCTCATACACCGGTTTTACAAGGGCGCGGCGCCCTGGATGCAGCCCCACCAAAGTCTCGTCGGTTTCTAGCGGCTTAAATACGGCGAGAAAATCCTTAATCTGCGCAGCCTGTTTCGCAATAACCGCTCCAGCCTCCGCATTATAATCCCGCTGGGCAATGGCGACCGCCTTGCGAAGATCCCTGTGCGGAACGTACTTACCCTTCGTGTCGCCCTTTTGAGTTGTGATGTAATACTGATAACCATTTTTCCGAGTGACTGCTCGCAGGTTTCCTACGGGCGACTTCTGCTTTCGGATATCTTCGACAAGGGTTTCCAACTCGTCTTGACAAGCTCTAGCTAAAGTTTCGAGGCGAATCAAATTGTTTCTGCTATTTTGCGGTAGTGCGTTCATACGACCCTCCATAAGAGATGCGTAATTTACAAAAAAACGTGCAAAAAACACTCCCTACACAAAATAAAATTTTAAGCGCAACAAGAGGGGTAAATGGCGGCGGCATCACAAAAAACAGACCTACAAAAAGTCATCTCCATCCCTATCTTATAGGTCATTTTCAATGGTAAAAAACGGACTGACCTATAAACCGCCCGCCCGCACAAATGTTTATAGGTCGAATTCGACCGCATGACAGATGAATTGCAGCAAATATCGCTCAAACATCACGTCAACCACACGTCTCTTTATCAATTTCGCCCCAACACACACTCATTCAACCTATAAAAAGCATTACATACAAGCCTTTTATAGGTCCGCCCCCCAATAAAACCCACGCTGCAGCCCTATAAAGTGCAGTACAACAAGCCGTCTTATAGGTCTACAACCCAGTAACTAGATTCCGTCGTAAATTTCCTGGTAAATCCAGTAATTTCCCATGACGCGTTTCACGTAGTCACGGGTTTCCCAGTAGCTGATTTCTTCGGCACGGATATCCCAGGGTTTACCCTCGCCAGCAGCCTGCCAGCGCTTAGTAGGCTTGGGGCCGGCATTGTAGTTTCCGAGAACGTACATATAGTCGTCGTTGTATTCGGCCTTCAAGTCAACCAAGTAGCGAATTCCCAGACGGATGTTCATGTAGGCGTTAAAGAGTTGCATCGGTTCGAAATTTTCGAGGCCTTCCTTGCCGGCGAGCATCTTGCCCGTCGCGGGCATAATCTGCAAAAGTCCGCAAGCACCTGCCGGCGACATGATTTCGAAGTTGAAAATTGACTCCTGGCGCATCACGCTGTACACGAAGAACGGGTCGATGCGTTCACCCGAATGGAACTTGACCTGGTCCCTGTAGGGGATCGGGTAAAGGTAATGCAGCACGTCAATGGGCGGAGCCATCAGGCGGCGACGATCGATATTGTTCTGGAACTGACGAGCAAGGCGGTACCCCGCAGCGGTCTCACCCATTTCGTAGAACAACTTGCCGTACTCATACAAGAAATCCAGGCGTTTCGCGTTCTTCTTGCGAGCCTCGTCGTAAAGCGCAAAAGCCTGTTCGCTGAAACCGTACTGGAACAACGTGCGGATTCTCTTGTAACGATCCGCATTGTAGCTTGTATCGGGCTTTCCCACCTTCTGCGAGGCACGCACCCAAGCGAGCGTCTGCTCCGGCGCCATCAGCACCCCATGCGCATAGGGAACATCCTTTTCGGCCATCAACTTGTATTCCACCAGCTTTAGGCGGCTGCGGTGCGCATAGTAGGCCAGCGGGAAATCGCGGATACAGTCAAGGTAAGCTTCGCGGGCAAGCGAATCCTTGCCGAGCTTCATGTAGGCATCGCCCAGGAACATTCGAGCGCCACTTCCACTCCACAGGAACGGTTCCTTGGACGCATCGATAAACGCATCTACCGCCTCGTTCCACTTTTCCTGCTTAAACAAAACAAAACCGATGCGGAACTTCGCCCACTGTCTCTTGACGTTATTCTTGAAGCGCTTGTGCGAAAGCGTCCTGTAACAAACGATGGCGCTGTCGTAGTTTTCCTTCTGCTCGTACTCAAAGCCTTTCACCCAAAGGTTGTTCGCATTTTCCTTGCTGTACTGGCTCGCATCCTGCAAGGCGGCATCCATCTTGCGGATTTCCTTTTCGTAACGCAGCGCATTGTTGCGGTACAAGCGCAGAATCGACTGCATCCACAAAGGACGCGCTTCCACGGAATCCAGAAGGAACTTAAACTGCTTAATCGATTCATCCTCGCGCTTCAAGGTACGGAGCGTCACGGCGCGTTTTTCCCACAGGTTGATGCGGGTCGCCATATCCAGCGAAGAAGGCGGCAACTTTTTCTGCAAGGAATCTTCGGGCGAGGGAAGAGCCGCTTCTGGTGAAAGCGACACCAGCATCGAATCCAGGACATGAATGGAATCCAGCAGGACAAGGCATTCGCCGGCATTGTCCTTTGCGCAGGCCATCTTGGCATACGCCACCTTTTCTTCCAGAGTTTCGGGGGCTCCACGCACCTTGCGGAGTCTCCGGATAGCGGCAAAAGCGGAATCCTTATAATTCGAAGAACTCGTAAGCAGCTTCAGGTAAATGCGCTTCGCATCCTTCATCTGCTTGAACTGTTCCAAGTACTGCGCATAACGGAACCGAAGAGCCGCAGCGTCGTCAGACTTCGGATACTTTTCCACGAAAGCCTTCAGCGAATCCGCATGGGCGTGATCACTTAGCGTAGAATCCGCCATGGCGGCCTCGATTCTCAGCCGCGATGCAGCCCTATCGAAGGATGCGTCATTTTCATAATTCTTATAGGCGGAAAGAGCAGAACGCATCTGCGGGAATTCACCGAGCTTGAACTTGGCGGTTGCCATACGGAGAATGACGGCTCCGTCCAACAAGGTATCGCGCCCACGCAAAATATCGTACGCGGCATAAGCGCTATCCCACTCTTCCCTATAAAAGAACTGGGCGGCACGTGCAAATTCGCGAACATTCTTCGGTTGGGACTGATCTTCGCTCAGCGATTTCAACCGACTGTAACGCACCACCATATCCTGAAAGTGAGCCGGAAGAATCTGTTCGTCAGCAGCATACGGATCGGGAGGCGTCAAGGGCATCGTCGCAATCAGGCTGTCCGTCGAAAGGGTCGGACGCGGATTCTCGGGAGCCGCAACAGAATCGCCCTGCGGGGCCTTTGGTGCTGCAGGTACCGTCGAAAGCGAATCCGCCAAGGCGAAGACACTCAGAAATACCACCAAACAAACAATTCTACACATGTACTCTTTCCCCTAGAAAATATCAATGAAGAATGAAAAATTAAAAATGAAGAATCTATTCGGCATCATTTTTAATTCTTAATCTTCTTGCTACCGTCCACCTGACCCACAAAGCTCGATATTCCCAGATCCCTAATCGTCTGAGCGTACTTTCCGTGCATATAGGCATTCACGCTTTCCGCATCTTCCATCTGGAGTACCGTCAAGGCAGAATCACGAACATCTTCAAAGTTGATCGAACGAATAATCTTCTTTGTAGACATCACGCTCCAGGGAGTCATCGAAAGTTCATCGACCCCAAGCCCCACCAGGAGCAGCACACTCATCGGGTCCGCACTCATTTCGCCACAGACCGCCACGGGAATCCCCTCGCGGTGAGCCGCCTGGACAGTCTGGTAAATCATGCTAAGCACTGCCGGATGGTGCGGCTGGAACATATCGGTAATCAACTCGTTCGTGCGGTCTACAGCCAGGGTAAACTGAATCAAGTCGTTGGTGCCGATGCTAAAGAAATCGACTTCTTTCGCTAGTTTGTCTACAATCATCACGGCGGCGGGCACTTCTATCATCACGCCCATTTTCACCTTAGCTACATTATGCCCTTCGGCCACCAATTCCTTATGGCACTTTTCAATGCAGGCCCTTGCACGGCGAAGTTCCGCCATTCCCGAAATCATCGGGAGCAAAAGGCGCAGGTTGCCCTTGGTGTTCGCCAGCAACAAGGCCTTCAACTGGGTACAGAAAATATCTTCGCGGTCCAGGCATACGCGAATCGAGCGCCAGCCCATAAAAGGGTTTGACTCGTTCACCGCGGTAATGCCGCTTACAAGCTTATCGCCACCGGCATCCAAAGTACGGATCGTCACCGGGCACGGTGACATCGTTTCAAGAATGTAGCGGTAGGCATCGCGCTGTTCATCCTGAGTCGGAGCTTCGTTACGAAGGAACAAGAATTCCGAACGATAAAGACCGATACCGGTAGCACCAAAATCCGTCACCTTCTCCGATTCCGACGGAAGTTCGATGTTTGCATGTAGGGTAATGTACTTACCGTCACGGGTCATCGGCTCCAGCTGACGCATCGTAAACAGTTCGCGTCGTTGCCTTTCGAACACATCCTGACGGGCATAAAATTCCTTGACATCGTCCTGATTCGGATTGATGACAACCTGTCCACTGGAACCGTCCACGATAATCGTGTCGCCCGACTGCACCAGGGCCGCAAAATTACGGAGACCCGACACGAGCGGAATCTGCAACGAGCGTGCAAGAATCGCCACGTGGCTTGTTCGGCCACCGGTATCCATCGCAAAACCAGCCACCTGGCCAGGCTTAATGGACATCAAGAGACTCGGCAAAAGTTCGTGACCCACAAGGATGACGCCATCTTCCTGAGCCACATCCTCCAATACAGGTCCGGAGTCTTCCATTGCCGCCATCAGACGGTTGTAGACATCCCTCAGGTCCGCCGCCTTGTCACGCATCGCCGGCGAATCAATCTGCTCAAAGCGGTCGATGTATGCCCCCAGGACAACATGAACCGCCCAACGAACATTCTTATGATCTTTCTTAATCTTGTCTAGGACCCCATTTATAAGCTCGGGATCCTGTAGAATCATCAAGTGCGTCGCAAAGATGAGGCTGTCCTTCATCCCTGTACGACTTTCTGAAATTTCCTTAATCTGCGTGACTTCCTTAACCGTCTTGTGGACAGCCTTCAGAAAAAGCTGTTCCTCGTCTGCAAGTCGACTTTCCGGAAGCGTTTCCTCGACCACCGAAATCTTTCGGTTAATCACCGGGAAAACGCGCCCCATGGCAAAGCCAGGAGACGCAGGCACGCCCTTCAAAACCATGCGGGCGGGAGCCTTTTTCTTACTAGCAGGGTTCTTCGTTGAAGTGGTCATTAAACAGACTTTCCAACTGTGAAGCTACACTTTCTTCGTCTTCGCCGTCAATTTCGAACTTGACCTCGGAGCCTGCCGGAATAGCAAGCATCATCACGTTCAAAATGCTCTTGGCATTCGCTTTCGAGCCCTCGAAAACAATCGAGATGTCGCTCTTCGCCTGTCCGGTAATATCAACTATCATACCGGCCGGTCGAGCGTGAATACCCAACTTGTTCGTTACCACCAGTGTTTTTTCAATCATTTTTTCCTCAGAAAAAATCCACGTTGATATCAAGACCATCATGCAGAATAACGCGCACCAGGCTGTCCGCCGAATGCACCGTCTTCACCAAATCATCATGCAAGGTTCGATCGTTCAGCAAAATTCCCACCGTATTGTCCTTGGATTCGATTTTCGTCTGAACCTTGACAATCAGTTCGTCCAGATGGTTGGTTACGCCTTCCAGTTCGCCAATCAGCTTGTCGGCATTCCCCATCACCTTGTCCGTATTCGCAAACATATTGTCGATAGGCGGCTTGACTCCGTCTAGCAGCTCGTTCACCTTCACCACCACCTGGTTCAGTCCTTCCAGGCTCTTCTTTAACTGCGGGTCGGTCGTATTCAGCATGGTTATGGCACGGTCTTCGAGTTTTTCAGCCTTCACAAGCAGCGTCTTGAAGCGTTCCTGGAAATCGGGATTCACAATCGTCTGGTTCAGGGCGTGCTTTACCGATTCCAGAAGAATCTTGGTACTGTCGCACAGTTCACCCGCAAGGCCAATCGCTTCGGCAATACCCGCATCGAACTGACCCGTGATGGTATCGCCCGGTGCGAAGTAGTTTTCCTCGTCACCCAGGATAATTCCGATCTGGCGTTCACCCATGATACCGATGTTCTGCACACGGATTTCGGAATCCTTCGGAATCTTCACGTCGGTCCGCAAGCGGATAGTCACCACCACGCGGTGTCCCGACAGTTCAATGGACACCACCTTACCGAGCTTTACACCGTTTACCTTTACAGGGTCGTCCAACACCAGAGTGCTCACCTGGGTAAAGCGCAAATGGAACGTATTAAATGTTTCGCGGGGATCCTTCTCGTTCAAAAAGAATACTCCGAAAACAAGAATTATCAGGGCCAGTATGACCACTAGGCCGACTGAAAAATAAAGAGCCGTATACTTTTTCATTTGAGTGCTAATCTAGCATTTTTTACGTGCAACATAGGAGAAAGCCCCCTAAAAAGGGGGCTTTGAAGCATCTTTAAACGAAAGTTTATTGGGCGGTTTCGCCGCTTACTCTTCCACTCGCGTAATGGGGCTATTGTTCTCGATGCCGTTTACGTGGCGGTCGAGCCAGTCCCAGAGCAGGGCGTCGCGTTCTTCCTTTTTAAGCAGGAACTTTTCGCGGCCTTCCTTCTGCATGAACACGTCGAGGTAGGTCATCAGAACGCCCCCGGCAACAGAAACGTTCATCGATTCGGTAATGCCGTACTGCGGAAGCTTGAATTCATAGTCGGCATGGGCAAGCGTATCGGGGTGGTTCCCGTGGAATTCACTTCCCAGGTAGAATGCCGTCGGCTGGCTCAGATCCAGATCCAGAACAGAATTCGTCGTATTCGTACTTGCAACCGCAATCTTGTAACCCTTCGCGCGCAGCTTTTCCATGCAGAGCATGCGCTTCTTGTAAAGGTACAGACTCATCCACTTGTAAGAACCCTTCAGAATGGACTTGTTCACGCTGTAGGCATTGTCTTCTTCAATAATATGAACATCCTGAAGCCCAAAGACTTCTGCGGTGCGAATCACGGCAGAAATGTTGTGCGGATCAAAAAGATCTTCCAGCACCATACAGAAATGTCTTGTACGGCGGTCCACCACAGACGTCAAAAGTTCACGACGACGTTCCGTCACCCGCGCAAGCAGGGATTCCATAGATTCTCTTTCAGCACTCATTTCGATTCCTTGATTTTCTGAATATCGTTCACCATGATGGGGACCGCCTGCATGTCCTGCTCACGCTTTTGCTTGCGGGCCTTCTGCAGACGTTCAAAATCGCCCAGCTCCCAATGCGCACCGTTCACCACCTCCTCGAAATCCAGTACATACTGGACATTCTCGGTAGACTTTAGCGATGCGCTCTTGAGCATCGGTTCCTTGTTGCCGTCAAAATACATCTTGGCAGCTTTCTTGACATCGTTCACGATATGTTCAATTTTTGAATTCACCACGCTCCGAAACACGTTCATCTGCATAATGGAATTCAACACCGAATTACCCGGGAACACAATCGCCGTTAACTTATACTTAATCCTGTTGCCGGGAATGGGATCCATATCCAGGTAGGCAATCGCGGTTCCATGCAAGGACCACTTGAGAACCTGGGCATGTCCATAGCCAAAGAAAGTATTGCGCATTCCAAGCTTTTTTCCAGCGCTATCCTGCAAGGCCCAGTAGAACTCCCCAGAAAGGCTACGTCCGTTGCTACCGTTAAAGAAACGTCTACTCGGATGCGTGTATTCGAGCGTATAGTTTTCTTCGAGATAGGCGTTGATGAGTTCCGCCGTGAAAGGCATATTGTCGAACAAGTAGCTAATCACATTTTCGTTCAGCGGAAGCGTACCGGAATAAACGTACTGAACTCGGTACTGTCGTCCAAGCCTCGCATAAATTTCGGGAACCATGGGGAACTTCGGTTCGGGCGGGTATCCTCGGCGGCCTATTTCCTTGTAGGGTTCGCAGAACTCGTCGTTATACTTCACCTTGGACCAAGGCTTCTTGTCTTCTTCGAAGCAACCTTCGAAATCAACATTCAGACAGATTTTGAGACCCGAACAAAGAGAACGCAAGTCATCGTTGTTTCCAAGTTTCTTGCGCAAATTATCATGCAACTTTTCCCTTGCCACCGTGTCGATACTTGCGGCCACAGCAGCATCTTCTGCCCACAGAGAAACAGGGCATACAACACAGACCAGCAAGGCAAGAACTAAAGAAACCATCACGTTCCGCAACATATTCACCTGTCCCTAAATTCCAAGCTATCCTGAGAAACAACGGTAAAAGGCTTCAGCGATTCAAGCTTTGCAACCGGCGCGACAATCGAGACCGTCATCTTGTCCATGTCGAAATACTTCTTCACCATCGCCTTCACCTGCTCCGCCGTCACCGCATTGATTTCCTTCACGTAGTCCAGATAATGGTCAAACGATTTTCCGAGCAGTTCACCTTTTGCAAAAATTTCTGCCGTCGAAGACGGGCTGTCGAACAGGCTCGGGAGGCTTTCGATTAGCGACTTTTTCGCCTGAACAAGTTCCTCTTCCGTCGGACCGTTCTTCGCAAATTCCACCACCACCTCGCGGATAAGTTTCAGAGCAAATTCAACCGACTCTACCTTGGTCTGCAAGGCGATTGTCACCATGGCCGTATCGCGGTAGTCGTTCCCGACCGAACTGTAGACACTATAGGCAAGACCCTCGTCACTGCGCACACGGTTCATCAGGCGGCTCGTAAAGCTTCCGCCACCCAGAATAAAGTTCGCCACTGCAGCAGGATAATAGTCCTCGTGAGGTCTACGAACGAACGGTTGGTTCATAGAGATATTCGCCTGCGTAATATCCTTGTCCACCACATAGATCCCCGGCTTGCGCACAAACGACAGCTGTTCTAGAGCAGGGGCTTTCGTCTGGGCAGTCTTTGTCGGTTTTGAAGGGGCCTTCAACGCAGCTTTCCAGCCTTCGAAAAACTCCTTGAGCACCGCGACCGCCGAATCCCGATCGACATCACCGGAAAGTGCAAAAATAATGCGATCCGAAGAGTAGACGCCTTGTGCAAGACGCTTCACATCAGCAACCGAGACCTTCTTATAGTCATCGGCATTGGCGTCCCAGAGTCTTGGATTCGGAGCGTAATTCACCTTGGTGCGAAGCGCAGAAAGCACCTTCGCAGGAGTATCGTAGCGACGGTCGTATGCCGTCAGGAAATTAGCCCGTAAAATTTCGAACTGTTCCTTGTCGAATGCAGGAGCCGTCAGGACCTGCTTTGCAAGATTCAGCATTCCCGGGAAATCCTTCGACAGGCAGTCGATATCGAACATCGACGCAAACGTACCCACCGAAGAGCTTAAGCCGGCACTGATAAACTCAAGCGAATCATCCAGTGCGCGAGCAGAAATACCGCCACCGGCACCGCGACGAAGCATACTCCCGACCATCGAAGAGGCAGCCTCGTCCTTAAGGACTGCCGGAACCCTCGACTCGTCGAAGTAAACCGTAAAATTCACCAAAGGCAGGCTTCGGTCACTCACGATGTAACCCACAACGCCGGGGGCAATTTCAACACGATAGTCTTTCGGATACGGAGCCACGTAGCGGTATTCAGGGAATTGAATATCCTTGTAACTCTCCGGAATAGAAGGCGTTTGCGCAGCACTTGCAACCGGAGCCGCCGCGGAATCCTTCGGAAGTTCTGCGGCTTTAGCCTGTTCAGCCACGGGCTCAGTCTCTGGTTCAGGCGCACCGGCACACGCAAGCATCAAAAACAGAGATGCAAGCAGCAACGGTAAAGAAAACCTGCAAATTTTCACGTTAATCATCGTTGTTAAAAATAGAAAAATAGAGGAGCATCCGTTGAAATATAAACGCCCTATCATGGGGGGAAGCCTCCCCCTCGCGAAAGCCCTGCCAAATCCGGCACAGGTCTTCCGCTACCCCCTCGCCTAGGGGGGCACCCCCTAACACCCCCGCGCCTAAGATCCCCGCCTTCGCGGGGATGACGATTCGGGCGAGCGGTACATACAAAAAAGGAGCCCCTCGCCTTTAAGGCAAGTGGCCGTGAGCCATAAGCGACCGGTATTGACCGGTCGTGATGGCGAGAGTGAGCGCCAGCCCGGAGCATCCTTGCCGGAACGTGGCGCGAGCGGTCTGTAAAAACGAAGAGGCCCCCTGCCAGTTAGGCAGGGGGCCTCGAGAATCCAGCGGCGACCTACTCTCCCGGGCCCGTGGGCCAGGTACCATCGGCGATGAGGGGCTTGACTTCCGTGTTCGGAAAGGGAACGGGTATGACCCCCTCTCGGTAACCGCTGAAACAATGTCGTCGGCGACAACGTGTTGTCGAAAA
>JAEEGH010028001.1_pt1 | contig 11119 bp, 6 predicted proteins | sample 9134181 | NCBI WGS metagenome assembly JAEEGH01 (sample SAMN16246544, study PRJNA631951) | gut metagenome | biome: gut microbiome; feature: rumen; material: DP-attached | host: Bos | place: Iran: Karaj | collected 2018-10
ACCGACGAAGAGTTTGCAATTATGAAAACTCATACAACTGCAGGAAAAGTAATTCTTGAAAAGGCTATAAGTACCGTAAAGGGGGAAAACTATCTTAAGGAAGCCCGCAATATGGCTGCCTATCATCACGAACGCTGGGATGGAAAAGGCTATCCTGAAGGATTGCACGGCGAAGTAATTCCTCTTTCTGCCCGCATTATGGCTGTTGCAGATGTTTTTGATGCACTTGCTTCTCCTCGTGTTTATAAACCTGCCTTTCCTCTTGAAAAAGCTCTCGCAATTTTACAGGAAGGTGCCGGAACTCAATTTGACCCTAAATGTGTAGAAGTATTTATGGATTCTCTTTCTGAAGTAAAGATGGTTTTGAAAAAATATCATTCTGACATTCCAGAATCTGCCAACTGATGGAGGAAGTCTTGCTTTTTAGAAATCATAATATCACTATAAAATCAATTCTCGCCGCAAGTCTTTTATTATTCAGCAATACTGCTTTTGCAGAAGGCGGCGGTTTCGCAGTAACAAAACAGTTTACTGATGTTGGTTATTCAAGCATTATTTATGATGCAACAAACGGTCTTCCTACTTCAGATGCTAATTACATTCTGGGAGCCAAAGACGGTTATATATGGATTGGCGGTTACAGCGGAATAATCCGTTATGACGGTAACATTTTTGAACGGCTTCCAACCTCTAATGGTTTAACAAGTGGACGTGCTTTCTTTGAAGACAGTAAACATCGAATCTGGGTTGGAACTAATGATAATGGTGTCGCTGTCATAGATGGAAATAACATCCGCCAGTTTACTTACAGAGACGGTCTGCCCTCTTCTTCTATCAGACACTTTGCAGAAGACAAAGACGGCAATATTTTTGTTGGTACTACTACAGGTCTTGCATTAATCAAAGACAACGGCCTCGTTTATAAAGTTTCTAATTCTTTAATTGATAAAGAAAGAATCATTAAACTTGTATCTGACATAAACGGATTAATCTATGGACAAACCTCAAATGGAATTGTATTTTCAATCAAAAACAGAAATATAACTGATGTTTACACAAGTGCAAATCTTGAAATGAATACAATTACTTCCATTCTTGCAGATCCTATAAACGAAGGAAAAGTTTATTTATGCTGTGAAGGTGGAACGATTTATTATGGTGAGTTCGGAAAGAAAAGTTCGGAATTAACTAAGATAGATATTTCCCCTATCAAAACCGTACAGGAGATTTCTTATGATTGTTGCATAATCTGGATTTGTTCAAGAAGTCAGATTGGATATCTTGATACAGATAATAAGCTGCACATAGTTTCTCATCTGAAAATGAACGGTTCAATCGAAATGTTTACTTCTGATTATCAGGGAAATATCTGGGTCTGTTCTTCGACTCAAGGTGTAATGAAGATTGTTGCAAATAATTTTGTCAATCTTACTGATGAAGCAAAACTTCCTAAAAAGACTGTAAATACAACCTGTCTTCATAATGACTTACTTTATATCGGTACAGAAACAGGTCTTGCTATTATTGATAAAAACAAGCAGCAGATTAAAAATGAACTCATAGATTTTATTGGCGATTCAAGAATCAGATGTATTACAGAAGATAATGATAAAAATATCTGGATTGGAACCTTTACTAATAACAAAGGTCTTATCTGCCAGGCTCCTGATGGGAAAATCACTTCGTTTACAACAAAAAACGGAATGACGGACAACAAGATAAGAGTTATAAAAACCGCTAAAAACAATTCAATTTTATGCGGAACGAATGATGGTTTTTCAATTATAAAGAATCAGAAGGTTATAAAAACTATTGGCAAAACGGATATTATTAAGAACTCAGTTTTTCTTACGGTAGAAGAGTCTGATGACGGGAAAATATATCTTGGCACAGACGGTGATGGCATTTATGTAATTTCTGATTCGATTGTTCAAAGATACGGACGCGACGATGGCCTTACCAGTGATGTTGTTATGCGTATTAAAGAGGACACTAAGAGAGGTGTTTACTGGATAATCACCTCCAACTCCATTCAGTTTATGAAGAAGGGCGAGATTTACCAGGTAACATCCTTCCCTTATAACAATAACTATGACCTGTACTTTGATAAAAATGACTATATGTGGATTGTATCTTCCTGGGGTGTATACATGGTTGATGCAGACAGTATGGTTAACGACAAAGTTACTGACTATAGATTATATACAATTGAAAACGGTTTGACAGGTACGCCTACGTCTAACGCTTATAGTACTCTCACCAGCGATGGATTTTTCTATATCTCCGGTAGAAACGGCGTCTGCAAAATAAATATTTATGATTTCTTTGAGCAGAGAATACCTGTAAAGGCAATGCTTGGTGCTGTTTATAGCGGTGAGGATGAGATCCTTCCCGATGCGAATGGAGTTTACAAACTTCCTTCGGATGCAGGTCGTATTATAATCACACCTTCTGTTATGGACTATACCCTCCTTAATCCGACGGTTAGCGTATATATGGAAGGATATGAGGACCAGGGATATAAGGCGCCCTTAAGTAATTTAAATTCTTTGGAGTATACCGGATTGTCCTACGGTAAATATACTCTTCACATATTGGTTACTGACAGTGCAGAGAAATATGTGATCGATGACAAAACTTTTCAGATTGAAAAGTCAGCTAAATTCAGAGAACTTCCGATTGTAAGATTTGTTACTGTTATGGTTGTGGCTCTTCTCGTTGGTTTCATTGTATTCCGCGTAATGAAGAGATTTGTCGTTAACAAACAGTACGAACAGATTAAAGCAGCGAAGGAGGAAGCGGAGAGAGCAAATACCGCTAAATCCAGATTCCTTGCAAACATGTCTCATGAAATTCGAACACCTATAAACACCATCATGGGAATGAATGAGATGATGTTAAGAGAAGACGCTACCGGTGTACCCAAAGGTTATTTCATGAACATGATGAACTATTCCTTTGATATACGTAATGCATCCGAGTCACTTCTTGGACTTATTAACGACGTACTTGATATGTCTAAAATTGAGTCAGGAAAAATGAATCTCGTAGAGATTGAGTATGATACTCAGGAAATGCTCAGATCCATAGTTTCCATGATCAGAATGCGAAGTACTGAGAAGGAACTTTTATTTGATGTTGTTATTGATGAAATCCTGCCTACACGTATGTACGGTGATGCAGGTAAAATCAAGCAAATTGTTTTGAATCTTCTTACCAACGCGTTAAAGTATACGGAAGTTGGTGGATTCGCTCTTCATGTATCTTTGGAAGAAAGAGAAAACGATATTTGTAAGCTTAGATTCTCTGTTAAGGATACGGGTATAGGTGTTAAAGAAGAGGATATGGAAGCACTCTTTACCGCTTACGAGAGACTAGATGAGCAGAAGAACAGCGGTATTCAGGGTACCGGTCTTGGCCTTGATATTTCGAGAAGATTTGCTGAACTTATGGGTGGTACCCTTGTTTGTGAAAGCGTTTATGGACAGGGCTCTGACTTTATCCTGACTGTTTCACAGAAAATAATTGATAAGACTCCCATCGGAATATTCATGGAGCATGATACTAACGCTGCTGCAGGACCTTACGTTCCTCAGTTCATTGCGCCAGATGCAGACATCCTTGTAGTTGATGATACGCCTATGAACCTTAGCGTTATCAGAGGACTGCTTAAGGCAACCAAGGTATTTGTTACCACGGCAACAAGCGGTGAGGAAGCACTTGATAAGATCAGAGAGACAAGATTCAATGTTGTACTGCTTGATCATATGATGCCGGGAATGGATGGTATCGAAACCTGTGCAAAGATACGAGAATTTGATAAGGACCTTCCCGTATATGCGCTTACAGCTAATGCAACATCAGGTGAAGAATTCTATATTTCCAAGGGCTTTAATGGCTATCTGTCAAAACCTATAGACAGCCTTGCTCTTGAAAAAGCGATCATGAAGCATCTTCCCGAAGCTATGATGAAGAAACCCGAGGCTTCCGACGCTGTTGAAGATATTACGGAGATTCCGGAAAATATGCTTTGGATCAAAGAAACAGAAGGAATCGACGCTACAGAAGGTATTAAGAATTCCGGTGGTGTTTCATCGTACATTTATGCTCTTAAACTGTTCTATGATACTATTTCGGATAATATTAAGGTCATACGAGATGCTTATGATGCCGAGAATATCAGGCTTTATACCATTAAGGTTCATGCTCTTAAGAGCTCTGCAAGGATAATTGGAGCCTTAGAGCTTTCGGCTCTTGCACTTAGGCTTGAAGAGGCGGGAAATAAGGACGACAGAGAGTTTATTGACGCGCATACGGATGAACTGCTTAAGAATTATGAAGCGTTTATTGAAAAACTTTCAGGCCTTGATGATGCTGAAGCTGAAGATGATACCGACAAGGAAACGATCCCTGATGAGGAACTTAAGGAGGCTTATGAAGCTTTGTCTGAAATGATACCTCAGATGGATTACGATTCGGTAGAAATGATCCTTGATCAGCTTAAGGATTATGCACTTCCTGCTGAGGCCAAAAAGGCAATAAAGGAAATAGGAAAACTTCTTAAGTTGTTTGACTGGGAAGGCATGGAAAATGCACTTAAAAAGGTTTATCCATAGAGATCGCTCTACATAAGGAGAGATGAGATGATAGATTTTATCAGAGCACATCAATTGAATATCATGCTGTTACTTTGCGGATGCTGCGGCATCATGGTATTTCTGCTTGCTATTACCAGATTTCTTTCCAGGAGCAGAAAGATCATTTTGATGTGCATGGAAACTGTATCATTTTTCCTTTTGTGGTTTGACCGCATGGCTTATATATATGCCGGTGATGTAAGCAGAACAGGCTATTTAATGGTCAGGTTAAGTAATTTCCTTGTTTTCTTTTTAACTTCCGGTACGGTATTTGTGTTTAATTTCTATTTGACTGACTGGCTGGTCACAGAAGGAAAAATGGAAAAGATACCCGCCCGAATGAAGATAGTTACATATATTTCAGCTTTGGGAATGTTGATGGCAGTTATTTCCAATTTTACGGGACTATATTACTATTTTGACGAAACCAACACTTATCACAGAGGTTCGGGATTCTATATTGCTTATATCTTCCCTATTGTTGGCCCTATAATACAGTTTACGGTTATACAGCAGTTTAGGAAGATATACAGCAAAGTTATCTATATTTCACTTTTGCTCTATATTTTTGTTCCCATAATCTGCGGTTTAGCCCAGATTATCCTTTATGGAATATCCATTGTCAATATGGCAATGGTTGCTGTTTCTGTTTCGCTCTATATTTTTACATATATTGATATAAATGATACGGTACAACGCGCCCATGAAATCGAAATCCAGAACATGAAGGGTGAACAGGTCAGGATGCAGAAGCTTTTCGACCAGACCGCTATGGCTTTTGTTATGGCTGTTGAAAAGAAGGACGACTATTCAAAAGGAAAAGCGGTCAGAGTTGCGGAATACGCAAGAAAGATTGCCGAAATGGCCGGTAAAGACGAGGATCTCTGCCAGAAGGCTTATTATGCAGGACTTCTTCATGACGTTGGTCTTATCGGAATTCCGGACAGTGTTATCATGAGTGACACGGATCCTGATAAGAGAAATACCGAGGTTATGAGAAAGAAACCTGTTATCGGTCGTGAGATCCTTTCCAATATAACCGAGTTTCCTTTCCTTGGTATAAGCGCCGGTTCCAGCCATGAAAGGTATGATGGAACGGGATACCCTGAGGGACTTGAAGGTGAACAGATCCCTGAGATAGCAAGGATCGTAGGTGTGGCTGATTCCTATGTTACCATGACATCAAAAAAGAGATATCGAGATGCAAAGCCTGATTTCATGGTAAGAGAAGCATTTGTTAAAGACGGTGGACTTGCTTACGATCCCAAATTTGCGAATATCATGGTCAAGATCATTGATGAAGAGGGAAGGAAGAAGAAAGAAGTTGAATCCAGGGTTATCGAAAAAGCGATCTTTTGTAAAGAATATAGAGATCAGATAACCAATGGTATCGTCATTGACAAAAAGGTAAAACGTATAACCTTTAAGGTGCGCAGTAATCTGACGGGAACAGAAGGTTTTTCCTCGCCATCCGCAATTCTCTTTGATTCCTTTGACGGAAGAGTACACAGAGATCAGAAGAATGTCGATGCATATCAGTATCTTGAATTCGCAGAGTTCTGGTTTGATGAAAACTTCATCACAACCGGCGCCCGCAAGATCGTGGTAGACAGCTCAGAGAGACATTACGATGTACCTATGGAGATCAGATCGGATACCGATACATTATTTGAGATCGTCATCGGAAGATACGAGGACCATTTAAGGGTTACATTAAAGACAGCGGCCCTTGAAAGAACTTTAATTGTTGCTCTTCCTGACAGAACTAAGACCACATACTTAAGTCTTACGGGTGAGAATTGTGATATTACAGAGATAGCAGTAAGCGATGCCGGATCTGAATTAACCTTTGGTGATATCCCAAGGATCGCAGATGAGATCAGCTATATCAATCATATTGAATCGGATATCGAAAACCTCCAGATCGACAGAACTCGTTCAGCTACGACAAAAGGTGTGGAGATAGGAAGAAGACTTAAGCTTTGTTTCCATACTATGAGCCTTCCGGGAGCCAATCTTGTATGGCATTGTCCTTATGTTGTTTTATTCTATTCCGACGATGGAAAGGTTAATGGACCTAATTATAAGGAATATGCGCTTTTAAAGATCAATGGTGAAAACGAGGGTTCGGATGAGTTTTCCGAAAATAGATTTGTTATGAAGCGTACTTCCGAATTCCCCGGTTGGGATGATTGGAAAGAAATAAACAAGCGGGGACTTGAGTGTGAGATCAATATTGAAAAGAGAGGTAATCAGATATTAACAAGAACTGAAAATCTCGGAATAATCATTGATAATACAACGACCATAACAGGTGATGCCGGAAAGGTTTATGCCGCTTTAACCGGAGACCAGGTTGCACTTACGGATATTCGTATTAGATAAAATTTAATTGATTTTTTTAAATTGAGCGGTTATACTGTTTGAGTCTATGTTGATTTCAACTATAACCGCTCTTTGTTTTACTTTGAGAGTGATTTCCCCGAACACCGATGGAATATGAATATAATGTATTTTTATCTGTGAATAAGACATTTGTCTTGTTTGTATTTGTAAATTTTCTGTAAAACTTGTAAACGCTAGGTTGAATATTAATATATTAATGTTATAATACAAGTAAGAAAATCTTACTTTTGGAGGAAAAACATATGAGTATTATTGCAGAAGTTACATCCGTTTCTTCTAAAGGACAGGTTGTATTACCTAAGAATGTTCGTGAAGCTTTATCTCTTGAAACCGGTTCTAAACTTTTGGTTTTTACAGATGGCGATAATATTTTGCTAAAACCTATCTGTGAGCCTGATATCAAAGAATTTGATAGTCTTATGAAAGAATCAAGTAAGTGGGCTAAAGAGGTTGGTATGACGGAGAATGACATAGAAGATGCTATTAGAGAGGTAAGGAAAAAGAAAAAGAAATAAATGCAGATTGTTATTGATACTAACGTTATAGCGTCAGCTATTTTCTTTGGCGGAAATCCAAAGAAGATCATTGATTATGTTATGAACGGAACGATAGACGCTTTTGTTTCAAAAGATATTTTGGAAGAATATATCGATACCGTGAATTATCTTAAGTGTAAATTTCCTAGAAAACATCCTGTAATTCCACTAGTTCACATTGAGTCTAAATGTAAGTTAATTGATGTTAAATCGAAGTTTGATATTTGCAGAGATCCCGATGATAATAAATTTTTAGAATGCGCATATGATGCCAATTGCTATTATATAGTTAGTGGCGATAAAGATTTACTTTCAATAGAGTATTTTAAAGGTATTAATATACTAACCGTTTCCGAGTTCTTAAAAATATTAGAGAATTAAGAGGTTTATTATGTATTCTGTTACTGGAAGAATTCAATCTATAAAACAGCCTAGAGGAGGCTATTTACCAGTCAAATCTTTTGAAATAGATGTACTTCAGGATGAAAACACTTTACTGGATGGAGAATCTCTCAGCCCAGGATTGATTGGTACGGCTGTAGATTATCTTACAAGGTTTATGTGCGGAGCTGATTCAAAAAATGCTTTTAATATTTCTATATTAGGGGCAAAACTTATTAATGACGAGAAATATGCACTGACGCTTGTTAATAAAATCAAAGGTTTAGACGACAAATCTATATATACTGCTTGCCAAATTGTGGGATACGATGTTGTTTTCAGAGCAGGTTCATCTGGATATAAAGAAGTAAGAGATATTAAAGCAACAGAAGTTGATATTACAAATGTTCGTACAATGGTAAATAGGTCATTAGCGTTTATTGAAAAATATGGCCCCATAGTACTTGATGGTTTTACATTTGAAGGAGGATATACAAGAATTGTTAGTTCAGGAGATGGTGACTATTTAACAGCTGATACATTATGGGATTTTAAAGTATCAAAAAATAAACCTACTAGTAAGCATACTTTACAAATTCTAATGTATTATATTATGGGGTTACATTCCATAAATAATAACTACTTTGAATCATTACAGTATTTAGGAATATTTAATCCCAGATTGAATACTGTATATAGAGTGTATATAAATAATATACCACAGGCAGTTTTGGATGAAGTTACATACAGTGTTATAGGATATGGAAATTACGATGGAGAGACAGAATATGGGGATGAAGCTTCAAGAGAGTATTCTGTTAAAGAAGTAGCTCAAAGATATGGCGTAAGTGAAAACAAAATCCGTAAAGACTGTTTTGATTTAGGTTTGCCACACTATAAAAAAGGTAATAAATATCTCATAGATAGTATGGAGTTATTGAAATGGGAAATTGAGACAGTCTATATTCCGATAGGTCGTAATGATCGATTTATTCTTCCGGGATATTTAATCTATATGGATTGTTTGGAAGAAGAATTAATTGAGGCTAGGAAATCAGGGAATAAGGAATTAGTAAAGAAGATTAAAGCAGAAATCAAATCAAGAAAGATTGTTAATAATACAAAAACATCTTTTTTGATTATTTTTCTAATAATATTTATAGTGATGGCAGGAGCTTTATTGTTATATCTTTTAGTTATATAAAACAAAAGGTAATTCTAACTGTATATTTTGAGTATTAAAACACTTGGTTTCCTAAAAAACAAGCTATTTCGCTAATTATTTATTATAGTTTGTAAATCAGTTTTATTTTACACTTGACAACGTTAAAGTGCAGTAGTATAGTGTATAAAAATTCATATGCTTAAACCGTTGAAGCGGAAATAAAGGCAGTACATGAACTTACAGAGAGACCGGGTGATGAGAAAGGTTGGTAAACAGGCTGTCAAATGGGCCGCTGAGGGTGCAGTCAAAGGATCTTGTTTTAATAATTTGATCTGAGTATTCTGCAACGTAGGAACAGACGTTACCTGTTCAGAAGATGATGGTCTTCAGTAAGAGCGCTTATATTAGCGAAGCAAGGTGGCACCGCGAGATTAGTTTATCCCGTCCTTGGCAAAACGTATATGTTTTGCCATGGGCGTTTTTTTATACATAAATATACCGAAAGGAGTATCACATGAATATTTCACCCTCACTGGAAGAATGCAAGAAAAAAGCAGCATGTGGAAAATATGGAGTAATCCCTGTTTACACCGAGATCTTTGCAGATTCCACAACACCCATCGAAGTGCTTAGAAAACTTAAAAATGTAAGTAAGCACGTTTATTTACTTGAAAGCGCAGAGGCTGATAAAAAGTGGGGCAGGTATTCCTTTTTGGGATATGATCCTTTATTTGAGATAACTGCGTATAACGGAGAAGTTACTTTAACCGAGCCTCATGGAACAACAAAGAACAATGAGGATATCAGACAGTCTATCCGAAATATCGTGGATATGTATAAGAGCCCGGTAAATACAGATCTTCCTCCTTTTACCGGTGGACTGGTTGGATATTTTTCTTATGATTACATCAAATACAGCGAGCCCACATTAAAACTTGATGCCCTGGACGAGGACGGTTTTAAGGACTGTAACTTAATGCTTTTCCATAAGGTTATCGCTTTTGATAATTACAGACAGAAGATCATTCTTATCTACAACTTAAGAACTGACAATATCGATTCTACATATCCGATGGCTATCAAGCGTCTTGAGGAAATGAAGGAACTTGTTCTTAATGGACAGCCTGAAAAGACACCCGGCCTTAAGCTTAAAAGCGATTTTAAGCCCTTATTCGACGAAGCAAGATATTGCGAGATGGTAGAAAAAGGAAAGCATTATATTTATGAAGGAGATATTTTCCAGGTTGTTCTTTCCAACAGACTGGAAGCTGAAATGGAAGGAAGCCTTCTTGATGCATACAGAGTATTAAGGACATCCAATCCTTCGCCATATATGTTCTACTTCTCCGGAAGCGACGGAGAGATCGCAGGTGCAAGCCCCGAGACATTGGTTAAACTTGAAAAAGGAAGACTTCATACTTTCCCTCTTGCCGGTACCAGAAAACGCGGTGAGACAGATGAGGAAGATTTAAGACTTGAAAAGGAACTCCTTGCAGATGAAAAGGAAAGAGCCGAGCATAACATGCTGGTTGACCTTGGAAGAAACGATATCGGAAAGATCAGTAAGATCGGATCGGTTGAAGTCGAAAAGTACATGTCCATCGAGCGATATTCACATGTAATGCATATCGGTTCAACGGTAGGCGGTGATATCAGAGATGACAAGGATGCCCTTGATGCGGTTGATGCCATCCTTCCTGCAGGCACTTTATCCGGCGCGCCGAAACTAAGAGCCTGCGAGATCATCAATGAACTTGAAAACAATAAGAGGGGTATCTATGGTGGAGCCATCGGATATATTTCATTTACCGGAAACCTTGATACTTGTATTGCAATAAGACTTGCATTTACAAAGAATAACAAGGTCTTTATAAGATCCGGTGCAGGTATTGTTGCAGACTCGGTACCTGTTAATGAACACAGAGAATGCCTCCAAAAGGCTGCTGCCGTAAGACAGGCAATCGAAAAAGCCTGTAAAGGCATAGAGTGATAAT
>JAEEGH010028002.1_pt1 | contig 11119 bp, 7 predicted proteins | sample 9134181 | NCBI WGS metagenome assembly JAEEGH01 (sample SAMN16246544, study PRJNA631951) | gut metagenome | biome: gut microbiome; feature: rumen; material: DP-attached | host: Bos | place: Iran: Karaj | collected 2018-10
ATACACCCATTTCTTATTGTGTGACACCATTCGACGTGCATTGGGATGATAGCATAGAACATCTGCGAAATGGCTTACGCGATAAAGCCCAGCAAAAACAGAAAGAGACTGTACCTCGGCTATAATCATATCAATATATTGATTTGCGCCAGTTTGAGATTTTACCTCTTTTAAGAAATTAAACAGGAACATAAGGTCTTCCCGTGCCGACGAATCTATTTCAACTTTGTAGATTTTCATAGTATTCGTTGACCATAGCACGAAGTTCCCCAAAATATTCTTCTACCGGCATTCTGCCAGAACTGCCGACAGGTCTTGCCACCCTAGTAGCCTCAACATTTCCGTATGTTAGAGCAGGCTCTGCTACAACAGACTGTTTATCATTGGATTCTGTATCGAATGGCTTTTGCTTCATATTTCATCATTTTTATTTGGCAAAATTACAAAAAAATTGCTTCGTGCTACAAAAGAGCATAAAAGTTATCCACAAAAATTCAGACACTTACCGCCGAGTATTTTTTACTATTCAACAGCGACAATACCTATATATTAATTATATTAATATAACAACCCAAACATCCACAGCAAAGCAAAAAAAGTGTTTCCAAACACTAATTTTTGTCACTTTTTAATATTTAGAAACACTAAATTTAAATACTACATACATATAACCTACAAAAATAATGTTTCCAAACACTAAATTATGACATATTTTAATATCTACAAACATTAAATTACAATTAGATGTTGCACGCAACGTCTCTACAAATTATCAAAAGATTAGAGGCATATAAAAATGAAGCGCGGGTATCATAGCCTATTGCTCATCCCGCTTGTTTAGGCTCTCGCATCGCCCATCTTCCGAGGATAAGCAATGCCGAAGCCCACGCTGTGTGTATATTGAAACGGATATGTGTACAACCCACTTTAAGAACGCATGCGATGCGTCCCCACAAGAATACACCACCATGGACATTGACCATTGCCTTACCGTGCGGAAGATTTAGAACTTGCGAGATTCTGTACGCCGCAGATAAGACGTTGGTTCAACGCCTTTTTCCTGTCCCCTCCCGTTTAACCCAACCAGGCATCAGCAATCAGGAACAGGATTGCAAAAGTAATCAAAATATCAACGCGGTGCACTATTTTCAGAAATTATTTTCCAGTAGGACAAACTGCCGAAGAATCACAACGGTCTCCAATCAATAAAGGAAACCGAAGAGCCATAACGGAATTTTGTTGCCCAAAGCATACTCCATCCCATCCGCCGCGATGAACGCATCCGGCACACCGGCAATCTGCTTTCCGTCTTTGCTTTGACCTCCAACCTCAATGGTATACTTCCGGTCAATGACAAAGTCTGCACCACGTCCGTATTCCACTTCGTGCTGTTGCATCAACTGGTTTACAAAGAAAGTCTCCCTGGCTGTTCCCGCCTCCACCTGTGAAAGCGAAAGCGCATGAAGCAGGTTCGTGTTCTCCATATAGATTTTATCAGGTTTCTGCATCCGTTTCAGATTCCGAGTGTCGCTATAGAGCAAATTGACCAGACGTGCGCGATGCAGATGCGCAAGATACAAAAGTATGGTGTTACGGTTTAGCTCGGAGGCCTGCGACATTTTACTGATGTCAACCGCAAAAGGGACACCGCTGCTCAACACTGAAAGCAGACTGCGCAACTTGCGCACATTGGCCACATCAACATTGCCGAGCTGTGGCAGCTCAATCTCCAGAATCATGTTTACAACTTTCTGGACTTGAGTTAAATAATCCATATTTTTTTGCAAAAAAAACGGGTAAGAGCCCTGCTGCAGGTATTGTGGAAAATGCTGTAAAGGAAAACACTCGCGCATCACCTCTTCCGAAGCCTCCAACGGATGCACAAGGATATCTTCCAAGGAAAACACCGGCAGTTTTATGTTGTGCCTGAACAAAAGGTATTCCCTGAACGAAAGCCCCTGCATCTCATAACTGGCACATCGGCGCGACAAGTCAGCTTCCGCATTCAGTATATTGAGCAGAGAAGAACCGGTGAACACCACTTTCAGTTCGGGCAGACTGTCGTAAATATTCTTGATTTCGCGACTCCAGCCCTCGTATTTGTGCACTTCGTCAAGATAAAGGCAACGCCCTCCATGCTTATAGAATTCCTCCGCCATCTCCAACAGGCTATGGCGTGTAAAATAGAGATGATCCATACTCGCATAAAGGGCGATATTGGGATTTGAGCCATAATTTTCCTTGATATGCTGCAACAACATGGTTGTCTTGCCCACACCACGTGCGCCTCTGATTCCGATAAGCGGAGCATTCCAGTTTATGACATCAATCAGGCTGCGCTTGTGTTTCACACTCAAATTAGATATTAGCCTTAAATGTTGTGTTTTAAGTTGTTCCATTACCTAAGCAATCTATTATTTGGAAATGCAAATATACGTAAATTTGCTTAATGCATTAAGCAAATTTAAATAAAAATTGCTTATTGGATTAAGCAAAAACCACAACTTGTGACTTTCCCTGAAAAAAAATGACAGACTGTTGCACTACTATTCCTTATACTCCGGAATGTCAAGCAAATGAGTCGGTTCCATAAAATACTGTGTGGCTGTTATCTGCGGATAGTTCAGCAGCATGGAGACCACATCCTGGTGCTGTGCGCGGATTTCAACCATCTTCTCCTCTATTTTGTCCGCAATCGGGAGCTGCTCCTTCAACCGGAGCTGCATCGCCTGCTGCACCGCCTCCCGCTGGATAGGGACAATCTCAGAATAGTATTTCAAAAGCAGCGCGTTCCTCTCCTTTCCGGCCGCCTTGGAAAGCTGGTCGGAATACTTGGCATAGATGCCGCGGCAGCGCGTTTCCGATTGTTTGTACAGGGCCGTAATCTTGTCATCCACGGCGCTCCACTGGTCAATCAGAGGCTGGACCGGTTTCAGGTATTCGCCCGCTTCTTCCGCCTGCTGCAGCACAGCCGCCTCATAAGTCCCCTCCTTGTAATGGGATCTCAGATATGCCTCCTGCTCCTCATCGGACATGGTGGAGAGCTTGTTGATCTCCTCCCGGCTCAAACCGGTGCTTTTTTCGGCAGCCTTGTAGGCGGTCTCCATCAATTGGGCGGAATCCATCCCCTGGGTGCCCACCGAGAGCAGCTGCATGGAGAGGTTGAACAGTTTGGCGTTGTAAGAGGTCACGGGAGAAGCCAGCAACTTGACGGTCTGCTCGTTCAACTCTGCCGTCTTGTAGTTGACCAACTGCTGTACCGTAGGCAGTTCCGGCAGTTGTGCCATGAGGGAGGCAACGGTCTGCTCCTCCACAGTTTCCGCCGAAGTTTGTTGCGGCTTGTCCGCAGAATTGTTGGAGCGCAGTTTGTCCAGCTCCCTGTCCACAGCGTTGGCTGCCGCATCCGCAGCGGCATCTGTAGTTTTGTCAATCACTTTGTCGGTGGTCTTCTTCACCGCCTTCTGCGCCGCCTTCTGCAATGCGCCGCCCAATTGCGCCCGTGTTCCGCAAATACAGAACAATAAACTGAAAATCAATATTAAGCCCTTTTTCATAATAAAAATATTTTTTTTAATGAACGACAATATTACGCTATTATTGCACCTGGCCCCAAAAAAAACACGGCTAAAATCAGGTCTTGCGCTTTTCACGTTTTGCTGCGACAAAAAGCACATTGTTCAGGATCAGCCGGTATCCGGATGAATTCGGATGCAGGTTAAGGTCGGTCGGATTGTCACCGACAAAATGCTGGTAATCCTCCGGATCGTGTCCGCCAAGGAATGTGAACATACCCTTTCCGTATTCACCATGGATATAGCGCACCTCGTTAAAGGCCTTTGTTTCCCCCAAAATGATAATTTCAGGCTTCACCTTGTCACGACGGAAAGCGGTGGTCTGCCCCATGAAGCCGCGGATCACCTGCTCATGGTTCTGGCAGAGGATTGTAGGCACAACATCCCATTTGGCGGAAAACTCAAACAGCGTGAAGAAATCGCTGTTCCGGTTGGCCATATGTACGGAAGGGTCGATGTCAATGTCGGAAATCTCATATTCCGACGGATTCCGTGAGATCTTGAAATTGGTGAAGGCGAAGCACTTGCTATAGTCCAATTTCTGCTGTGCCGCCGGATCCATCGGATCGCCGTCGAACGGGGTCTCACAGATATCCACACCTTCGGCGGCCAAAGCCACATCATAACTGTCCGGAGCGGAGCACATGGCGAACATGTAACCCCCGCCCATCACAAAATCGCGGATTTTTTTAGCCACAGCCAGTTTCAGCTGCGAGACCTTCGCAAAGCCGTGGCGCCGTGCCGTCTCCTCATTTTTGCGGACATCGGCAACATACCAGTCGGCATAGCGGTAGTTTGCCCAAAACTTGCCGTACTGGCCGGTAAAGTCCTCATGGTGCAGATGCAGCCAATCGTATGCAGGCAGCACATCGGCCATTATTTCATCGTCATAAACCACATCATAAGGGATTTCCGCATAAGTGAGCACCAATGTCACCGCATCGTCCCAAGGAAGTTTGTTCTTGGGGGAATAGACAGCAATTTTCGGTGCTTTGGTCAGCTTTACCTCACTCATGTTCACATCGGAACGCATTATTTCGGCAAGAATGCCACTGACCTTGGCATCAGCCATGACCTCATAACTAACATCACGCGCAAGACATTCGTTCTCCACCGCCTCGTAGTATTCACAGAGGAAGCTGCCGCCGCGGTAGTTCAGCAGCCAGCTTACATCCACATCCTTTGTCAGCGCCCAATAGGTCACACCGTAGGCTTTCAGGTGGTTGGTCTGCTCCTTGTCCATCGGGATGAAGATATAGGCTGCCCGCAAAGAGGAAAAAACGCTGCAGAACAAAAGCAACAAACAAATTTTTAATACTTTATCCATCAATAAATTCTCCTTTCATGGTGCCGTCCGCAGCAGTTTCGGCCAGACGGACCTTTTGGATGGTGTTAATAGCATTTTCCGTGCAATTAAGCATTACTTTCAAATAATTTTCACTGAAACCGCTGTAAAATCCCCCCTTTTCCTTCGATTCCACCAGCACCTGCACCACATCACCCTCGCAAAGGCGGCACAATGCAAGTTTTTTTTCATCGGACAAAGAAATCAGTCTCCGGACACGTTCAGCCTTCTCCGCACGGGAAAGCTGGTCCGGCATTCCATAGGCCGGAGTGTTTGGGCGCCTGGAATAGGGAAAGACATGCAACGCACTGACAGGGAGGCTGTCCAAAAAAGCATACGTCTCCTGAAAATCCTCCCTGGTCTCGCCCGGAAAGCCGACAATGACATCGGCAGCGACAAAGGCCTTGGGCATCAACTGTTTTATCTGCAGCACCTTTTCAGCATAGAGCGCACGGTTGTAACGCCGGTGCATCCGCTCCAGAATGCGGTCACAGCCGGACTGCAGCGGAATATGGAAATGGGGCATTATGACAGGAGAGTCTGCCGCAAACGCAATGATTTCATCCGTCAGCAGATTGGGTTCAATTGAAGAGATACGCAGCCTCTGGAGTCCGGGCAGTGCCGTCAGGGCAAGAAGAAGGTCGATGAGACGCTCCCCATTCCCGCCACGGTATTCCCCTATATTGACACCCGTCAGCACAATCTCACGGATGTCGTGGGAGATGATGTCACGGGCAGCCGCCAGCAATGCGGCGAGGTCGCCGCTGCGGAACCGGCCGCGTGCCAAAGGTATCGTGCAATAGGTGCAGAAATAGTCGCAGCCGTCCTGCACCTTCAGGAACGAGCGGGTACGCTCCTCCCGCAAGGAATAGGCACCGAAAAAGTCCCGCTCCGATTCACATGCAGGGTCAAAAGAACCAGTGCCGCCGGCAAGCAACTCCGGAATCCGTTCGGGCAGCTGGAACTTGGTGTTGCTTCCCAACACCAGATCCGCATCCAGCTCCTTCTGCAGCTGCTCCGCCCGCAATGCCGAATAACAGCCCATCAGCACGATTCTGGCGTCAGGATGCCTTCGTCGAACACCATGCACATAATAGCGGCACTTGCGTCCCGCCTCCTCCGTAACCGCGCAGGTGTTGACCACATAAACATCCGCATCATCCGAAAAGGGGACATTTTCGTAGCCCTCTTCAACCAGCCGGCGTTCAAGTGTGGCGCTTTCGCTGAAATTCAGCTTGCATCCCAACGTTTTAATGGCTACCCTGACGCTCATGCCTCCTCCAAATCCGCATTTTTACGGTTTTCGTTCCGATGCTTCAGGTAGGCGTCCCATCCCTGCGCCTTCAAGGCGATTTTTTTCTGGTCGTTTGTAATCAGTGCATAGTCGCCAGCCTCAGCCGTCATGTAGCCGATAACATGCACCTCCTTCAAATCCTTGATTTTGTCGTAATCGGCCTGACGTACAGTAAAGAGCAGCTCATAATCCTCCCCGCCGTTCAGCGCTACTGTGGTTGGCAGCAGTCCCAAGTCAGTCAGGGTCTGGTAGGTCTGGGTATCTATCGGCAGTTTCTCCTCATACAGGCAGCAGCCGAGCGCAGAATCCATCGCAAGGTGCATGCTTTCGGAGGCGAGCCCGTCAGAAATGTCTATCATTGAGGTGGGCAGCACCCCCCGTTCATGCAGCAGTTTTACGACATCCAGCCTCGGTTCCGGCTTCAACTGGCGTTCCAGAATGTAATCGTAACCGTCCAAGTCGGGTTGCGCCTTCGGGTCTTTCAAAAACACCTGTTTCTCACGCTCCAGAATCAGCAGGCCTGCATACGCGGCCCCCAAGTCTCCGGAAACGCAAATCAGGTCGCCGGATTGGGCCGTGTTGCGGCGCACAATCTCCCCTTTCTGGCCATATCCCAATGCGGTCACACTTATGAACATGCCGCTTTGGGAAGAGACAGTGTCCCCACCGACCAGGTCAACACCGTAGCGTTCACAACATAACAGCATGCCTGAATATAGCTCCTCAACCGCCTCCACAGTGAAACGGCTGGAAACAGCAATCCCCACCAGCACCTGTTCCGGCTTGGCGTTCATGGCGGCAATGTCCGACAGGTTCACGGCAATCGCCTTGTAACCCAAATGTTTCAAAGGACAATACGTCAGGTCGAAATGCACACCTTCAGCAAGCAGGTCCTTGGTCACGACCTGAACCCGTCCGGCGGCATCCAAAATGGCCGCATCATCCCCGACACCGCACAGCGAACTGCTGTTTTTCAGGCGGATGTTTTTTGTCAGCAAATCAATAAGGCCGAATTCACCATATCGCTCAAGCGGTGTGCGTCCGGTCTCTTCAAACATCGAATCCATATATAATAATCTGTTTTATAATCATTTTATGACAATCGAACCTTCGGGTCAAGCATGGCGTAGATTATGTCCACCACAATGTTTATCACAACAAGAATGATAGAGATGTAAAGCAGGCTGCCCATCACCACAGGAAAGTCATACTTGTCCAAACCGTTGACAATCATCACTCCCACTCCTTTATAATCAAAAATATACTCCACAAAGACAGTTCCTGCCATCATGCCGGCCAACCAGCCGGAAACCACCGTAACCACCGGATTGAGCGCATTTTTCACCACATGATGACGAATCACGCTGCCGTAACCCAACCCCTTGGCGAATGCGGTCCGCACATAGGGCTGCCCCATCACCTCAAGCACAGAATTGCGGGTCAGCTGGACAACGGATGCCAACGGACGTATGCCCAAAGTCACCGCCGGAAGGATCAGATTCTTCAAATCAAGGTATTCGCCATCGCCGAAATCACTGACGCTGTAGAGGCTGCCGAACATGTTTAGCCCCGTGACATCCGCCAGCAGAAAGGCAAAAATCCAGGCCAGCAGGATGGCTGCAAAGAAAGATGGGACCGACATGCCCAAAACCGAACCGACAATGGCTGTGCGGTCGAACCAGGTGTCCTTCCAAATCGCACATAGAATACCCACAAATATTCCGACAATGATGGCGATAAAAATGGAGACCAAAGCCAACAGAGCGGTTTTGGGGAAAGCCTCATTCAACATTTCCAACACAGGACGCTTGGTCTGATAGGAACGTCCCAGAAACGGCACCTTGGCAACACATCCCCATCCGCCACCTGTGCGGAAAAGCTTCACCGCCCGGTATTTTTGAGGGTCAAGATAGAAAAAACTCCGCGTATCGTCAAACTGGTGGATAGAAATTGGCAGACAATCATTGGCATAGGAAATATAGCGTACAGCAACCGGACGGTCCAGCCCCAGTTCGTGACGGACAGCCTCTATTGAGCCCAAATCGCTGCGCTGCCCCATCGTCATGACGGCGGAATCGCCGGGCAAAAGTGAAAAAAGGCAGAAAATCAGCGTAAAGACTCCCCACATCACCAATATCCCGTATCCCAGACGCCTGCGCAAGAATTTACCCATATTCAAAGTTTCAGTATAGGGCTACAATCCCCGGTTTCGCGGATAACATATTCCAAATCATCACGGTAAGGTGAAGCAGGAAAGCGTGCGCAGTCCTGCAGGAGCTCCTCCTCCATCTGCCGCAACTGACCACAAGCATGGGCCAAAGCTCCGCACTGCCTTACAGTCCCGGCAATGGCTGACAAATCCTGCTCACTTTTACCGACCTGCAGATACCGACGACGGAAGTCTGCCCGTTCCGTCATGCAGAGAGACTGCATTGTATAGATTACCGGCAGAGTTACATTCCCTTCCCTAATATCATTGTAAATTCCTTTTCCATCAGAAGTTACGGCATAATCCTTCAAGTCATCCTTTAATTGGAAAAAGAGGCCGAAACGCTGTCCGAAACTGCCATAGGCCGACTCCTGTTCCATATCCGCTCCGGCTGACAAGGCACCCAGACGGAAAGAGGTTTCAAGCAGCGAGGCGGTCTTGAGTGAAACAATACGGATGTAGTCAGATTCCGACAAATCCAGGTTGTTGTATTGCGACAACTGGGTGATTTCACCGGAAGTCAGCTGCCGTACAGTCGAACTTACACGCTCCAGCAATCCGGGCAAGGAGGACTCCTGCATCAGGCCAAGAACCTTTGACAAAAGGTAATCCCCAAGCAAAACCGCAATTTTGTTATCCCATACCGCATTAACTGTCTGTTGATTCCTGCGTTCCGACGCATTGTCTATGACATCGTCATGAATGAGCGATGCCAGATGCAGCAGCTCCACCAGCAACGCCATACGTCCGCTTTCCGGACCGGTCCCACCCTGCATGCCGGCAGTCAGCAGCAGCACCTTCGGACGCAAACGCCCCGCATGCTGCCCGGCCAGATACTGCAACAGAAAACGTATCGCAGGTTCGCGATCATCCAGCTGGCTGGCAAACTGCCGCTCAAACTGCTCCAAATCCCCTGCTATTGATTGTAATGCCATCACAGATTCCAAAATTTAAACAAACTGCAAAAGTACAACATTTCGGATTATCACAGGCATTTTGCAGCCACTTTTTCGTAGGGAAAATCCACGTTGGATTCAGGAAAAAGAAAAAAAATGATTCAATGGGACAAACATATCTTTTTTTTTCGGAACTTTGCAAGTTTTGTTAATATTCTACTGATGGACAAAAAATACACTGAATACAAGGACCTTAACCTTGTTGAGACCGCCAAGGACATTCTCCGTTTTTGGGAGAATGACAAAACTTTCCACAAAAGCATGGAGCTGCGTGAAGGTGAGCCCCCCTTTATTTTTTATGAAGGCCCCCCTTCCGCCAACGGCAAACCGGGCATCCACCACATGATGGCGCGCACCCTGAAGGACATTTTCTGCCGTTACAAGACGCAGAAAGGATTCCATGTCAGTCGCAAGGCCGGCTGGGACACACACGGACTGCCTGTGGAACTTGGAGTGGAAAAGAACCTCGGCATCACCAAGGAGGATATCGGCAAAAAGATTTCAGTGGACGACTACAACCGCGCGTGCAGACAGGAAGTGATGAAATACAAGGATCTATGGGACGACCTGACAGTGAAGATGGGCTATTGGGTCGACCTGGAGAATCCATACATCACCTTTGAGAACGAATACATTGAGACCCTCTGGCACCTGCTTTCGGAAATATATAAGAAAGGGCTGCTATACAAGGGCTACACCATCCAGCCATACTCCCCCGCCGCCGGAACCGGACTGAGCTCCCACGAGCTGAACATGCCCGGCTGCTACCGCGACGTGAAGGACACCACCTGCGTGGCCATGTTCCGCATCACCGACCCCGCCGCCGCGTCGCGCCTCACGGCCGACACCCAGGGGCTGCCGCTCTACGCCATAGCGTGGACCACCACCCCGTGGACCCTGCCGTCGAACACCGCCCTCTGCGTGGGACCCTCCATCGACTACAACTTTGTCCGCACCGTCAACCCCTATAGCGGCGACCCCTGCGTCGTCATCCTGGGCGCCCCGCTGATGGGCTCCTTCTTCAAGAACCCCGACGCCCGCTTCGAGGACTACAAGCCGGGCGACAAGGAACTGCCCTATGAGGTGCTGGCCACCTGCAAGGGTACCGACCTCGAAGGGCTGCGCTACGAGCAGCTCATCCCCTGGGTCAAACCCACTGCCGTGGGCGACGGCGGCAAGACCGAGCGCTGGGACGGCAAGGACGACTCGTTCCGCATCATCCTGGGCGACTACGTGACCACCGAGGACGGTACCGGCATCGTGCACATCGCCCCCACCTTCGGCGCCGACGACGCCCGCGTGGCCAAGAAGGCCGGCATCGCCGACCTGCTGATGTACGACCGCGACGGCAAGCAGGCTCCCATGGTGGACCGCACCGGCAAGTTCTGGGCTTTGGACGACCTCGACCCCGAATGGGTGAAGGCAAATGTGAACATAGAGACCTACGGCCAGTATGCAGGCAAGTTTGTGAAGAACGCCTACGACCCCACCAAGAGTGAGAAAGACATGAGCCTGGATGTAGAGCTGGTGGTGATGCTGAAGGAGCAGGGCAAGTTGTTCAAGAGCGAGAAGCACACCCACAGCTATCCCCACTGCTGGCGCACGGACAAGCCCGTGCTGTACTACCCGCTGGACAGCTGGTTTATCCGCACCACCGCCATGCGTGACCGCATGATAGAGCTAAACAAGACCATCAACTGGAAACCCGAAGCCACCGGAACGGGCCGCTTTGGCAACTGGTTG
>JAEEGH010028005.1_pt1 | contig 11118 bp, 13 predicted proteins | sample 9134181 | NCBI WGS metagenome assembly JAEEGH01 (sample SAMN16246544, study PRJNA631951) | gut metagenome | biome: gut microbiome; feature: rumen; material: DP-attached | host: Bos | place: Iran: Karaj | collected 2018-10
GGGAAGAGGTTAAGCATGTAGTAACGTGAGGTCTGACGGGAGGTCAAACGGGAGATGTGACGGGAGGTCCAAGAATCTGTAATTCCTTTATAAACAGCCCTTTCTGGCAATTGACGGGAGGTGTCGGTAACATCCTTAATAAACACCCACAACTTTATGGTGTTAACTAATCGTACAATTCACCCATGTTTTTGATTCTTCGCTTCATTTCCTGCCTCACGCAGTCTGGAGCCAGTACTTCCACCTCGTCACCCATCGAGAGCAGTTCCTGGATGAAATCGTATGTCGGCATCAGCCGCAGTTCAAATACGGAGTAGTCATGCTGCTCCTCTATTTCCTGTTGCGACCAGTGCAGGGGCAGCGAGCGCAGATAGTCACGGCGGTGGTTGGTGTTGTATGCCTTCAGCCGGATGGTCTCCACGTTGTACTCTTCCCGTTCCACGATAATGCCAAAAGCATCGTAGAAATAATCCTCCGCAGAGAATTGTCGAGGCATGTGGAAATTCTGTCCCGTGATCTCCATCTGCTCAACTCGGTCAAGAGCATAGCGGCGGATGCGGCCCTGATTCGTGAGCTCCATCGGCTCATTCTTGCTAGGTTCGTTTTCCATAGGCCCCACGACATACCACCGTTTCTTGAATACCCTCACTAAATAAGGCTCTAACAGCACCTCGCGCGGCTCCTCGTCGAAGTAATCCTGATAGATGATCCGCAGCACCCGGTTGTCTCGCATCGCTTCCAGCGTCTGTAGCAGATGACGGTTGCCCGATGGTATCTCTTCATACACCACACGCTCTTTCAGCCCTCGGCTATCGTTCAATATGGTATTCACGGCAAACGAGCTGAGCAGCCAGTCCTTGATACGGTCTTTCTGAATCCAGTCGCGCTGCACAATCTTATAGCGGTAACCGTTACGTGCATCGTTCGATATGTCGATGTCGAACGCTTCCTCAATGGCTTTGATACAATCGGCAAAAGTGCGCTTGGGTAGTCCAGTTCCCCTGGTGTTTAACGAACAGTTCTCCCAGCGTTCCTTAAACTCCTTGTAGGTCACACCCTCTGGGTGCTGGTACAATTGGGTCAATATCCAGATATGTCTTTTCAAATAGTCCTTCATAATCAATAGCTATTTTTGTTCTATACAAGTGAATTATTAATAAATCTTGTATCGCTCAATTGCAGTTGTTATACAGATAATGTACAGCTTAAATCATTTTCACGTGCCCAGTTTGTATGGGGCATCAGTTCATTCAAATTGTTTGGGTCATCATGTAAATACTGTAACTTGTTTTCTATATCATAATCCTTCGGGCCGTACGAAAGGTCTGACTCATGTTTTCTGTCGTAACTCAGTTCTTCATTTTGTATAGAAATTTTTATGTAGCCACAAATTATTAAGGGTTTGAAATTGTTATTGGACACTGTTGGCCTTTTATTATTGCATGTTTCCCGTCAATAATCACATCTACAATAAACGCTTTTGGTCTTTTACTATTACCTTCATATATTGGAATCCTTTTTGAAATAATTGTTTTACCCTTGTTCCAACATTGGTCAACCTCGTATATTTCAATTGCTCTCCATATTCCTTTTTGATTTATTTCACGATTCATGGGAACTTGATTTATCAATTCATTAGGTCCTCCCAAAGCATTCTGAATTAAATGACCTCCTTGATCGCCCTCTTTGCCATTTAAGGTTGTTACAATTTCTTTTTGATAATTTGATACTCTGCCTGAACGAAGTGTTATTTTATTTTTATCCATTACACATGAAGTATGTTTGACTCTTCCATAATTATCCGTCTCAATTTCATAAATATCATCTAATATATATTTTTTATTCGGCATGGAAACACTTAGAAACTCATTATATGCCTGATTACTGTCAATGCTTTTTGCACGACACCCAGCTTTTGCACGTACAATATTCTTGTCTATTTCAATTGTGCTTTTTTCCCATTCTTTATGGTATAAAATGATTTTCCCGTCATCTTTTATTTGCATATAGAATTTGTCAAGAGTAGTATTGGGGTTTGGCTTATTTCGTTTAAGAAGTTCTTCTATCAATTTCTTTGTTTCTGGATTATGTGTAGCTAAATAATCCATCATCTGTTTTCCTTCATACTTTGCTATAATTTCGCCTGTATTTTTTGTTGCTTTTTTCGTTGCTTTTTCCTTGTTATGAGAGGACTGTGTTACCCTCCCATCCTTCCGATACTTTGCTATTGCTTCGTCATAGTGGTGATTTGAGAATTTATCAAGCATCTTCTTTTTTGATGACGGAATGGAAATATTAGAGAGTTCCTTTGAGGCCTTTAGAGTGCCATATTGGAAAAAAGAGTTGACACCCTCTTTCTCCATCTCTTTTTCCACTTTTTCCCTAACAGCTTTTCTTATTGCTTGGTGACCCACAGATTTTCCCACATAGGAGTTACTCAGATTCTTTGCACTTTTTTCCGTAGCTTCTTTAGAGATTTCCTTTGCACTTTTAGATAATGCTGTATCCTCTATAAAATTATCGGAAATTTTAATTACTTTCTTGCAACTTGCAATATTCAATAATAGAAGAAAGAAAAAAACTAGTTTGAAGAATTTTATCATAATGATTGAGCGATTTTAGTTGTTAGTTTTTTGTTAGAGTCTTCTAATAAGGCATTTACCCTTTCTAAACATATGTTTAAAAAGTAATTGTCAATTTGGTATGATAAATCGTGACAACAAACATAGCCCACCATCTCGTCTGGGTCAATAGTTTTATCTTTAATATCGTCTAAAGAAACTTTTATGTCATATGCAAAAGTCCCAATATCATATATTGTACTTAATCCTCCTGAAGCATAGCCAAGAATTGCAGGAGTAACCCAGTCTTTTACAATGTCAGTCCATATTTCATCTGATTGATTCTTCGTATATTCCTGTATGTGCTTCAATGTACTTTTTGAAAGTCCGATTTTTAGTTCAGGATAATCCATTGACATTCTTTCGCCAAATGTACTTCCCGTTACCTCAATACAATATGCATCCTGTCTTTTGCTTATTGTATCAAGATAAGATTGAATGTGTCTTGAGATGTGCTTCTGATATTTGTCTATGTCAAATTTATCCCAAAACATTTGCTTAAAGTCATCCCGTCCACGACCAAATAAAAAAATTAACTTTTTATAATTCAACAAGCCGCCGGCATACTCACTCATTGTCTCTTTGATGTCCTTTTCAAGAATGGAATCAATCTCAAGTTCAATTGCTGGAATAATCGATTCTTTGAAAATTTTCTTTTCATATTCAATATTATGTGTTATTTCTTCAGAAATTGCTTGTAAATATTCATCTCTGGCGTTTTGGCACAATTCAAAAGCATCTTCGTAGTATGGAGTGTCTTTAAGCAAGACATATACAGTCTTCAGTTCGTAATAATCGCAATATTGAAGTGCAGGAAAAATCGAGTCACCATATAGCTGGTCTAAAAAGGGGTAATTCTTTCTCTCTTCTTTAAAAAACTTAGCGCCTTCTGATGGCGATAATTTTGCCAACTTCTCCATAGCAGTAAAGGGAGTTAATTCTTTATCACTTTTGACACTACATGAAATAGTTAAAAGGCATATAAGAAAAAAAAGGTAACTAAAAGAAGATAAAAACAGATATTTTACCCTTTTATTCCCAAACTTCGAATTGAATAAAAACAGAAAATTCTCAATTATTGATTTTTCCCCATTCTGTTTTATCAAGAAAAAAAACTAGTAAATAATTGTTGTTTTCATTGTATCACTACTCCCGCACTTAGGACAAGAAGGAAGGTTTGGCCCAGCCAAGATGCCGCCCTCTGTGTCAAAAGCCTCGAACTTGTGTCCGCATTGCTTGCAATTAAATGTCGCTTTTCCTTTGAAGTGTAGCATATTTATTGAAGTGTAGCATATTTATTATAGTTTTAGTCGACTCGACTGCAAAGATATACAATCTTTTTGAATTGACAATGCTTTTGAGCATATTTTTTTCTTCTGTCATTATTCCACCTTAATTTATATTAGCCATTAAACTTATGGCTTATTCTCCATGCCACAAAGGACTGCCGCCAACACTCGTAAATGCCTTGACAAGTGCGTCCATAGCTTCCTGGTTCTGCTTTCCTCGTATCACTACTTTATTCTTGCCAGACGGGCGAGCCGTCGTTGCGAGAAAATATAGTCTTTATGGCTTCACGCGCCTCCTCGTCTTGAGCCCTGTCGTATGCGGCTTGTAATACTCCGTTGAAGCCTTTGTATTGGGCTGGCAGTTCCGGATGGCGCTTATTAATCCAATCAATGGATTCGTCAATGGTAATGGTCTGATGTTTGCGGTAACGGGTTACTGCAAGCGTAATAACATCTTTGTAGACGGCTTCTAATATCTCTTTGTAGCTCATAATTTATATTTCCTTGTTGATTCTCTATAATTCGTTGGCAGTATTAATGAGATGTGCGCCTTTTTTCTTCTGTCATTATTCCACCTTTTTAATAATAGTAAATCCTATTGTGTCATTCACTCTACAGCGGAGCACCGCTAATGCTGGTAAAGGCTTTGACGAGTGCGTCTATACCTTCCTGAATGTTGGCAAGCTGTGCACGTCTGAATGCTGCTTGGGGTACTCCACGACAATCACCGTATGGATATTGGAAACCTGCATAGTTGCTGTTGATCCACCTGGTGAGTTCTTCTGTGGTCATCGTTTCGTGATTCTTGACCAGCGTGACGGCCAGGGCTGTTACTCCCTCATAGACTTTTTCTTTGAGCTCTTTTTCTGTCATACTGTTTCTGTATCTAGTAGAATTTGTTAATGAAAATAGGCATTAAGTTCACCATTCCCTGGTATATCAAAATAGCACTCGTAACCATTTCGACAAATAATTCTATTATTATAGGACGTGTAACCCTGAACGGATGACCGAATTGATTAAGATACGAATGAACGGCCATCAACCCAGATATTTGACCACATACTGCGGTCAACAAACAAAGGCCAATGATTAATCTAAATGTTGTTAATGCTATCATAATTATATGTTTTTGATAATTCCGCTGCAAAATTACAGCACACCTGTGCGAAAATACCGCACAGCCCCAACAAAAATGATCTTAATGAAACAGTTTTTACACGTTCAATGTCATCCAAAGGATAAAGAAGGGGGCGTCCATATCTGCTTGATTTTGAGGGCAAACATGCGTAATTTTACCAAATTATCCAAATTAGGATAATCCTATTTAGGATAATTTATGAAAACACCTTAAAAATAGGGGGTTGCTGTTGTTTTTGGATATTTTATTTTGCTAATTGAAATATATTGTTTATCTTTGCCGAAAACTTAATGAAGATATTACTATGGGAAAGAAGAAAGGTGGAAAGAGGCTTTCGAAGAAAGCTGTGGCCGATGCCCTGCAGGGGCTGTTTACGGCAAGTCCGAACGAGACATTCTCGCTGAAGTACATTTTCAAGGCTCTGAAGTTGGACACACATCCTGCTAAGATGCTCGCTATTGATGCGCTCGAAGAGATGTGCTGGGACGACTATCTCAGCAAAGTGGGCGACAACCAATACCGTCTGAACCAGAAGGGACAGGTGCAGGAGGGTACGTTCATCCGCAAGGCCAACGGCAAGAACTCGTTCCTGCCCGACGACGGCGGTAAGCCCATCTTTGTCTCGGAGCGTAACTCGATGTTTGCACTCAATGGCGACCGTGTGCGTATTGCGATGATGGCCCGCCGCCAGAATCACATCAAGGAGGCTATGGTGACGGAGATTCTGAGCCATAAGACGGATCAGGCCGTGGGTAAGCTGAAAGTGGAGAAGGACTTTGCGTTCCTTATTACAGAAGGCAACATCTTCGTACACGACATCCTGATTCCGAAGAAGAAGCTGAAGGGCGGCAAGGACGGCGAGAAGGCTGTGGTGAAGATTACCCAATGGCCGTCGAAGGAATCGAAGAATATTGTCGGCGAGGTCATCGATGTTTTAGGCAAGGAGGGCGACAACAACGTTGAGATGCACGCCATTCTGGCTCAGTACGGATTGCCTTATAAGTATCCGAAGCATGTGGAGGATGCCGCCATGAAGATAGAGCCGGGCATCACGGATGAGGAGATAGCCCGTCGTGAGGACTTCCGCGACGTCTTCACCTGCACCATCGACCCGAAGGATGCCAAAGACTTCGATGATGCCTTGTCGATACGGGAAATAGTAAATGGTAAATCGTCAAATGGTAAATTGTATGAGGTAGGCGTCCACATTGCCGACGTCAGCCACTACGTCAAGGAGAACTCAATTATCGACAAGGAGGCACAGAAGCGTGCCACCAGCGTCTATCTGGTAGACCGTACCATCCCGATGCTGCCCGAGCGGCTTTGCAACTTCATCTGCTCCCTGCGTCCCGATGAGGATAAGCTCTGCTACAGCGTCATCTTCGTGATGGACGATGAGGCCAACGTCAAGCAGTGGCACCTGGCCCATACTGTCATCCGCTCGGACCGCCGCTATGCTTACGAGGAGGTTCAGCAGCTACTGGAGGACAACGGTGTCATAGACGATACGGGCCAGCCCGCTCCACCTGCCACGAAGAATAAGCCCTACAAGGGGGAATATGCCGCCCAGCTCATCAAGCTCGATGCGCTGGCCAAGAAGCTGCGCGAACGCCGCTTCAAGAATGGTGCCGTGAAGTTCGACCGTGAAGAGCTGCACTTCGACATCGATGCCGACGGCAAGCCTACGCGGGCCTACTTCAAGAAGTCGAAGGATGCCAATAAGCTGATAGAGGAGTTTATGCTGTTGGCCAACCGCACTGTGGCCGAGAGCATAGGAGCCCCCCAAGCAGTAAAGGGTAAAGTCTCAAATAGCAAACCCAAGAAGACCTTCGTCTATCGTATCCACGACCAGCCCGACCCCCAGAAGTTGGAGTCGCTGCGCCAGGTGGTAGCCCCGTTCGGCTACAAGCTGAAGACCAGCGGCACGAAGGGAGCCATCTCACGCTCGCTAAATGCGCTGATGGACGAGGCCACCGGCAGCCGTGAGCAGAAGCTTATTGAGACTGTTGCCCTGCGGGCCATGATGAAAGCCAAGTATTCTACCCACAACATAGGGCACTACGGACTGGCCTTCGACTACTACACCCACTTCACCAGCCCCATCCGTCGTTATCCCGACACGATGGTACATCGGCTGCTGACGAAGTATCAGGAGGGTGGCCGCTCGGCCAATCAGGAGCATTACGAAGAGCTGTGCGAGCACTCCAGCGACATGGAGCAGACTGCACAGAACGCCGAGCGCGACAGCATCAAGTACAAGATGGTGGAGTTCATGGCCGACAAGATAGGGCAGGAGTTCGACGGCCACATCTCGGGCATCCAGTCGTATGGCATCTATGTCGAGATTGACGAAAACCATTGCGAGGGTATGGTGCCGATGCACGACCTGAGCGGCGACTACTACGAGTTTGACGAAGCCCACTACCAGCTCATCGGTCGTCGTCACCACAACAAGTACCAGTTGGGCGACCCCATCCGCATCAAGGTAGCCCGCGCCAACATCGAGAAGCGCCAGTTGGACTTCACATTGGCGGAATAATGAAAAAGAGGAGCCAAAAGTGCTCCTCTTTTTTTAGTCTTCAGCAGGCGAGAAGTCGCTCTTGCCTACACCGCAGAGGGGGCATACCCAATCCTCGGGAATGTCTTCAAAGGCTGTGCCTGCAGCGATGCCGCCATCAGGATCGCCTACTTCGGGGTCGTACACATAACCGCATACGTCGCATACATACTTTTTCATAAGCTTGTTTCTGTTGTTTGAGGGTTAATAATATGTTCTATTCTCTCAATGATGGTTTCGGGTTTTATCAGGTCCATGCAGGCAAAGTCGCCCCGACGGCAGCGTCGGTTGCCGTAGATGCTGCATGGGCGGCAGTCGAGGTCGGCCTGTATGACATTCTCAGTCTTCTGCTTCCAGCCCATGAAGCCGGCGAAGGGATGGGTGGCACCCCATACGCTGACCACAGGGGTGGCCGTGAGTGAGGCCAGGTGCATATTGGACGAGTCCATAGAGAGCATGACGTCGAGGTGGCTTATGAGGATAAGCTCCTGGTGCATGTTCTCCAAGTGCCGGCTGACGTAGACGCATTGTGGCAGGTCGCTGCACCACTCGCTGAACAGCTGGTCCTCTGTCCGTCCACGTCCGAAGAGGAAGATACGGGCACGGGGATGCTTCTGAAGCAGCTGCTCAATGATGTAGCGCGTTCTCTCGGGCGGATAGGTCTTGCCGGGATGGGCTGCTGTGGGTGCTACGCCTATCCATTGCTCGAAGCTTTTCTTCGGCCCGATGATGGCGGGCAGCATGTTGAGGTTGCCGCCTTCGGGAGGGAAGAGCGACGTGAATTCCAGTTTGATGGGGTAGCCGAGTTTGGCCAGCACGTCGGCATAATTCTCGAAAGGAGTCCGCAGTTGTTCGCGTACCTTATTTTTATATGATACCAACGCCCGGCGCTCGCGGCGGTGCTTGTTGATGTGCTCCACCCGATAGCGTCCCATGTTGAAGCGCATCCGCAGATATTCTGAGCGCAACACGTTGTGGAAGTCGGCAATCTTGGTAAACTGCTTGGCTGCGAGGCGACGGTAGAGGGCATTGAGTCCTTTCACGCCTCGGTACTCACGCTTCAGGTCGGCTTCCATGAAGCTGACATTCGGTGCGAGGTCTTCAAAGAACGGTCGGGCGTACTTGCGACTCAGCACCGTGACACGGATGTCGGGATACTGAGTTGCCAGACTGTAAACGACGGGCACCGCCATCGCCACATCGCCCATGGCCGAGAAGCGGATAATAAGGATATGTTCTTTTTTCACCCTTTTTTTTCTTTACTTTTTGTACAGTATGGGGTTCGTCGACGGGTCGTTGTACATCTTCATCTGTCGATACACCTTCATGTAGATGCGTCCCGCCTCAATGTCCTCTAACAGCTGGTCGATGGCGGCCGACAGGTCTGCCTGCTGCTCTATCAGCACGTCCAGCTTGGCCTGGCAGCGCTGGCGGTGCTCGTCGGTGGCATCGGTGCGGTCAGCCTGCTCCTGCATGTGATAGATTTTCAGGGCGAGGATGCTCAGTCGGTCGACAGCCCATGCCGGACTCTCGGTGTTCAGCCGTGCCTCGGGCAACGGCTTCACGTCGCTGTACACTTGGCGGAAGTAGGAGTCAATCTGCTCTACCAGGTCTGTGCGATCCTGGTTGCTGCGGTCGATGCGCCTTTTCAACGACAATGCCTCCACGGGGTCGATGTGCGGATCGCGGATGATGTCCTCGTAATGCCATTGTACGGTGTCAATCCAGCACTTCAGATAGAGCGAGTATTCTATCGAGTCGCGTTCATAGGGATTCCGAATAGGTGCATCAACGTTGTCTGTCAGATGATAGTCCTTTATCGCCTGATTGAAAATCTTGTTTGCTTGCTCTGTAAATGACATGTTATTATCAATGATAATTTGTTTTTCTGTGCAAAGCTACTGAAACTTTTCGAAACTTGCAACTAAATGCCTTGTTTTTCATTTTAATTTGCAAAATAAACGTATAAAATACACGAAAAGTGGCCCGTTTTTTGCACAATTATATCAAGAATGTGCAGGCACACATCACTTTTTCTCCCAAAAATTTGCATAACTGACGGAAAATGTGTTACTTTGCACCCGAATTCGGCGCAAGGCCGTAAAAATTTCAAGATAGCAAGTAATTATTAACATTTTAAAGTATTAGAAATTATGTCAGAAATTGAAAGCAAAGTAAAGGCAATTATTGTAGACAAATTAGGTGTTGACGAGGCAGAAGTTAAGCCCGAAGCAAGTTTCACAAACGATCTCGGTGCTGACTCTTTGGACACCGTTGAGCTCATCATGGAGTTCGAGAAGGAATTCGGCATTTCTATTCCCGATGATAAGGCAGAGAAGATTGGCACCGTTGGTGACGCCATTGCTTATATCGAGGAGAACGCAAAATAAAGTATAAAAAGGAAAAGTGAAAAGTGAATAATTTGCTGCCGCCCTTCCTTTCACTTTGGTGTGCGGTAGCAAATTTTTCACTTTTCCTTTTTCACTATACCCTTAATTTATGGAATTAAAAAGAGTAGTTGTAACGGGACTTGGCGCAGTTACGCCGGTCGGCAACACTCCTGAGGAGATGTGGAATAACCTGCTCAACGGAGTGAGTGGTGCCGCACCCATTACACTTTTCGATACAACATTGTTTAAGACCAAGTTCGCCTGCGAGGTGAAGAACCTCAATGTGAACGACTACCTGGACCGCAAGGAGGCCCGCAAGATGGACCGCTACACCCAGCTGGCCATGATTGCCGCCAAGCAGGCTGTCGAGGATAGCCAGATGGACTTGGAGACCGAGGACAAGAACCGCATCGGCGTTGTCTTCGGCGTGGGTATCGGTGGCATCAAGACCTTTGAGGAAGAGGTGAAGTACTTCGCTCAGCATGAGGCTGACGGTCCGAAGTTCAATCCTTTCTTCATTCCGAAGATGATTGCCGACATTGCCGCCGGACAGATTTCGATCATGTACGGTTTCCACGGCCCTAATTATATCACCGCTTCTGCTTGTGCTTCGTCGTCGAACGCATTGGCCGACGCCTTCAACCTCATCCGCTTGGGTAAGGCCAACGCTATCGTGGCCGGCGGTGCCGAGGCTGCCATCTGCGCTACTGGCGTAGGCGGCTTCAACGCCATGCACGCCCTGTCAACCCGTAACGATGAGCCTGAGAAGGCCAGCCGTCCGTTCAGCGCCAGCCGCGACGGTTTCATCATGGCCGAGGGTTCCGGCTGTCTCATCCTTGAGGAGTTGGAGCACGCCAAGGCCCGCGGTGCCAAGATCTACGCCGAGATGGTAGGTGCCGGTATGAGTGCCGACGCTCACCACATTACCGCCTCTCATCCTGAGGGACTCGGTGCCAAGCTCGTGATGCAGAACGCTTTGGAGGATGCCCAGTTGCAGCCTGAAGACATTGACTACATCAACGTTCACGGCACCAGCACCCATGTTGGCGACATTTCCGAGGCCAAGGCCATCCAGGAAGTCTTCGGCGACGCTGCCTTCAAGCTGAACATCTCGAGCACG
>JAEEGH010028011.1_pt1 | contig 11116 bp, 12 predicted proteins | sample 9134181 | NCBI WGS metagenome assembly JAEEGH01 (sample SAMN16246544, study PRJNA631951) | gut metagenome | biome: gut microbiome; feature: rumen; material: DP-attached | host: Bos | place: Iran: Karaj | collected 2018-10
ATTCCTTGCTTTGTATGACCACCATCGAGCTAATGGATGCTGGATATGAAGGCTGGGGCTTTTCGTGGGGCGACATGGCTGCCGATGTCAGTGGCATTGCGCTTTATACCACCCAACAACTGCTTTGGGACGAGCAGCGCATCAGCCTGAAATACTCATTCCATCCAACCGAATACGCCCAATACAATCCTGAAGAATTAGGCCACAACCTGATAAGCCAGTCTTTGAAGGACTATAACGGAATCACCCTTTGGGCCGCCTTCAATGTCAAGGAATTGTTTTTGAATTCTGAAAGCGGCTTCCCCGAGTGGCTCACCGTCGATTTTGGCTACGGTGCCAAAGGCATGGTTGAGCCACAGCCCACCGCCGATTTCGACCGTGTACGACAATTCTATCTCGCTCCAGGTGTTGACTTGGCGAAACTGCCTGTCGAGAACCGCTATCTCAAAGCTGTTTTGCGTGCATTGAGTTTCATTAAGTTGCCTACACCCGCATTGGAGTACAATGCTTCCGACAAATTCGTTTGGCATTGGCTCTATTTCTGAAAAAAGACGTATTTTTGCAGCATGACATAGTTAAATAAGCATTGAAATGAAGAAATTAGTTTGGATATTCGTTGCGTTTTGTGCACTTTTCCTGACCAGTTGTGAAAACCCCGCCAAATCACGCATTTACACCGAAGAGGGTTCCAAATTGCTGCAGCGATATAGCGAGTATAAAAAAGCAGAAGAAACTCTCACCAAGGCCATCAAATACGACAAAAGCAATTTCGAGGCCTACTATTACCGTGGCTGTGCTCGGTTGAATGCCATGAAATACGATGAAGCCATTGCCGATTTCGAAAAAGCCATCGAGCTGAAAACCGACTATGCCGACGCCTATTTCAATCTAGGCAGAACCTATTACATCATGCATGATGAGGACAAGGCTTGCGAGTATTACAAATTGGCGGAGAAATACGGCCGACCCAATTTGGAAGACTATTTAAGAAGATGTAACTAGTTTTAATATAGAAATCGACCGCTTATGTCATTCCCTCGGGAATCTATAAGTGGTCGGTTTCGTAAATTAATAGACAAACTCGCCAAAAGCTTCTTCCGCGATGACGTCACCTTCCTCATTGTAGGTCTTCCAAGTGCCCGATTTCTTTCCCTTCGTATATTGTCCTTCTTCTTTTAGGGCTGTGCTGGGATAATACGTTTTGGTGGGACCCTCAAGTAGCCCGTCATGGTATTGGCATTCCATGATCAAAATGCCGGTGTCCGAATACTTCTTGCATTCGCCTTCGGGCTGGCCTTCAACAAATTGCGTCTCTTCTGCCAATACGCCGTTTTGGGGATTGTATATCCTCGACCAGCCGTGCACCTTGCCTTCTTTGTTGTCCTCTACCAAACGAAGTTGTCCCGAATTAGGGTCATAATACTTCCATTCTCCATCTTTCTTTTGGTTCAGGTAATACCCCGTGGCTATCACCCTGCCGTTCGGAGCGTAGGTCTTGTTCAATGCCTTTTCGCCCGACTTGTCGAACTCATTGGTGGCCTTCAAGTTACCCTGATCATCATAATAACGAAACGTGCCCTTGCACTTGTCGTTCTTGAATTCTCCTTCGTAACGCAATTGTCCGTTGGGATAGAAGTCGCGCCACTGCCCTTGACGACGGCCTTTCGAGTCGGTCTGGTTGTAATCTTGGGCCATCAAGGATGTGAGGCCTAAAAACAGGGTGGCAAATACTAGGGCAAATCTTTTCATGATTTCTTCGGTTTTGAAGCTGCAAATTTAAAGAAATAACTTAATTTTGCCGCGATTATTGTATGGCCGAGTATTCATCCATATTATTGGAAAATGCGGTGGAGTCGCTTTCAAAACTGCCGGGCATCGGCAAGAAGACGGCTTTGCGTCTGGCCTTGCATCTGCTCAACAGCGAAGACTTGGAGACCGAACAATTGGCCGATTCGCTGCTGAAAATGAAGCATAACATCATGTTGTGTGAGCGGTGCTATAACATCAGCGACACCAAGGTTTGCTCTATTTGCAGCAATCCGCGTCGCGATGAGAACACGCTATGCGTGGTGGCCGACATGCGCGATGTACTGGCCATCGAACGGACAGCTTCCTACAACGGACTCTATCATGTGTTGGGTGGGGTCATTAGTCCAATTGAAGGAATCTCGCCCAATGACCTGAAGATTGCGCAATTGGTGCAACGCACCCAAAAAGAAGACATTAAAGAAATCATTTTGGCCTTGCCTGCCACCATCGAGGGCGACACGACCAACTTCTACATTTTCAGACAACTGAAAGACTTTGAGGGAAAGATTTCGGTGATTTCGAAGGGCATTGCCGTTGGCGATGCCTTGGAATATGTCGATGAGGTGACCTTGGGGCGGTCGATACAGAATCGTATTCCGTTTGATCAGAAATGATTGCGTATTTCGAGACGCGATGATTCGCGTCTTTACATGAGGGTTTCGGAGAACAGGTCCAATTGGTTCTCGGTGAGGTACAAATCCGTAGGAACCTCGTATTCGTAGGCCGTGATGAACCGCTCTATGTTTTTCTTGATCAGCTTGATGGGTGTTGTACGGCGCGCCTTGCAGTAATTGCGCAAGGAACGGTACTGCCCCGCTGACAATTTGAAGGTAATCGCGTGGTAATGGTAATTGCGACGTTTCCGTTTCTTGTTTTGTGCCATAACACATTGATTTGAAGCCACGAAATAACAAAATAAAAACGTGAAATCCAAATTCTCGCAAAAGTTTTCTAATTTCGTCTTCCCAAAAACAAAGAAATCATGAAGATTGCCGTCATTGGAGAATCCAACATCGACATTGCTGTTGCCCCCCATGCTGAGCTTAACGCCAAGGGTTGCGTGCCTGGAGATATTGCCTTCCACCATGGAGGGGTAGCACGAAACATTGCCCACAACCTTTGCTTGTTGGGTCATGATGTGAAGCTAGTGAGCGTTTTCGGGGACGATGATTTCGCCGAACGTATGGTGGCCGACTGCAAGCAAATCGGCATGGACTTGTCGCTGTCTGACCAATTCAAAGAGGCTAAAAGCCCGATTTTCCTCAGCTTCAACGACAACACCGGCAATATGGTTTCAGCGGTTTCCGATGTGAGTCTCAACGATTATATGGATTTGGATTGGCTCAAAGACAAGATGGCGGCCATTAATACATCGGACGTTGTAGTTGCGGATACCTTGCTCAGCACGAATGCCCTCGCCTATCTCATCGATCATTGTAAGGTCCCATTGTTTATCGATACCGTCTCTCCTGGTAAGGCTATGCGTTTGGATGAAGCTATGAGGATCTCGGAAAAACATTCTGTGTATGCTGTAAAATGCAATTTGGCCGAAGCTTTTCAAATCACTGGGGAACATGATGATATTCAGGCATCCAAAAAAATGAATGACAGCGGAATAAGCAACGTCTATTTAACCATTGGTTCAAGAGGTGTTGTCTATTGTTCAAATGGTGTTGTAACCACAAATCCTGCCCTTCCCACGCCTATTATTAACGTGACAGGTTCCGGTGATGCCTTTTTTGCGGGGGTGATTCATGCCCATACGATGGGACATACCGGAAAGGATGCCGTTCCTTTTGGTTTGATAGCCGCCCAGCACAACATAAAAAGCGAAGCGCCGGTGAACCCGACGCTTCGTATTACAGTATTCAACAAGTGAATGGTTCTTAGAAACTGAAACCTATACGACCCAAAACCATAATGGGGTGAACGGTTCCAAAAGAAGGATGACCGACCTCCGTAAAAGTGTCGTTAGGAATCTTCTTTTTCCAGGTGTGCTCACTTTCGACAGTTGCACTGCCAAGATCATAGAAGCTGCAACCTATAACGAGATTCTTTGCAACTTCTAAACCGATACCAGCTTGATATGCAAAGGTGAAGGCCTTTTCAAAATCATAGGTTTCGGTAACTTGGGTTTCTACCCCAAACAAAGTGCCTTTGGTGACGGATTCCAAATCGGTGATGAGACGGAGGTTGCCACCCGCACCAGCCTCGACGTAAATGCCCAGATTGGAGTTGAAATGGAAAATGTAGTTCAAACCTAACATGGCAGGAACGTTGATATATTTGGGCGTAGCATTGTAGCTGAAGCTACCACCAACAAAATTACCACCAGCTGCTCCTTCTTGGTCGCGATAGGCATTCTTCAATTCTTTTGTGGGTCCATTATAGAAACCATCTACAGAAAGGAATACGCCTAAGCCGTTAATACCAACGTTGTAATACCACTTGAGGCCTGCATTAAAACCCATGCCAGCGCCTGCATCGCATACATCTTTATTATGGGATGTCAATGCAAAATTGTAGAAATTTCCGTCATACTTAGCATAATCCTTCATCGGGAAAGATACACCAAGGAACATGGCACCACGGGATTGAGCCATAGCTTGACCGCCCAAAACCAACATGAGGGTCATAGCGAACAGTTTTAATAGTTTATTCATCTCTTTGATAATTTAAGGTTATTTTTTCCGTTAGAATTAAAACGAGGCAAAATTACAAAAATTTTGTATTTTTGCGATTCAAAAGGAAAAATATGCTACAAAGACTCAAACGTTTCAAAGAGAAACACCCTTTCACCTCCCTGATGCTGGTCGCAATATTAGTGAGAATCATAGCCGTTATATTTGTTCCGGGCTTCGGTTCCCGCGGCGAATTGCAGCATCCGACACTTTTCATTGCTTTCCTTGAAAAAGTCAAGGCGTTATTGGGTATTGGCGATTCACAAGGCATGATGTTCATCAGCCGCTCGTTGTATGCCGTGGTCTCACTTTTCACGGTATCTATGATTTACCGCATCTGCGACTTGACTTCCAACAAGCAGAACGCTTGGCTGCTGGCATTGATTCCAGCATTTTGCTGCATTATGCCTTCATTCGGCATCATCGAGAATGCCAGCGCCTTCCTTGGCCTACCGCTGATGCTTTATGGTGCCAATGTGGTTTTACGACAAGAGGTGTTAAGGCAAAACAACCTCAGCGAGAACGTTCACCGCACTTCCTTCTTGATAGCAGGTCTTATGCTCGGTTTGGGTATCTGCGTGTGGTATGAGAGTGCCTTCATCGTTTTTAGCATCCTTCTGATTCTCTGCATCAGACGCAATCTCAAAGGTGCGTTGATGACTTTCATGGGCGTTCTCACTTCAGTGGTCGCATTGGGGCTGTTGCTTTGGGCACTTGGTGTCAATCCGTTGAAATACATTGTCCTATGACCAAAGAGGAAGCCCGCTTACTCATTGCCGCCTTGAGCGATGAGTTGGAGCAACACAACTATAACTATTACATCCTCGCCAAGCCTACCATCAGCGACTACGAGTTTGATATGAAGCTCGAGGAACTGGCTCGTTTGGAAAAGGAGTTCCCCGAATTTCTATCTCCTTCCTCACCCACCCAGCGTGTCGGCGGCGGCATCACCAAGGAGTTCAAAAGCGTGCAACATCGCTATCCCATGCTTTCGTTGGCCAATTCATACAGCCGTGAGGAGATTGCGGAGTTTATCAACCGCATTAAGAAAACCATTGAGGATGAAGTGGAGTTTTGCTGTGAGTTGAAATTTGACGGTCTTTCCATCAGCCTGCAATATGAAAATGGTGTGCTTGTCCGCGCCGTGACCCGTGGCGACGGTACTCAAGGCGATGACGTGACCACCAATGTGAAGACCATTCGAACTGTGCCATTGAAACTACATGGAGATTACCCTGACTTCTTCGAAATGCGAGGCGAAATCGTAATGCCTTTCGATAGTTTCAACCGTTTGAACGAGGCACGTGTCGAGGCTGGAGATGACCTGTTTGCCAATCCGAGAAACGCTGCTGCAGGAACATTAAAGTTGCAAGACTCCAAAGAAGTGGCCCGTCGCCGCTTAGACAATTATTGCTACTACATGATGATGGACGGCCTTGAAAACCGTTACCAGACGCATTACCAAAGCCTGCAAGCCGCCAAGAAATGGGGCTTCAACATCTCCAATTTCATGGCGCTATGCAAGACCATCGACGAGATCTTCGAGTTCATCGATTATTGGGATGTAAAACGTCATGAACTACCTTTCGCTATCGATGGCATCGTGCTGAAGGTCAACAGTTATGCTCAGCAGCAGGTCTTAGGTTTCACGGCCAAGTCGCCAAAATGGGCCATCGCCTACAAGTTTAAAGCCGAAGAGGTAGAGACTGAGTTGCAAAGCGTTGACTTCCAAGTTGGACGACATGGCACTATCACTCCTGTTGCCAATCTAACACCTGTGCAGTTAGCTGGTACGACCGTAAAACGAGCCACCTTAAATAACGAAGACTTCATCCGCCAGTTTGACTTACATTATGGCGACACCGTCACCGTGGTGAAAGGCGGTGAAATCATCCCTAAAATTATCGGTGTTAATTTGAACAAGCGTCAAGCGGGTGCAAAACATGTAGAATTTGTAAAGGCCTGCCCAATCTGTGGTACTCCACTTGTTCAGAATGAAGGTGAAGCGGCATGGTATTGTCCCAACAGTTCAGGCTGTTCGCCGCAGATTCGTGGTCGTATTGAGCATTTCATCGGGCGCAAAGCCATGAATATCGAAAGCCTTGGCGAAGGGAAGGTGGAACTGCTTTATGAAGAAGGCTTGGTTCGAAATGTCGCCGATTTGTACGACCTTACTTACGATAAACTCTTTGGTTTGGAGAAGGTCATCACCATTGAGGACGAATTCAGTTTGATGCCTGTCGCCACGCGCAAGGTCAGCTTCAAAGAAAAGACAGCGCAAAACATCTTGGATGCTTTGGAGAAGTCAAAGTCAGTGCCTTTTGAAAGGGTGCTTTTTGCTTTAGGCATCAAGTTCGTCGGTGAGTCGGTGGCAAAGGTGTTGGCCAAGGCTTTGCACGATATTGACCATATCATCAATGCGAGCTTCGAAGAAATGACCGAAATCAACGAAATTGGCGAGAAAATTGCGCTTTCGGTGCGGCATTTCTTTGATGATGGGCGCAATATTGAGATTGTCAACCGTTTGAAACAAGCTGGTTTGCAGTTTGCCATGGCCGAGCAAGCCATTTCCGACAAAGAGCAGGTATTAGCTGGAAAATCTTTTGTGGTGAGTGGAGTGTTCCAACACTATTCCCGCGACGGCATCAAGGAAACCATCGAGGCTTACGGCGGCAAGAATGTGGGTAGTATCTCCGGCAAGACCGACTATGTGTTGGCCGGCGACAAAATGGGCCCTGAGAAACGCAAAAAGGCTGAGTCTTTGGGCATTCCTATCATTACAGAGACTGAATTTGAAGAGATGATAGGCGTTTCGCGAACAACAGAAGAAAACGGATTGCTGTTTTAATAAAAAACACTACCTTTGCACTTCGGTTTTAAACCATAAATTTTGAATTTTAAATCTTTAAATCTTAAATACTTACAAATAATGAGAATAGAGAAAATCATTGCCCGCGAAATCTTGGATTCTCGCGGAAACCCCACGGTTGAAGTGGATGTTACTTTGGAATGTGGCATTATGGGTCGCGCCTCGGTGCCTTCAGGTGCTTCGACTGGCGAACACGAAGCCCTCGAACTGCGTGACGGCGACAAGAAGCGTTACGGTGGCAAGGGTACTTTGAAAGCTGTTGACAACGTCAACAAGATTATCGCCCCTGAAATCCTGGGCATGTCGGCTCTCGACCAGCGAGCTATCGACCACAAGATGCTTGCTTTGGACGGCACCAAGACCAAGTCGAAGCTCGGCGCCAATGCCATCCTCGGCGTGTCATTGGCTGTGGCAAAGGCTGCCGCCAACTACCTTGACATCCCGCTCTACCGCTACATCGGTGGCACCAACACATATACCCTGCCCGTCCCAATGATGAACATCATCAACGGCGGTTCGCACAGCGATGCCCCTATTGCTTTCCAAGAGTTCATGATTCGTCCTGTGGGCGCACCTTGCTTCCGCGAAGGTCTGCGCATGGGTGCCGAAGTGTTCCACACCTTAGCCAAGCTGCTCAAGAAACGTGGTCTCTCCACCGCCGTCGGTGATGAAGGTGGCTTCGCCCCTGCCCTCAACGACACTGAGGATGCACTCACCATCATCTGCGACGCTATCAAGGAAGCTGGCTACGAACCTGGCAAGGATGTAAAGATTGCTTTAGACTGCGCTGCCTCTGAGTTTGCTTACAATGTCGACGGCAAGTGGTTCTATGACTATCGTGAGCTTAAGAACGGTACGAAGAAAGACCCCAACGGCAAACGCTTCAGCTCGGACGAGCAGGTTGATTTCCTTGAGGAACTCATCAACAAATACCCCATCGACTCCATTGAGGACGGCATGGGCGAAGAAGATTGGGACGGCTGGAAGAAACTCACCGACCGCATTGGTGACCGCTGCCAACTCGTTGGCGACGATCTCTTCGTCACCAACGTGGACTTCCTCTCGAAGGGTATCCAGTTGGGCTGCGCCAACTCCATATTAATTAAGGTGAACCAAATCGGCTCGTTGAGCGAGACTTTGGATGCCATCGACATGGCCCACCGTCACGGTTACACCACCGTCACCAGCCACCGCTCAGGCGAGACCGAGGACGCTACCATCGCGGACATCGCCGTGGCTACTAACAGCGGACAAATCAAGACCGGCTCACTGAGCCGCTCCGACCGTATGGCCAAGTACAACCAGTTGCTCCGCATCGAGGAAGAGCTTGGAGACCTCGCCGTGTATGGCTATAAGAAACTGAAGTAATCTCGTGATTACAAACTGAAAAGCCGTGCCTCGTGAATCGAAGCACGGCTTTTTCATGTGGTAAATTAGTCTTATCCGAACACGGCCTTCAGCCGCTTCATCGCCTCTTCCACAGTCGCCCTCGGGCAAGCCAAATTGATTCGGAAGAATCCAATACCAGCTTCCTCGCCAAAGTCCTTGCCTCGGTTGAAGCCCAATTGTGCTTCTTGGGTCATCTTTTTCCAAAGCTCTTCTTCCGAGAGGCCATAGCCGTTGAAGTCGAGCCACATCATATAGGTTGCCTGCGGCTTGTGGAACTTCACCTTGGGCAGGTTAGTGACCAGGAAGTCGGAAACATAGTCAATGTTGCCTTGCACATAATCAAGGAGTTGTACAAGCCAATCGTCGCCTTGGGTCATAGCGGTTTGCGTGGCCACTTTGCCGAAAATATTGCCAAGATGAGCCTCTAAAGCTTCAACATAATCAACATAAGTCTTCCGTAACTCATCGTTGGGTATGATAGCCGTAGAAGTGGCTAAACCCGCTAGGTTGAAGGTCTTTGAGGCAGCATGGAAAGTGATGCTGTTTTGGGCGAACTCCTTATCCAGCGAGGCGAAGGGATGATGTCGGTAACCAGGCAAAACCAAATCGCAGTGGATTTCGTCTGAAATGACCAACACGTTGTTTTTCATGCAAATCTCTCCCAAAAGCAATAATTCGTTTAGGGTCCAGCAACGTCCTACAGGATTGTGAGGATTGCAGAGAATCAGCATCTTAGCCGTCTTGACTTGCTCAACCAGTTGGTCAAAATTGAACTCATAGCCATCACCTCTATTAATTAAGGTGTTGTAAACCAACTTTCGTCCGTGACTACTGACGGCATGATGGAATGGCGGATACACGGGTGGCTGGATAATGATTTCATCACCAGGTTGGGTGAAAGCCAGCACCGCCATATTGAAGCCACATACCACACCTGGCACAAACGACATCCAGTCCTTATGCACATTCCAATGATGATGCCTAAGAATCCATTTCCTAATGGCCTCAAAATAAGCCTCATCCTTGAAATGATAGCCATAGACGGGATGTTCGGCTCGCTTGATGACGGCTTCTCGAACAAAGTCGGGAGTCTCAAAATCCATGTCAGCCACCCACATGGGCAGCACATCGGGATTGCCAAACACTTGCTTTCTCAAATCGTATTTAACGCAGTTGGTATCAGCGCGATTGATAATCTTATCGAAATCGTATTTCATCGTATTTGAATTTGATGCTGCAAAGTTGCGAAAAAAATCGTGGAGTTTTGCCGTAGGTACGGAAAAAAGATGTACTTTTGCAGTGCTTTTATCGAGCAACCGTTCTATATCATGTTGGGGGAGTCGCATAGTGGCAATTGCAACAGACTGTAAATCTGTCCGGGAATCCGTTCGGTGGTTCGAGTCCACCCTCCCCCACATCAAAGCGAAGTTTCAGGCTTCGCTTTTTTGTTGCAGTCAATCTCAGTTATAATTTTCACAATTTTCAAGTTTTTTTATAGTGCTATCAATATATTCTATATCTTTGCACTACTAATTTATAACATTATGAAGATTTTTGTCGCCAAACTAGCTTTTAAGACCACAACCGAGGATTTGAGAGCTTTATTCGAACAATTCGGTACTGTTGAATCCTGTAAGGTCATCATGGATCATGAAACAGGACGCTCAAAGTGTTACGGCTTTGTGGAAATGCCCAACGACGATGAGGCCTACAAGGCCATCGTGGAAACAGATGAGACCGTTTTCATGGGTAACGAGTTGCAAGTCAAGAAGTCACGTCCACAAGCAGCTACAGCTCCAAAGCAGGAGAAACCTGCTCGCCCGAAACGTCCTCACCATCCTTACGTCCCTAAGACAGAGGAATAAAACGTATAAATTGTAATTTTTTCGCAGAATACGGTTTAACACATAAAAAAAAGTCGTACCTTTGCACCCGCAAAGCGATGGCCTGGTAGCTCAGCTGGATAGAGCAACAGCCTTCTAAGCTGTGGGTCTTGGGTTCGAATCCCAACCGGGTCACGAAGCAAATCAACCCCTATCTTGTAAATCAACAAGTTAGGGGTTTTCATTTTTTTGACATCCTTATTTCGATTGATATAACAAAATCATCCCAGCCCTTTTCAGGACTGGGATGATTCGTTATCGATGGAACAATAACGCGACTTACTTCACTTGGTCGATGATGGCCTTGAAGGCCTCTGGGTTGTTCATGGCGAGGTCGGCAAGGACCTTGCGGTTGATTTCGATACCCGACTTGGTGAGCTTGTCCATGAATTGGCTGTAGTTCATGCCATACTCGCGCACGGCGGCGTTGATACGGACAATCCACAGGCTACGGAATTCGCGCTTCTTGTTTCTTCTGTCGCGAT
>JAEEGH010028012.1_pt1 | contig 11116 bp, 8 predicted proteins | sample 9134181 | NCBI WGS metagenome assembly JAEEGH01 (sample SAMN16246544, study PRJNA631951) | gut metagenome | biome: gut microbiome; feature: rumen; material: DP-attached | host: Bos | place: Iran: Karaj | collected 2018-10
TGATCTTGACATGCTCCTCGAGTTCCTGCTGCGCAGTGATATCGAGATAGCATCCCATATAGATTTCCAAAGAGCCATCATCGGGGCGTCTTATGAATCTTCCGGCACCGGTTACCCAGATGATGCTTCCATCTTTCTTTTGCATGCGATAGGTTGCGTGAGTAATATCAGGAAGATCGCGGTGAATGCGGATTGAATCCCAGAATAATTTAACGATGTCATCGCGCTCCTGCGGAACAAGAGTTTTGACCCAACTGTCGAACTCATTGGGAAGATCTTCGATTCCATCGTAGCCAAGCATCTGCCTGGTCTCATCGTTGAATTCAAAACTCAGCAGGTTTTCGTTGCGATCAAAGGTACAGAAGTACATACCGGCTTTTAATCCCTTGGCAAACATATCCTCTTTATATCTGGCTATACGGTATTTGCTGTTAGCCTCTTCAATTCGTCTGTTGCACTCAATTAAGAGTTCATGCTGATCCTCAGGATATGCAGATATGTCAAATAAAGGAGAAGCATCGTCTACTACGACACTGGCTTCAGCGTTAAATTGTCCTATACCCTTGGTAATGCTATTGACGGCATCGTTTGTATTCATCTATGCTCCTTTGATCGTTTGCAAGTCAAAATGATAACTATATTACATACATTAATAATACTACTTTTTGGGACCTTTTGGCATGCTAAAAGAGAATTTAGCAAGTGGTAGCTCTTTTATTGCATTATTTTAGTTTTTTTTTAGCGTTAACATCTCCAATTATAGACTAAATTACGTTAAAATATACATTAGATAATAATGCGTTTTTATGACAGGAGGCACTGGAAGTCCGGATGCTTTACTCTACAGTTGCTGCATTAGCACTGATATTAAATACAATACTGAATTGGGATGCGCTTAGGAATGTTCGCTTCCGGGTTGTAAATCAGGATAAAAGACTGGTGTATTTTAGGTACGGCCACTTTTTGCTTGCCTCTAATTTCTATTTTTTAGCAGACTTTTTATGGGGAGTTTTATATGATTATCGCAGTGTTCCAGGAGTCTTTCCATTTCTATATTCGGATACTGTCTTTTATTTCATATTTATGCTTGCGACCATGTTGACGTGGGCTCGCTATATAGTTGCTTATCTTAATAAAAATAATCGCCGAAGCAAGCTTTTACTCCATGGCGTATGGGCAATGTTCATACTTGGTATTATCTATCTGATGGTAAACCGCTTCTACCATTTCATTTTTTCTTTTGATAATTCTCATAATTACATTCCGGGATCCGAAAGATATGTTACTTTCGTATTACAGATAATTTTTTATCTGGTAACTTCTATATACATGATGCAAGTTGCATTAAGATCCGGCGGCCGTAAAAAAATCAAATATATGACAGTAGCCATTACAAGTATTGTAATCTGCGTCTTTACCTTCTTGCAGGTTTATTTTACTTACTATCCATATTATGCTATGGGACTTATCGTTGGAATATGTCTTGTTCATACTTTTATTGAAGCTGGTGAAAAAGAGGAAAAAGAAATACATGACCATATTGCCTCAACAATGGCAGAGGATTATGAAGTAATATACTACATCGATATTGAGACCGGAGAATATTTGGAGTTTGCAAAAAGTCAGAAATTCAAGTCTCTAAATATCCCTGTTGAAGGAAAAGATTTTTTTAGCGAAGTTAAAAAGACAGCTGAAGAACATGTATATGCTGATGACAGGGAGTATGCAGCGGGATTCTATAACATGGAGACAATGCTCAAAAACCTTGAAGGAAGGCGCTCGTTTTCATTTAAATATCGAGTGATTTCTTATGGAGAGCCGAGGTTTACTCTTTTTACGGTAATGCGTACAAGTGATAAGAAGTATCTTATCTTTTTCGTAAAAGATATAGAAGACGAGCTTAATGCGGAGAAAAAGCAGAAGGAGAGCCAAAAGAAAACAGTTACGTTCACACAGATTGCAGAAGGCCTGGCTTCCAACTATGATGATATTTATTATGTAAATATAGCAGATTCATCATATGTCAGCTATGCAGTAAACAACATATACGGGCAGCTTCAGGTCAATCAGTCAGGGGATGACTTCTATGGTGAGTCTTTTTCAAATATTCCAAAGATTGTTCATAAGCAGGATCAGGAGATGCTCAAGGAATTTATGGATAAGGACAATATGCTTTCAGCTCTTGATAGTCATAAAGGCTGCAGCTTAGAATACCGCCTCATAGTATCAGGAAAATCTAAATATGTCAGGATGACAGCGCGCAAAACCAGTGATGGAACTCATTTCATCATTGGTATCGAAAATATTGATGAGGAAATAAAAAGGGAGAAGCAGCATCTTAAAGCCTTAAAAACTGAAAAAGAACTTGCAAGACGTGACGAGCTTACAGGAATCAAAAATAAGACTGCATACAGAGAGCTTGAAGAATCTGTACAGGCTAACATGGACAATGGCTTGGACTATCTTACTTATGCGCTGATTGTCTGCGACGCCAATAATCTGAAAAAGATAAATGATACCCAGGGTCACGCGGCAGGAGATGAGTATCTAAAAGCTTCCGCAAAACTTCTATGCAATATATTTGTTCACAGTCCTGTGTTCCGAATTGGAGGCGATGAATTCGTGGTATTCCTCCGTGGAAGTGATTATGCATCAAAAAATGAATTAATGGAGAAGCTGCGTGGTCAAGTCCTTGATAATCAAAAGACAGGGTCAGGACCAGTTCTGGCATCAGGCATTGCAGAATATGACATGAAAAATGACAACTTCGTTTCCGATGTTTTTGACCGCGCCGATAAAGAGATGTATGAGAATAAGCAAAAACTAAAAGCGGGGAACGGCAGCTAATTGTAGTTGATAGTAATTTCATCATGCAAAAAAATCCCCTGCACTGGGTAGGTAGAGGTGCAGGGGGTTTATTATTACAGTGAAAGTGCAGCTTTGTAGCCGCCTTCTATTGCATGTCTGATCCTTCCGGCTTTTTCAGCATCACCAATAGTGATGATATCTGAAATAGAAGCTATAGAATCAGGCAGAGCGTTTGATCTGGTTCCTAAAGAAATAACGATGTTATCAAATGAAGCTGTTACCTCAGTGTCATGTTCAAGGTTCTTAAACTTAGCTTCATGCTCTGAAACGCTGAGGAGCTGGTGCTTTGCAAAGAATTTGCATCCGCCTGGAGCAAGTCTTCCCATTACGTCGATCAGGTTCTGGAAAAAGAGTCCCGGACCGATATCATCAGCCATCTCATAGAGCTCTATAGTATTTCCTTTTTCCTGAAGGTATTCTGCAGTTTCGATTCCTGTCATACCTGAACCTACTACACAGATCTTTTTACCTGTAAGATCAACCTTTCCGGAAAGAACATCCGGAGGAGTTATGATATAGCTCTGGTCAAGGCCAGGGATTGCTTTTGGAAGTACAGGAGATGATCCTATAGCATTTATTACTCTATATGGATTCTCTTTCTCTATCATATCTGCTGTAGCTTCAGTGTTAAGGCGTACTTCAATGCCATATTTTTTGATCATTGCATCATAATAGTCAATAAGCCATGTGATCTTGTCTTTCTTTGGAGGCTTGTTAGCAAGATTAAGCTGACCACCGATTGCGGCGCCTTTTTCAATAATTACAGGCTTAAATCCACGCTCAGCAGCGACTCTTGCAGCTTCAAGTCCGGCAGGACCGGCACCGAGAACGACTACCTTTCTACCATCTCCGTCTTTCTTGAGAGGAAGATACTGGCATTCCTCACCGCCTTCGATATTTACTGTACACTGGCAGCGAATACCGTTTTCTTCACTTGCAGCCATTAGTGACTCCATGCAGTTCAGGCAGGAAATGCATTTTCTGATCTCATTAACATTACCGTTTTTCACTTTTTCACCCCAGAATGGGTCGGCAAAGAACTGTCTTGCAGAACCGACAAAAGAAACTCCTTTGTCAAGGAATTCAACGGCGGCCTGGGGATTTCTGATAACTGAGCAGGCAATGACAGGGATATTTACGGCTTTAGCAATAGCTTCTCCGTTGTGCATTTTCCAGCCTTCATCAAAGCCTGTTGGCTCCCATGCCCAGTTCATGGTCTCATAGTTGCCGGCAGATACGTCAAGTGCGTCAACGCCATAAGATTCAAAGAGTTTTGCCATTTCAATTGCATCATCGAGTACCATTCCGCCTTCTTTACCGATTTCGCGCATATACTCATCTGCAGAATATCTGATGATAATAGGGTAATTGCCACATTTTTCCCTGATTCCGTCTATGATCTCTTTAATAATTCTAACTCTGTTCTCGATGCTTCCGCCGTATTCATCTGTGCGGTGATTAGTGTATGTTGAAATGAATTCACAAAGCAGATATCCGTGAGCTGCGTGAAGGACGACACCATCGACTCCGGCTTTCTGCATGCGCACAGCACCATCAATAAAGTCATTAACTGTGTCATGAATCTCCTGAACAGTCATCTCGTGGCTTGGCATGTGGATCAGTTCACTTTCCTGACCGCTTGGAGAAGCCATAGAACCGCCGTTTATAGGAGCAACGCCCTGGCAACCCGGATGATAAAGCTCTACAAATAAAAGAGAGGCATACTTGTGAATCTCATCTGCCATTTTCTTATAGCCGGGGATGAACTTGTCATCATCTGTGCATAGATTTCTGAGGTTGCCTCTGCCAGTCTTGCTATTGACAGATGCAACTTCTGTCATGACTATCCCGCATCCGCCCTTTGCTCTTTCAGCATAAAAGGCTATATCTCTTTCGGACACGCTTCCGTCAAGCTCTGCATAATAGTTGCCCATAGGCTCAAATACAAGCCTGTTTGGGGCAGTAACAGTACCTATTTTTTTCTCTGTAAAAAGTTGTTCGTACATAATCATACCTCCTAACAATCTATATATAGTTCTTCGAGTTACTCTAAGTCAATAGTGAAAAATATATCAATGTAACAATTGTGAAAAAAGCTTGATTTTACAGCCTTTTGACGCTATTTTATTACTATATTAAAACTTAGAGTAAGACGAGGTAAAAATAGATGGTAAATATGGAGGACTGCGTTAATTCTCTTGCGATGGATCATCCACTTGATACTACGCCAAAATATTCGGTAACTCAGGTGGCAAAAATGGTGGACATCTCTGAACATACGCTTCGCTATTATGATGATATGAAGCTTTTTCCATTTCTTCAGAAGAATGAGAAAGGAAAGCGCCTTTTTTCAGAGGCAGATATGCAATGGGCGAAACTCTTGGAATGTCTCAGTAATTCAGGTTTGTCTATAAAGGAAATGAAGCAGTACGTAGACCTGTGCATTATAGGAGACAGCACAGTGGAAGAGCGATTTGAAATCCTGAAAAAGCAGGAAAAGATAATCAAGGATCAGATAAAAGAAAAGAAAAAGCAGCTGAAGCTCCTGCAGTTTAAAATAGACTATTACAAAGAATGGTGTAAACGAGTGTAATAGCGCTTATTTCTTTTTCATAAAGTTGTAATCCTTACATCTTCCTGGTAGATACAAAGGTCTGACCGCTTTTGAGCCACATCATGGCAATAAGCAAGTGTCTGCCGTATTTTTTCTGCCAGATCCTCTATTAATGGGACAAAACGAGGTTCAGTAGGAGATACAATAAGTTCGATATGGTCAGAGCGGACTTCTACTGAACGAATAGATTGGTGAGTGCCAAAAGCATCTATATCTTTCTGGTTAGTAAGGTTGGAAAGGTCAAAGAGAAGTTCCGGATTTCGATTTGATGCGACGTCAATCTCATCTGCAAGGCGTATAACCGCGGCCAAATAAGGCGTGCGGATAACGCCGTTATCTGTCTGCATATTTGGATATTCCAATTCATCGAGAAGATCTGTTTTTCGGTGCCCTCTTGCAACTTGAATTATTGCAAACATAGTATCTTTGTCAAAAATATCAAAGAGCTTGGAGTATTTTTTAATGATCAGTCCACTGAGCTCATTATGTTGTTCTCTGATGATCTGAGATTCATTTATTGAATGGCTCTCATTTAGAGTGCCTTTGGATTCCAGTTCTTTTTCAAAAACTTCAAAATCCTTTCGGGATATTCCCATTCCAACATCGTGAAGATAGCAAGCCATTATAAGGACATAGCATTCCAGCGTATTGAGAGCCAATACCTGGTCACCTAGAATTCGGTTAGAGTAATCCAGAACATCTAAACTATGCAACAATGAATGATCAGTAAAATCTGGAAACCAGGAGAGGAAAGACTCTAGCATAGTATAAAGCATAGCTACACTGTCAGTTACTCGTCTATGTAAATCCGGTGCCTCGTTTTGAAGCCTTTTTTCCAGTAGGAAATCATGGGTGTCATTCATCACAATACTCCTATTTGTAAGCTGTCTCATAAGAATAATATATCAAAAATACGAATATTATTCTACTGTAAACAGTATTTGAAATAAGAGCCAAATAAATAGTGGAAAAGTTTGATTATTCTTATTTTCACAGATTCAGATAAGCGCCAATGTCCACGCACTCAGCTGATGTAAGGCTTGCTTCTCCCTGCAGGTTTCTGTACCAGGTTACTACATAGAGGTTTTTGTCATTTCCTATGCAAAGAGCTTTATAGTTTGTGCCTGATACGACCTGTGTAGCAAGTAAAGCAACAGGATTGTAAATAACTTCGCCATTATTGATAGCATCGAAAGAAGCCTGTGCATTCTCATCAGGGAGCATACCTACCTTACCGGATTTATGAACAGCCCATGCTCCGGTAGCGCCATCTCCTAATGGAGTTGCGGCCTGGATATTGTTGATATCAATAGATGTTAAACCGATAATTGAATCATTTCCTTTTACATCTTCATAAACAGTAACAAAATAGTAGCGGTAAACTGTGCTATTTGCTTCTCTTCCGTATACAAGGTACATGTAATTTGTACCAGATACCACTTGAGTTGCTACAAGGTCGAGAACCTCAAAATTACCACCAATTTCTTTAAGAGCGGTATTGATACGCGCACTGTCTTCTTCCTTCATCATAGATGGTGTGTTATCTGTCACAAGCTCCCAGCCTCCAAGAGATGCATCCTTCTTTACTTCATTTGATGCGGCTTCTACTTTTCCTACTGGTAAAAGAAATCCCATGATCATTGTACATAACAGGCATGCTATTATTATCTTCATTGTTCTCATAATATCATCTCCTTTTCATATTCAGGATATGTATGGTTCTTTTGAGTATTTATACGATAATGGATGCGAAAAAAAATAAACTTTTGCTAAAGATAGTTTATTACGATATGTTATTATTGATTATATACAAATCATAAATTCACATAATTGCGGCATCATAAAAGTGATTGTGGCGAATCATCATTTGAAAAAAAGGGGAAAACTATGCTGAAAGCAGCTTCATTTAATCCGGTTCAGGAAGAAATCACATCAGCAACAGAGTTTGTCGGTAAGTGTTTTAATGAATATAAAGTTCCCGAAAGGGACAAGACTAAAGGCATCATGTTTGTGGAGGAAGCACTTGGAAGTCTGATCTCTCAGGCGGATGGAAAAGGAAAAGTTTTTGTTTCGGTAAAAAAGGTCTTTGGTAATGTGTCTGTTGAAATATCTGTCCCAGGACATGAATATCCGCTTATGGAAAATATTTCTATGGCCAAATTAGATAATATTGATGAATATGGGCATGATGCTCAGGATACTATCAGAAATATTGTGCTTAAAACTTTCATCAAGGACTTTAAGTATGTCCATAAGAATGGTTATAACAAGGTTGATTTTTCACTTATCAGGGCTAGAAATTCGCTCTTTTTTATCATGTTATTATCTCTGGTCATATCCATATTAATGGGAACCATTCTATCTATGTTTGCATCGCCGGAGTTTAATAAAGCCCTTGATTATTATGTTTTAACACCTGGTAAAACTATATACATCAATTTTTTAAAAGTAATCATAGCACCGGTGGTTTTCTTTTCGCTTGTATCATGTATAAGTAGTTTTACTGATCTGCGGCAACTTGGAAAATTCGGTAGAAAGACCATGCTTTTATATACAATTACTTCAATTATCGCGGTAATAGTAGGAATAGGTGTGTTCCACATTTTTGAACCCGGGAAAAATGTCAGCATGGCTTCAACTGTGAATACTGTTGCAATTGAAACGCCAGAACTATCCATAAGGGATATGATTGTTGGTATGTTCCCATCTAATTATTTAAGCCCATTTATTAATAACAATATGCCACAGCTGATCATTCTTGCATTTATTACGGGAATAGCAACTGGAATGCTCAAAAATTCTTCGTCTGTTCTTTTGCCTTTATTTGATGCTTTTAATGAGCTGTTTATGAAACTTGCCAGTATAATAATAAATTTCATGCCGATTGTCGTAGTGTGTTCGGTAACATCTGTTATCATTACAACCGGCGCCAATACGTTACTTTCGCTTATGGGAATGTTTGCTACGTTTATTGTTGGACTGCTAATAATGATGATCATCTATATAGCCATGATTGCTTTTATCGGCCGAATGGATCCAATACCTCTCATCAAAAAGTATTTCCCAACTATGCTACAGGTTTTTTCCATAGCAGCGAGTAATGCAGCAATACCTATAAATATGGAAGTATGTGAAAAAAAACTGGGGGTTAGCCATAGAGCGAGTAGTCTGGCAATTCCACTGGGATCTACTCTTAATATGGATGGAACCTGCGTTCAGCTTGCGGTGTTTGCGCTAGGCCTTGCCAATGTATATGGAGTTGTCACTAGCACTCAGGGGCTTATTGCTTTTGCTATTACAATTGTGCTTCTTTCTATGGGGGCCCCTGGACTCCCGGGAGGAACTGCTATATGCCTTGCTCTTTTGCTTGAACAGCTTGGAGTTCCCACTGAAGCTGTCGGAATGGTAGTGGGAATAGGACCGCTTATTGGCATGTTTCTTAGTATGAGTAACTGCCTTGGTGACGTAGTTGTTACAACCATCGTTGCCAATCTCACAAAAGAGCTGGATATGGACGTTTATAGAAAGAGCTGATTCCATGATTCCCTGTCTTGTTCTCTTTTTCTCAAGAGTGTATATTAGGTTTGTGCATGATGCCTTTGGGGGAAGGCTATGTATATTAGAAGTAATTATCTAAGGGAGCAAGAAGTGTATGAAAAATAAATATGGGGATCATGGCCACCATCGCAGGAAAAGAAATCCTGATGGAATGACCGTAAAAATCATTATTGCAGCGGTAGTAATCTGTATCTGTGCTGCAATTCTCCTGGTTAAATTATTTGCAAAAAGAAATGCTGAGAGTGAAGCGGCTGAACAGGCCTCAGTTTTGGAGATGGAAGAAATAGAGGAGCCTATATCGGAGGAGCCTGTGGTTGCAGCATCTATTGAAGCCTCAGTAAATGAAGAGCAGCCGGAAGAAGCGGCTGTTGAAGCTTCGTCTGAAGAAGAGGAATTAGATATTCAGATGGGAGCTGGGGCAGAGACCGGAGAAGATATTGACATTGCAGATCTGGTGAGTGCAAGTAATGTTGGTGAGAATTCATCTGTCACATATGGCATCGATGTATCAAGATTTCAAGGTACCATCGACTGGGCACAGGTTGCAGCCACTGGTATTGATTTTGCAATGATAAGAGTCGGATATAGGGATTCTTCTACAGGTGAGATCAAGGCAGATTCCAATGCCAGATTCAACATGCAGGAAGCAGAAAAAAATGGCATCAAGATCGGAGCATATTTCTTTTCCACAGCAGTAAATGCAGATGAGGCAGTAGCTGAGGCAAACTGGGTAAAAGACTATATTTCACAGTATCCTATCACTTACCCGGTAGGGTACAACTGTGAAGGTTTCGACAAGGAAAGCAGCAGACAGTACAGCCTTACCAAAGATGAAAGAAGCAGTATTGCTGAGACATTTCTTGATCAGATCTATAAATCCGGATATACGCCTATTTTTTACGCATCAATGGGAGAGCTGGCCGGAGATGCACAGTGGAACACTTCACAGATAGAGAAGTCATATAAAATCTGGATGGCATGGTATAACCAAAACACATCGAATATTGCGAATGGGCCTGCATATGATGGACAGTGCGCTATGTGGCAGTATACAAATCAGGGAACTGTTGCAGGTATTAGTAAAAAAGTAGATGTAGACGTGGCATATTTTGGATATAACGGTACGGAAACAGCCAAAGATACTTCAGAAAGGGCAACTGCAACAGCAGATGTGGAAGCCCTTATGAGTTTTGACACTGTTGATGAGACAGTTACTGCCAAAAACAGCACAAATCTTAGGGATAAGCCAAGTCAGGGCGATGATAGCAAGGTGGTTGTAACATTGCAAAATGGTCAGACAGCCCAAAGAACGGGTATCAGCTCCAGCGGCTGGTCCAGAGTGGTGTTTGAAGGAAGCACTTATTATGCAGTATCAAGCTTTTTGACTACGGATCTTACTGCTCCGAAGCAGGAAACAGAACAGCCTGTTACTACTTCCGGCTTCAAGACTCAATTTGCTGATTGCAATGAAACAGTAACAGCCAAGGATATGGTGAACCTAAGGTCAAAGCCAAGTGTCACTGATGAGGACTCGGCGGTAGTTGCAACACTATCTTCTGGAGACACTGCAACCAGAACAGGGATAAATAATGATTACGGCTGGTCCAGGGTGGAATACAATGGCCAGACATTATATTGCGTAAGTAGTTACTTAAGAGTTGTGGAGTAAAGAGGATGTCCGAACCATTTTCATGGCACCAATGTATTTTATTTAATTGAAAAAATGACTATAATTAGTATATAGACTGTTTGTAAATGTTTTTCAGCGCATATATCAGGAGATTTTTATGAGATCAGAAGAAGATATCATGAAAAGGCTAAATGATGAGATAGACAGTTATCTTACATGCCCAAAGTTTACTGTGGAAGAGCATGCTCACAATGTCACAATGCTGGCATGGGTCCTTGATATATCCGATGTGCATTTGAGTGAGATGATAAAAGAGGCAGAAGCGTCTTTTGGCGTCGAAAGTGAGGGGATTACATGACGAAAAGGATAAAAAAGATTCTTTTTAAGAGGAAAATGCAGAGGATTCTTAGGAGGGTCAAGAAGCATACGGGAGTTATCCTGTTGTT
>JAEEGH010028014.1_pt1 | contig 11115 bp, 9 predicted proteins | sample 9134181 | NCBI WGS metagenome assembly JAEEGH01 (sample SAMN16246544, study PRJNA631951) | gut metagenome | biome: gut microbiome; feature: rumen; material: DP-attached | host: Bos | place: Iran: Karaj | collected 2018-10
GGTTCCGTCGCATTCCGGGCAGACATCCTCTTTAAGGAACTTCTCCACGCGCTTCATTCCGGCCTCGTCCTTGACCTTGGAGAGGGCGTTTTCCACGCTGTAAACGGCACTGTAGTATGTGAAGTCCATCTCGGCAAAACCATTGGTCTTCTCGTTCCTGTAGATGATGTGGCGCTTTTCGGCCGGGCCGTGATAGACGATTTCCTTTTCCTGTGGCGTGAGGTCCCTGAAGGGCACATCGGTCCTGACGCCCATCTCCCGGGCAATATCCTTCATCAGCGACCACATCAACGAGCCCCACGGAGCGACGGCGCCTTCATCTATGGTCAACGACTCGTCAGGGACCAAGGTGGATTCATCTACAGTGCGCACGATTCCCGTGCCACTACAGCAGCGGCAGGCGCCTTCACTGTTGAAGGCCAACTGCTCCGCTCCGGGCGCATAGACACGCTCTCCGCAGACAGGGCAGAAAATCGGCTGTTCGGCAGCGACGTCCAGCGTAGGCTCCAGGTAATGACCGTTGGGGCAGCGATGGTTCGCGAGCCGGGAAAACATCAGGCGCAGGCTGTTCAGCAGTTCGGACATGGTCCCGAAAGTGCTCCGGATGCCCGGCACGCCGGGGCGTTGATGAAGAGCCAGCGCCGCGGGCACATAACGGACGTCGTCTGCCATGGCACGCGAGGCCTGGGTCATCCTGCGGCGGGTGTACGTGGAGAGGGATTCCAGATAGCGGCGGGACCCTTCCGCGTATAGCACGCCCAGGGCCAGGGATGATTTTCCAGACCCGGACACTCCGGCAATCCCGACAATTTTCCCGAGCGGGATATCGACGTCCAGATTCTTGAGGTTATGGGCTTTCGCACCTCGGATTTCTATGTTTTGGGGCATAATGCGTCTTGACTTGTAAACTTAATACAAAGATACGCATTTATTGAGGGATTCAGGCTTCCGTCATGGCCCTGAAGGCGGCTTGACGGTCCTGCTCAAACTCTTTTCTTTTAATTGTTTTAATTAAAATAATCATTATCTTTGTCCTGTCATAACCGATCCAACTATGGCAAAGATTGAATACACTCCCCTGAACCTCCCGAGGGCGCTTGTCGAAGAGCTAAAGATCTGGCGTCTGGCCTTTTGTGCATCATACGGCAGGACGGTCTCGTACGGCGAGATGATCCGCTGCATGCTCGGTTCCATGGAGGATTCCGATCCGGGCATAGTTGATGAACTGGGACGGATACTGGAGAAGCATCCTGAACTCTACGACAAGATGGTCGTCTACAACCACGCTCCCGGACAGGATGCAGAACAGCAGTCATAGGTATGGATGTCTTTGAGATGAAGTTTTCCAAGGTCTTCCCTCTTCTCATCGCCAAGGCGCAGCGGAAGGGACGGACGGAAGACGAGGTCTTCGCCGTGACCGAATGGCTCACCGGCTATTCAAAAGAAGAATTGAACATTCTTCTTGCCAGCGAAGCCACCTACGGGGCCTTTCTGGATAGTGCCCCCCGGATGAATCCAGCCAGGTTCAATGTCAAGGGAAGGATCTGCGGTATCCGTGTGGAAGAGATTGAGGATCCCAGGATGCGTGACCTCCGCATCTTGGACAAGTTGATCGATGACCTAGCGAAAGGTAAGCCCATCGAGAAAATCCTTTCAGTATAGACGGCATGAGATTCAAGCACACCAACCGTCCTGGCTTCTGGTTCGGCCTCATTGATTTCTGCACGGCCGGACTGTTCTTCCTGTTCTACATGCCGCTGAGCGGACTGCAGGACGAGCTGGACTATATCGTGGAGCGCCGTACCCAGCGTTACTGGGTCGCTTACCTGCTAGGCATCCCGACGCTGTTCATCTACCCTCTCGTCTGGATGGCGAGGATAGCTGGAGAACTGAAAGCCAAAGCAGTCGAGATGGGAATAGAAGGTCCCCACACCTCCTGGTGGCACATGTTCGGCTGGAACACCATCGGCGTCCTTTTCTTTGGAGCGCCCATCGCCACGAAACGCTTCTTCGACACGCTGAACAAGATTGAGCGCAAACTGAACGAAAGCAACGACTGAAACATGGATATCGAACACTATTTCATAGAGAAGGGGCATGGAGAGCCGCTGATCCTCCTGCATGGAAACGGTGAGAACTGTGACTATTTCGCGGGGCAGGTTGACGAGTTCGCCCGGTCTTGGCACGTCTACGCCCTGGACACCCGGGGACACGGGAAGACGCCGCGGGGAGCAGCCCCGTTCACCATCCGCCAGTTCGCCGACGACCTGCTCGCTTTCATGGATGCGCAGGGGATCGGGAAAGCCCATGTGCTGGGATTCTCCGACGGCGGGAACATCGCCATGGTTTTCGCGATGAAGTATCCGGAGCGCGTGGATCGTCTCATCCTGGACGGCGCCAATCTGGATCCGAAGGGCGTGAAGCGTTCCATCCAAATCCCCATCGAAATTGGGTATTGGTTTGCGAAACTGTTCTCTGGGAAGAGCAAGGAGGCTCGACTACATGCCGAGATGCTGGGGCTGATGGTCAACGACCCGAACGTCCGTCCGGATGAACTCTCGACTATCAAGTCGAAGACGCTGGTCATCGCCGGGACGAAGGACATGATAAAGGAGGGACACACCAGGCTGATCGCAAACAGCATCCCGGACTCCCGACTCGTCTTCGTCAAGGGCGATCACTTCATCGCGAACAAGAACCCGGAGGAATTCAACCGGGCCGTAGTGGAGTTCCTTCAGGTAGACAATTAGGCGGATTTCCGCCTAATTTGATTATCGACCCGCTTCCGTAAGGAGCCGTAAGCTCAGCCGGCGTACCGCGCTCTTCCACCTTGCGCCCCCCATTTGTAGTGATTCGTGAAGATGGTGGGATTTCGGACGAACAAGCCTACCCCGGATCCATCCGCTGTTTGAGCTCCCGGATCATTTCTGAAGTAACTGTGATGCTGACGTTTCCGTAGGGCTCTTTCAATAAGCCTCTTCCCGACGATTTGTTCAATCCTTTCCGGAAGGCTTTCGTACCTTATTTTAATGGATTATCTTTGCGATATGAACTTGAAAAACATCACCATTTCCCTCGCCGCTACCCTGATTGTAGCCGCCTGCGCCCCCAAGTCCGACATGGACAAGTACATCGACGGCCTGATGTCCCGGATGACCCTGGAACAGAAGATCGGCCAGTTGAACCTGCATTCCGCGCCGGGATTCATCTCGGCCATCCGCGTGACGGAGGAGGACGAGAATGTCAAACTCCTGCGGGCGGGCCAGCTCGGCGGTCTGTACGGGACCGGCAACACGGAATATATCCGCGACATCCAGAAGATCGCCCTGGAGTCCGGGGCGGGCATTCCGCTCATTATCGGAATGGACGTCATCCACGGCTACCAGACCGTGTTCCCGGTGCCGCTGGCCCTGTCCACGTCCTGGAACATGGACCTGGTGGAGCAGACGGCCCGGGTTGCGGCTACGGAGGCATCGGCCTCGGGCATTAACTGGGTGTTCAGCCCGATGGTGGACATCTGCCGGGACGCCCGCTGGGGACGGATCGTGGAAGGTGGCGGTGAAGATCCGTACCTGGGTGGCGAGATTGCCAAGGCCTATGTCCGCGGTTATCAAGGAACTGACGGAGTCTATGACGACCACGACGTGATGGTGTGTGTCAAGCACTACGCGCTGTACGGCGGCGCCGAGGCCGGCCGGGACTACAATTCCGTGTTCATGAGCCGCCAGGAGGCCTTGAACGGCTATATGCGGCCGTATCAGCAGGCCGCATACGCCAGCGCTGCGAGTTATATGTCCTCGTTCAATGAGTTCGAGGGGATTCCGGCGTCGATGAACAAGTATCTGATGGACGACCTCCTGCGGAAAGAATGGGGTTTCGACGGCTTCATCGTTTCCGATGCTACGGCCATCGCCGAGGAAGTGAACCACGGCATCGGCGACCTGCAGGAAGTATCGGCCCGCTCCCTCCAGGCTGGGCTGGACATGGATATGAACTCCGACGGTTATGTGGGTACGCTCCAAAAATCCCTGGCCGAAGGCCGTGTGACCGAGGCCGACATTGACAAGGCCTGTCGCCGTATCCTGGAGGCGAAATACAAATTGGGCCTCTTTGAGAATCCGTTCAAGTACCTGGATTCTTCCCGGGCGGCGAAAGAAATCTATACCCCGGAGCACCTCGTTTTCGCCCGCAAGGCGGCGCAGGAGTCGATGGTGCTTCTCAAGAACAATGGCGTCCTGCCGTTGTCCAAGAACCAGCGCATCGCCGTGGTGGGTCCGCTGGCCCAGGATGCCTCTGCGATGGCGGGAACCTGGTCCATGTCCGATCACAACGGCGAGAGCGTTACCCCGTATCAAGGCATCGCCGAAGTCGCCAAGGCCTCTTATGCCGAAGGAAGCTGGCTCTTCAAGGACAAGGAACTGGAAGAATCCGTCCGCTTCGGCCTCTACAAGATCTTCATGCCGGGGTTCCAGGCGCCTGAGATTCACACCGTACCGCAAGAGCGGCTTATCGCCGAGGCGGTCGCCAAGGCCCGCCAGGCCGATGTGGTCGTCGCCTGTGTGGGCGAGATTGCCAATCTCAACGGCGAAGGGGCCTCCCGCACGGACATTTCCATTCCTGACGCCCAGATAGAGCTTCTGAAGGCCTTGAAAGCCACGGGAAAGCCTGTTGTGATGGTCCTCGTGACCGGCCGTCCACTCACGCTGGTTTGGGAAGACGAAGCTATGGACGCCATCCTGAATGTCTGGAGCCCCGGTTCCGAAGGCGGCCACGCGATTGCCGATGTCCTCTTCGGCGACGTGAACCCGTCGGCGAAACTCACGACGTCCTTCCCGCGCAACGTGGGTCAGCTGCCGCTCTATTACAACCACAAGAACACCGGCCGCCCGCACCCGGACAGCAAGCCGTACCAGAAGTTTGTCAGCTGTTACATCGACGAAATCAACGCCCCGCTGTATCCTTTCGGATACGGCCTCAGCTACACTACTTACTCCTACTCCCCTGTCACCTTGAGTGCTTCTGAAATGCCCATGGACGGTTCCGTGACGGCCTCCGTAACCGTCACCAACACGGGATCCCGCGCCGGGGACGAAATCGTCCAGCTGTATATCCACGACGTTTACGCCACGTCCACCCGCCCGGTCAAGGAGCTCAAAGGCTTCCGGAAAGTGCACCTGGAACCCGGCGCATCGGCCCAGGTCGATTTCACGCTCACCCAGGAAGACTTATCCTACTACAACCACGATCTCCAGTGGGTCTGCGAGCCCGGCGACTTCGAGATCATGATTGGCCCGAACAGCCGGGATACGGAAGGAGTGACCCTCCATGTTCAATGATTAAATCAAGTTATTGCGATAACCGATTTTCGAGATTGGCAGTCAAACTTATAACGGTTATTTCGAAAGTCAGAAACTGTATTTCTTGAAGAGTGCAAAATGGCCGGAAAATGGTTTTGCCACTGCTGATACATTGCTTTGAAACAGAAGCAACAAAGGCAATAGGCGAATCCATATGGCCACTTGCAAGTTCCTGTCTTTATTCTGGTAGAAGAAAAAAGATGACCCAAGGGAATCTGCCGGTACAGTCAAGTCCTGTATTAGATATACCAAACTGACTATACAACCATATCTCCATACACTGATGAGTAGCCTTTCTTCTCGAGATAACAATGAAAACGCAAATTCGTATCTGGAATGATTAAAGATTGGAGACGCTCATTTCTCGGGTAAAACTTGTTACACATTCTTGACACGCCTCAAGAAACTAGAAATCAAGACTTTTTTCTCTTTTACCCGAGCAATTAGAGCCTCCTCAGTGACGACTCTTCGAGATCGGGTCTGGTTCTGTCACAACGATTGTCACAAAAAACGCCGATTCCGTCACAATTGTGACAAGCGACAAGCGTAACTCATTGACAATCATACCCCATTAAAAACCCCACGCAAGCCCTTGGAAAGTATGTGGTTTTCTGCATCGGGAAGTAGCCTCCTGAACGTCACATCGCCCTCAATCAGGTTCGGACCGTCAACATTCACCTCTTCGCGCGTGAGCACCAGCTTGTCCTTGCTGCACTCCTTGACGTAATAGCGTGCCGCAGGCGTGTAGGCTGCTTTCCTGTCCTCCTGCGTGAAATCGTGATCAAGTTCAAACAGGTAGAGCTCCGGAGTGGAACTACCTACACCCGGATAGCCGTTCTGATGTTGCTGGTAGATGTACTTTGCCTCCGAGTCCCCGGAGAATACATCAGATACGTATATTGTCAGAATGAACGGATCCTGACTTTCCTTGTTGATGCTCGAGAAAGTCCATATCACCAATGCTGCATCCTGCACTCCTTCCGGATAAACTTTCTCCCAACTTCCTTCCAGATTATCGGCCAGGTTAATCTCAGGAATCAGATTCTTCTCACATCCGCACAGCCCTGCCACCAGCAGTGCCGCACAAATCATTGTCTTCATTATTTTCATTGCTTTCGTTTTCTTATAAAAACGCACAGGAGTGCGAAATCTTGTCTGTAAAAGACCATTTTTTCTCCTTCCGCCTTATGAGACCTACTCACTTTTCAGCGCCTCCGCCGGATTCATCCTGGCGGTCTTGAGATAGTGATACAGCACCACGGCCGAACACAGCACCCCCACAATCACCAGCGCCAGAAAGAATACTGATGGCAGGAAGCCCACCCGGTGGGAGAACTGCTGCAAGTAGTATCGCACCACCAGCCAGCCCACGGGCGCCGCTACCACATAATAGATGGCCACGGTCCTCAAATACAGTAATATGTAACTAATTGATTATCAATGTATTAAATATTCCGCATCGGTAAATAGCCTCCGGGACCGATCTAATCCGCAAATAGGCCCGTATTTGAGGATGAAACGGGCAAAACTAAAAGGGGTTACTGAGTTACTAAAACAACAACGGTTCCCGATTGAGCAAGCTCACTTGCTTCAGCGGCTTGACGGTATCGGTCGGCAGCAAATGCCCCAGCAGCAGCGGAGATTTCGGATCGTGGGTGAGATAGTTCTGCAGAGCCTTTGCGTGGTCTTTGTTGGCGTAACAGTAACGGCAACCGTTGGGGCAGGAGTTGTAGTCCCCCAATCCCCTGCTCTCTATGCAAAGGCATCCGGCGCGGTTTCCTTGATGGGGCGTTTTCTTGAAATGGATACCCAGCGCGTTGGAGAAGATTTCCGCCGTCATGCAGCCACTCCGGTGGATGCCGAACGGCTCGTAGTCCTCCTTCGTAGCGCAGGTTTGGAGATATAGACCGTTTTTTCGGGCAATGTTCCCCATCCCCTGGGCAAGCGTCCGCTTATCTTGCTCCGATACGGGCCACAGTTCCGGCATATTGACCTCCAGTTTCTTGTACATCTCCACAAAAGAAAAGATGCAGCGGTCCACATAGGGAGTCAGTTCACGGGCCATTTGGTCAAAAGTAGCCAAATGCCGCTCGATGGTGTATTTCTCAGTCAGTAGAACAGGATCGTAGCGCCAGGCTATCTTCTCCGGTCCCACCTGGGCGGCCAATGCTTTCAGCGTCCGAATACTGTCCTCAATGGACGGCACGCGCGGCTCGATGTCCGTTCCGTAAGCCGTTATCGTATAGTGGTAGTAGCAGTTGAAACGGTCGGAAATCTCATGCAGGCGAGGCAGGATGGGACTGTAATCTTTGGAACAGAAGACCACCACGTCCAACGTCTCCGGATTCAGTTCGATCCGGTTCACAATCTCCGGGAACAACGGATTCCGGGACAGGACATATCCCTCCCGGAAGCGGTTCAGCAACCACTCGCTGTAGTATTGGACGGTATCCGTCCGTCCGCCGGTGTTCAGGATCATCTCTTCCTCTTTTTTTGACCCATCCGGTCATAGTGGTTCCACATCTCCCAGATGAGGAGTTCCTGGGCATCTTCATCAATCTGATAAACCAGCCTTTGCTGTTACATGTCGTCCATCGAGAGGCTTGAGAGCACTATCTTGTTCTTTCTGGCCTGCTTTTCCTTGGAAGAGAAGTACGCAGTTTTTTCTTCAAGAAGCCTCTTATCGAACTTCTCCGGATTGCGCTTCACCTCTATCACATCGAGTACATTCTCTTTCAAACGAAGGGCAACAATATCCAGTTCAGCCTGCTGGTGATTCCCATCTTTGTCAATGTAACCTTTAGGGTCCCACCATCCTCCGATATCGCGGTATTCCATGCTCTCCACGAGTTTCAACCTGAAGTATCTCTCGAGAACGTCGCCAGAATAGGTCTCATAATCATCTTCCATTATTCTGCGCAGCGCCGGGTACTGACCGATTTCGATAAGTCGCTGGTTCTTCTCCACATAGCGGAACCAGAAACGGAGGAAGATGTCGCTGATCTCGTACCTGACAGTCTGGGTTTTGGGCTTTGCCCAAATAGGCCGGACTTTCCGGATAAGGTCATACGTATCTTCCAGTTTTAATAGTTGCCCGCCAAGACTCTTTCCGCCCAGGTAATCTTCAATAGAAGCTTGGGTATTATACCCCAAAGATATTGCCTGAAGGATCGAAAAGTACGTTGCATACTTCTTTCCAAATTCCTGGACAAGGAGTTTCCTTCCCTCTTCTATCAACGGGGAATCCTCCTTGCAGATTTTGGCAATCATCTTTCCACAAGTCGTGGCTTTCACATCAACGAACAACTCCACATATTTTGGGATACCACCAGTGAATGTATATAGTGCGAGAAGGTCATCATTGGAATAGCCAGGAGCGTTGTCTTCCATGATTTGTTTGAGGATTGAAGTGGGGAAAGCCTGCAGTTTGATGGTGGAATCCTGTCTCCCGTAAAGTGGTTCTTTCCTGTCTTTGAAAAGCTTCTCCATCAGGGAATAAACAGAACCGCTGACAACCATATTCACATGACTCTCCTTCTGGTACTTGTCCCACCAGTTCTGAATATCGCTGTATATGGATGGATTGACCTCCAGGAAATTCTGGAATTCATCAAAGACAAGCGTGTATTTCCGGCGTGTTCCTTCCTCCATCAAGAAACGGAAGACGTCGCGGAAAGCGCTCATCGGAGGGACGAATCCCCCGGTCTTCTCCTGGAACTCTTCGCAGAATTCTCCGCACAGGACTGATTCACTTTTCTTACCTACGAATAGATATACATAGGGTTCATTCTGATAGGCTTCCTTGATGAGAGTCGTCTTCCCTATACGTCTCCTTCCAGTGACAACCGTAAGTCGAGAATAACCATTGTACGATAGTTCCCTCATTTCGCGCAGTGTCTTCAACTGCTCTTCTCTATCATAAAACTTCATTTCATCAAAATTTTACGGCCGTAAATTTTACGACTGTTGCAAAGTTAATAAAAAGAATCGAATGTACAAGAGTATACGCATAAAAGAGGTAGGCTTCTTGGATGTTCTGGGCAATCTGTTCTGTTGGACTGGGGAAAGTTGTGAGGTTTTGCCAATTGAATCTAATGTGTTATTTTTGTATATAGAAAGCATTCATTAAGATCTCGAGACCGATGCCCGATAGTGTCCTTCACTTCAACGGAGAATGGCGAAGTTACCAGAAAAGGATTCTGGATGACTTGGACTTTCACCTGCGTGACGACAAGCTTCACGTGGTGGCGGCTCCGGGTGCCGGTAAAACTACTTTGGGCATCGAGGTCATTTCGCGCTTGAACAGGCCTTCACTGATCCTTTGCCCGACGAATACCATCAAGAACCAATGGAAGGAGCGGATCCGAACCTCTTTCCTCCAGGAGAAGGATTATGGGATTGTCTCAACCGATATCCGTAAACCGGGTTACATCACCGTCATTACCTATCAGGCCTTGCTGGCCGCGTTTTGCGGGTTTGACGAGGAACCTGAAGACAATCGCCCGGAAGATGACGATGGGACGGAAAAAGAATACACCATCACCGCTTCCAGTCGGTTCCGGATGGACAAGGCCGAAGATATCATCGGCATTCTCAAATCGGCCAAAGTATCTCTCCTTTGTTTTGACGAGGCGCACCATCTGCGAAAAGAATGGTGGAAAGCGTTGACTTATCTCAACGAGCATCTGAAACCGGAGCAGACGCTTGCCTTGACCGCTACCCCGCCCTATGATGCGGATTTCAATGAATGGAAGCGGTATCAGGAGCTCTGCGGCGATATTGACGAGGTGATTTCCATCCCTGAACTGGTAAAAAACGGGGATTTGTGCCCGCATCAGGATTTCATTCATTTCTCGCAGCTTCATCAGCGGGAGCGGGAATTGCTGGAGAATCATCGGCAGCACGTGAACATCATGCTGGAGAAACTCCGGGAAGACAAGCGGCTCCAGGACCTTCTGGCGGGGATGCGCTTCCTTCAGGCGGAAGATGAAGATACCGAAGCCATCCTGGACGATCCGGAGTTCTATGTTTCCATCGCTTCCTTGCTGAACGAGAATGGATACACGATCCCCTCTCGATTCCTTGGCCTGTTCGATGCCTCTCCTTCCGAGATCCCCCGGTTCGATATCAAGCAAGCTACGGTTTTCCTAAATGGGTTCCTCCATGTCGAGAAGGAGGAATGGAAGGATTTGGAGGCCATCAGGAACGAGTATTTCAACCAGGCCAAGAGAACTGGGCTGACGGACGGGAAAAAGTTTGTACTGGACGGGAATGAGAAGTTCTGCCGGCAAATCGCGGGCAGCATCGGGAAACTGGATTCCATCGTCAGCATCGTCGATTTGGAAAGCCGCCTGTTGAAGGAGGACCTGCGGATGGTGATCCTGGCCGATTTCATCCGGATGAATGACCAGGACTGCTCCACGCTGGGAGTCGTGCCCATCTGGCGGAAATTGAAGGATAAGTTCCAGGGAAGCATCTCTTTGGGCGTCCTTTGCGGCTCGCTGATTCTATTGCCGAAAAACACCGTAGAGAGGCTTCAGAGGCTGATTTCGGAGAACGGGATTGCCGATGATGCCATCACCCTGGATCATTTCGGGGGCGACGGAAACTACGTTCGGATTGTCCCGAAAGAGGGCATCCGCAACCACATTGTCCGCCTGGTTACGGATATGTTCAATGCTGGAGACCTGACTGTGCTTGTGGGTACACAGGCGTTGCTGGGAGAAGGATGGGATGCCCCTTCCATCAATTCATTGAT
>JAEEGH010028017.1_pt1 | contig 11115 bp, 9 predicted proteins | sample 9134181 | NCBI WGS metagenome assembly JAEEGH01 (sample SAMN16246544, study PRJNA631951) | gut metagenome | biome: gut microbiome; feature: rumen; material: DP-attached | host: Bos | place: Iran: Karaj | collected 2018-10
ATTGAGGATAAATTTGGTGAAAAAATATAAGCTCTATTTATTTGATTTAGATGGAACTTTACTCGATAGTGACCAAATGATTATCGAGACATTTCACTATTTATATAAAAAATATAAACCAGAAGATTTTGTAGTAGATGAAGCAAAACTTCTTACTTTTTCTGGCCCTCCAATTAGAATTAGTTTAAAACAAGAATTTCCTGAACTAGACCAAGATGAACTTCTTAAAGTTTGGAGAAAAGAATCAATTAAAAATTATCCAATCTTTACTAAGTTGTTTCCGGGGAGCTTAGAAATACTGTCTACCTTAGTGGAAAAGAATTATAAAGTCGCTATTGTTACTAATAAACATAGAACTGCAGCAGATGAAGCGTTCCAGTTATTTGGCATTGCTGATTTAGGTATTTGGTCAGTGAGCGGTGATGATATTAAAGAACAAAAACCGGCTCCAGAAGGAATTCTTTTAGCGATGGAGCATTTTGGAGTTAAAGATAAAAGTGAAGTCGTTTATATTGGTGATTCAGTCTACGATGCAAAGACAGCAGAAAACGCTGGTGTAGACTTTGCATTAGTTTCCTGGACCCCACGAAAATTACCTGAAAATTCAAAAATTACTTGGAAAATCGATAGTTTTTCCGATTTAGCGAGGTCCTTATAATGAAGAAAACTGACATCGTTATTATTGGATCTGGAATAGCTGGTATGTCTGCTGCTATATATCTTAAACGTGCTAACGCCGATTTTGTGATGCTTGAAGGAAATATGGCTGGTGGAATGTTAAATAATCTTAAATCAGTTGAAAACTATCCTGCTATGCCTAATACAACAGGTCCAGAAATTTTAATCGCCTTAATGGATCAACTTCGCTTTAATAATATTGACGTTACCTATGGTAATGTTCAAACAATTCTAAAAGAAGAAGATGGATTTGAAGTTGTTACAGATGTTGAATCTTATGAGACTAAGGCAGTAATTGTCGCAACTGGTGTTTCAACATCAAGCAATTCAATTCCTGGTGAAGACAAGTTTGCAGGACAAGGTGTTAGTTATTGCGCTACCTGTGATGGAAACTTCTTTAAAAGGGCTGATATAGCAGTAATTGGAAACAATAACATTGCTATTGAAGAAGCAATTTATCTCGCTAATATCGTTAATAAAGTTTACTTTGTTTGCCCTGATGAAGAACTAGTGGGCGATTTAAAGTTAGTTGAAAGAATCAAACAATATCAAAACGTTGAATTTATTTTAAAAACACAAGTTCAAGAAATAGTGGGAGATGACTTTGGAGTAACCGGAATTAAAGTTAATGACAAAGTCATTGATGTAATGGGAGTTTTCCCATATGTTGGAAAGAAATCAACATCCCAGGTCTTGAATAATTTAAAACCAGAGAAAAAAGGCATCTTTTTAAAAGTTGATGAAGAAATGAAAACAAATATTCCTGGCCTTTTTGCCGCAGGCGATGTTGTTGCTAAAAAGTTAAAACAATTAGTTACAGCAGCAGGAGATGGGGCAGCGGCCGCTACTAGTGCAGATGAATATGTCAAAGTTTTAAAGTTTGGGGGACAAAAAAAATGATTAACTTAGTAATCGTTACTGGAGCTTATGGTGCTGGTAAGACACTTGCCGCACAAGCTTTTGAAGAAGCTGGTTTTTATGTTACAGATAGAATTCCATTAAAAGTGGTGGATTCTTACTTTGAAGAACTTATTAAGAACCCAAATCTTTACTCTAAAGTTGCATTAGTCGTTGAAAGTGATATTGCCCTTGAAACTTTTGAAAAAGCCAAGAAATACAAGGAATTTTCTATTAAATTTATTGGAATTACTTGTAATGCCGCTAAATTAAATGAAAGATATCGCCTCTCAAGAAAAGTTCATCCAAAAGAACCAAAAGGTATGTCTTTAGCAGAGGCAATTGAAAGTGATTTAAAGAAAATGAGAGAACTCAGTGAATACTGTGATTTCTACATTGATACATCAAATTTATCTATTTTAGAGTTTAGAAGTCGCTTGTATGACTATGTCATCGGTGCAGAAAAAAAGTTTGCAGTTTCTTTCATTTCTTTTGGTTACAAGATTTCTGTCCCACAAGATATTGAAACAGTTTTTGATGTTAGATTACTCCCAAACCCATTTTGGGTTCCAACATTAAAACATAAAACCGGATTAGACCAAGAAGTTAAAGACTATGTTTTAAAGGCTCCTGAAACAAAAGAGTATTTGAAACACGTTATTGAATATCTTGACTTCTATTTAGAAGAGCTCAAGAAAAACAATAGAAAACACGCTAAAATTGGATTCGCGTGCTCTGGTGGACAACATAGATAAGTAGCAGTTGACGAATATATGGCAGAGCACTATTCCAAAAAATATTACGTTACAGTAACTCACAAGGATTTACCAAAGAACTAAAATGCAAGCAAAGGTATCATTCACCCAGAAAGTTAAAGAAGAGCTTTGCTCTATTCCGTTCTCAGATGAACATCTAAGAGCATTTTTAGCAGCCTTCATTAAGGTGAATGGTCACTTAACCTTAAGTAACGGGAAATCCTTAATTGTATGTAAAACTGAGAACGCTAAAATTGCAAAATTTATTTATCATTCAATTGATAGAATCTATGGAATAACCCCAAGATTTTCCTATTCAAAAGAGATGAATTTTAAGAAAAGAGTCACTTATTCCGTAATTATTGAAGAAGGCGACTACATTATTGGAGACCTTGAAATTTCATTCCTTGATGGAAAGATTGCAAAGAACATCGTTCTTAATGATGATATGATTTCAGGTTATGTCTCTGGAGCATTCTTAGCATCAGGTTCAGTTAACTCTCCAAAAAACTCAAATTATCACCTTGAAATCTCATTAAATGATGAGTCATATGCAAAGTGGTTTTCTAAGTTACTACTTAAATATAAAGGAACCGAATTTACTCCAAAAGTGGTGCAACGTAGAAACAACTTTGTCGTCTATATTAAAAAGGCTCAACAAGTCGCAGATTTCTTATCAATGATCGGTTGTGTTGACAAGACCTTAGAATTCGAAAACATTAGAATTGATCGAGAGTTTTCATCAATCGGAAATCGTTTACAAAACCTTGATTCTGCTAATTATGAGAAGACAACTTTAGCAGCAGAAAAACAGATAAATGACATTAAAATTATTGATGAAGTTTTAGGCATTCAAAACGTTCAAAATAGGAAGCATCAACTCTTAATGAAATTACGTTTAGAAAACGAAGATTTAACCCTTTTTGAACTCGCCCAAAAAATGAGTGAAGAACTTGGTGAAGAAATCTCTAAATCTAACATTAATCATATGTTTAGGGCCATCCACAATATGGCGGAAAAATACAAGGGAGCAGCAAAGCAATGAAGGCTCAAGAACAACTCGGAATGAGGATTAGATTTTTAAGGCAACAACTTCGCTGGTCTCAAGAAGATTTAGCATTAAATGCTAATGTTAACAAAAATTACATCTCAGATTTAGAGAACGGAAGACGTAATCCAAGCCTTGATATTTTAGAAAGAATTGCCGTTGCATTTAACATAACACTTGCTGAACTTTTCAAAGGTGTTGAGTCAATTCCAGGTATTTAGTTAAATCGCTAAAAGCGAAAAAATAAATATTAAATAAAACGCTTTCAATGAAAAAGTGTTTTTTTCTTTTATTCTTATTAGTATAATAATCTTGGCAATTAAAAAAGGAGGACATATAAATGTCAGTTAAAGTTGCAATTAATGGCTTCGGTAGAATCGGCCGTTTAGCATTCAGACAAATGTTTGGTGCAGAAGGTTATGAAATCGTCGCAATTAATGATCTTACATCCCCAAAGATGTTAGCAAACCTCTTAAAGTACGATTCAGCACAAGGTGGTTATGCTGGACGTATCGGTGATGGATTACACACAGTTTCATCCAAAGAACCAGAACTCGCAGAAGATGGCAAGACCGTCTTAAAACCAGGTTCAATCACTGTTGATGGAAAAGAAATCACCATCTATGCAAAAGCAAATGCAGCAGAACTTCCATGGAAAGAACTCAAAGTTGATGTCGTCTTAGAATGTACAGGTTTCTACTGTTCAAAAGAAAAATCAATGGCACACATCAATGCTGGTGCACGTAAAGTCGTTATTTCCGCTCCAGCAGGAAAAGATCTTCCAACAATCGTTTATAACGTTAACCATGAAACACTCACAAAAGATGACAACGTCATCTCCGCAGCTTCATGTACAACAAACTGCTTAGCACCAATGGCAAAAGCACTCAACGATTTAGCTCCAATTCAATCTGGTATCATGAGCACAATTCACGCATACACAGGCGATCAAATGTTACTCGATGGTCCACATAGAAAAGGTGACTTACGTAGAGCACGTGCTGGTGCAGCAAACATTGTTCCTAACTCAACAGGTGCAGCAAAAGCTATCGGTTTAGTTATTCCAGAATTAAATGGAAAACTTATCGGTTCAGCACAACGTGTTCCAGTTACAACTGGTTCAACCACAATCCTTACAGCAGTCGTTAAATATGATGGCGAATTAACCGCAGAAGTTATTAACGCAGCTATGAAGGCAGCAGCAAATGAATCCTATGGATACAATGAAGATCCAATTGTCTCAAGCGATGTTATCGGTATGAGATTCGGTTCATTATTTGATGCAACTCAAACCATGGTTATAAGCCTTGGTGGTGGATTATATGAAGTTCAAGTCGTCGCTTGGTACGATAACGAAAACTCCTATACCTCACAAATGGTTCGTACCATTAAGTACTTCTCTGAAAAGTGCTAATTAAACAAATCTAATTTATATGAGGCCAATTTATTGGCCTCTTTATCTCTAAAAGGAGAAAAATATGTTAACAGTTAATGAATTAAAAAACATTAAAGGCAAAGTTGTTATTGTCCGTGTTGACTTCAACGTTCCACTAAAAGACGGAAAAGTCAGAGATGATAACCGTGTCCGCGCAGCTCTTCCAACAATTAAAAAGCTTTTAGAAGAAGGCGCAAAAGTTGTTTTGCTTTCCCACCTTGGCAAAGTTAAACACAAAGAAGCTCCAGAAGTAGTGGAAGCTCAAAAAGCTAAAAACAATATGGCAATTGTTGCCCCATGTTTAGCAGAACTTCTTGGAAAGCCAGTCGCTTTCTCAGCCGCAACTCGTGGTGAAGAATTTGAAAAAGCAGTCGCAGCACTTAAAGATGGTGATGTCTTACTTGTTCAAAACACACGTTATGAAAAAGGCGAAGAAAAGAATGATCCAGAACTTGCAGCAGCTTGGGCAAAAGTTGCAGATGCATATGTTATGGATGCATTTGGAAGCGCACATAGAGCACATGCCTCTACTTATGGAATTCCAGAAATCTTAAAAGGCGAAGGCAAACAAATCGCATGTGGTTACCTTGTTGAAAAGGAAATCGCAAACCTTATGAGATGTGTTGATGTTAAACCAGCAGATCGTCCATATGTTGCAATCTTAGGTGGCTTAAAAGTCTCAGATAAGATTAAAGTTATTGATTCACTTCTTAAGAAGTGTGATAAGGTCATCATTGGTGGTGCTATGGCTTACACATTCAAGAAAGCTCTTGGATTTGAAGTTGGTAATTCCCCATGTGAACTTGATCAATTAGACTATGCTAGAAAATGCTTAGAAGAAGGCAAAGGCAAAATCGTTCTTCCAGTTGATTCAGTCGTTACAGACGCATTTGAAGGCTGGACAAAGAAAGAAATTGTCAAAGACAATGTCCCTGCAGGAATGCAAGGTATGGATATTGGACCAGAAACCGAAAAACTCTATGCTGAAGAAATTAGCAAAGCTAAGATGGTTTTCTGGAATGGACCAATGGGTGTCTTTGAACAAAAAGATTTCGCAAGCGGAACAATTGCTATTTGTAAAGCAGTCGCCGGACTTAAAGGCGCATTCTCAGTTTGTGGTGGTGGAGACTCCGCAGCCGCAATTAAAGAATTCGGTTATAAAGAAAACTTCTCACACGTCTCAACTGGTGGCGGTGCATCATTAGAAATGATTGAAAATGATGGACATCTTCCAGGTGTTGATATTCTTAAATAAGTTTTGAGGACTATAACTATGGCAAGAAGAAAATTACTTTTCGGCAACTGGAAAATGAACAAAACCATCGCAGAGTCACGTGAATTTGCGAAAGAATCAATTAAGTTGCTTGAATTTGCTAATGCAAAAGGTGTTGAAATTGGTGTCGCACCAGTTTACCTTTCCCTTTCAGCAGTTAAAGAAGAAAACCCAAAACTCAACGTTGCAGCAGAAAACTGTCACTTTGAAGATCATGGTGCTTTTACTGGTGAAATTGCAATCCCAATGCTAAAAGAAATTGGCATTGATTGGGTTATTATTGGTCACTCCGAGAGAAGAACTTACTTCGGAGAAACCGACGCAACATGCAATAAAAAGCTTTTAGCTTTAGAAAAAGCAGGCATGACTCCAATCTTCTGTGTTGGCGAAACACTTGAAGAATACGAAGCAGGAAGAACTAAAGAAGTTGTTAAACGTCAAACCTTAAAAGGTCTTGAAGGTCTTGGAAAACAATTTGTTAATGATATGGTCATTGCATATGAACCAGTTTGGTCCATTGGCACTGGCAAAAACGCATCAAAAGAAATTGCTCAAGACATTTGTTCATTTATCCGTGACCTTGTTAAAGAACAATATGGTGATGCAGCTGAAAACGTTCGTATTTTATACGGCGGTTCAGTTAAACCAGAAAATGTACACGATTATCTCCTTCAACCAGATGTTGATGGCGCATTAGTCGGTGGTGCATCCCTTAAAGTTGATTCATTCAAGGCATTAATCGAAAACATCTAAAGATATGGCAAGACAAGAAACTTATCAAAATACTAGAGTAAGAACCGATGAGGCTAATGTTCTTCAAGGAACTAAGTTCATTGGTGCTACTTTTCTATACTTTGCACTTGCACTTTTAGTTACATTTGCAGTTGTTGCAGGTTTAGGATTACTTTTATCTTTCAATGGAGACACCATTACTTCTGAAGCTAACTTAAGCACATTCCTTACAATTTATATTGTAGCGATTATTGCTTATATCCCGGTTTTAATATGGGTTCATATAGCCGCTAGAAGAAATGGTAAATCTGTTGGTGTTGGTTTCTTCGTTTATAGCATTTTGCTTGGAGTAATTATTGCTCCTGCAGTTCTTCTTGTACCAGTTGAAGCAGTCTTAATTGCTTTTGGTTCAACAGTATTAGCGTTCGCTGTTATGGCTTTAATCGCCTGGACAAGCAAGAGAAATTTATCAGGACTAGCAGTTGTTGGTTTTGGTTTATTAATTGGTGCTCTTATACTTAGTATAGTCAACCTTATTTTCTACTTTATTGTTGGCTTTGAACCACTTTATTGGTTAGTTTCATTCTTATTCTTTATTGCTATTATTTTATTTACAATTTTTGATCTTAAACGTGTTCAAGAAATTGCAATGAATGGTGGTGCAGAACGTAGCGTTGCATTGGTATGTGCACTTAATCTATATGTAGATTTTATCTACATCTTCATTAGATTACTCCGCATCGTTGTAATGATTATGGGAAATAGAAGATAACTAAAACAATATAAAAATAACCAGTCCTTAATTGGGCTGGTTTTTTATTCGTTGTTATTCAATTCATTATTTTATATAATAAAATCAAGCAAAAAAAGGAAGGAGAAAATATATGAAAGCCTTTTTTGGAAAAATATGGGCTTGGGTCCTTGCTAACAAAGTACTCGCTGCAATTATTGCTGGTGGCACAGCTGTTGTTTTAGCAGTTGCCATTGCAGTTCCATGTGGCGTTAGCGCATCTAAGAAGAGAAAAGCAGCCCAAGAACAAGAATCTCAACAACAACAACCATCTGGTGGCGGAGAAGGTCAACAAGGTGGCGAAGGTGGAGAAAGTGGAGGACAACAAGGCCACACCCACAATTACGTATTTAAAGAATTTGCTTGGAAAGAAACTCCAAACAACTTCACAGCAGACGCTGTATATGAATGTGCAGCAGATCATGAACAAGTTTTATATACTGCAGAAGTTACAAAAACTGATCATACCGATCCAACTTGTTCGGCAACTGGTAGCAATCATTGGCATGCAAGTTATGACGGTCACGAAGATGATAAAGTTGAAGGCATTTCTGCTTTAGGACATCTTTGGGGAGAACCTGATTGGGTTTGGGCTCCAGATCATCAATCAGCAACAGCTACTTTCCATTGCCAAAGAGCAGGCTGTACTGATAGTCATGAAGAAACTGCAACAGTTGCAAATGGTGATATTCAAATTTCACATCCAACTTTGCCAGGACACGCAGATGCCGGTGAAGATTCTTATGTTGCAACAGTTGCATTAGAAGGAAATAATTATTCATCTGATCCTGAACCAGTTATTGTTGGTCCAGTAGGCCATGACTGGAATGAGTTTGGTTATTGTGGACTCGATGGCGCTTATAAAGGAGATCCAGTTGATCTTGAATCTGGAATTACAAAAGTAATTGGCGAAATGGATCCTGGCTCTATTGAATATTTCCGTATTCGTGTAACTGCAAAACATCTTGTTAAATATGTTCTTACTGAATTAGATCCTGATGAAGTTAGCTTTGCTTATAATAACCACGGAACTCCTCAAGCTATCGCACTATCAACCACATCAACCTGTGTTGAAAATATTGGCGCAGATGGATACATTTACATTAAAGTTGAAGCAAACGGCGCAAAGACAAACGCAAGCATCACAATGAGTGAATTACATTATGGAAACTATTACGGTGTGTGTCATGGATGTGAAGATTTCTTATTTCCAACAAATGAATTAGAAGTTGGAGTCCAAAAGAGTGGTATTTCTTTAACTCAAAACGTTGCACAATGTTACCGTTGTCCAGCTGAAATTGGTCACACATATTCATATATGCACACTAATTTAGATTCCAATGATTTGCACTTTGGGTATATTGGCGAAAATGGACTCGATGATGTTCGCAATTATAATTTGAGTGATCCATTCCCAGAAGACTCTCTTGATAATTATATTTATTTAAGAATCACTCCGAGTGCAACTACTACTAATGCATCATTAACTATTAATGTTGTAGGTCACGCATATAATGGTTTGGGTCTTTGTTCTTGTGGTGATTATCTTGGAACAAACTTAACTAATGGTGTAGCTACTGCTCCATTTGATTTAGCTTCTGGAACAAAGAAATTCTATCATTATGTTATTGTTGGAACAGGCGATATTGTCATCGATTTAGATTTTAGCCCATCTAACGGAACTGACGTAGGTTCTATGCAATCTGAAGTATATCTTAAAACAAGTAATCCATCACAACCATTTGAGTTGTGCGAATATGTTGATGGAATGAATTTTGATGCCGAATGGCAGAGAACTGATGGTTTCTTCCACACGGGTGATGAACTTTACATTGTCATTAACAATACCTCAGCTGTCTCAGCTCTTAATGTTACCGTAACTCTTACTCAAGCATAGAAATTAAAAGCTTTTATTAAGTGGTGGTGTCCGTAAGGATGCCACCTTTTCTTTATGCGTACACGTAATTTTTTATAAAATTAGGAGAATATTCACACAATCTCCGGTGTATCATTACTTTTCATGGAAACTCTTCTAAAAGAAAGGAAAAGAGCAAAATCATTAAAATTTCTTAAAATTCTTGTTGACATCATTATTTCATAATAGTAATCTATAAAAGCGCACGTTCTTCGGGACGGATAAATATACTATGTATATAGCGCAAATTGATCTTTGAAAACTGAACAGATGTACAAGAAACATTAACGTCAATTTTTAACAATAAACCAGATTATAATTTTGAACTAAGATAAACTTTTTGAGAGTTTGATCCTGGCTCAGGATGAACGCTGGCGGCGTGCCTAATACATGCAAGTCGAACGAGGTAGCAATACCGAGTGGCGAACGGGTGAGTAACACGTAGGTAACCTGCCTTACAGTTTGGGATACCCTGGCGAAAGCTAGGCTAATACCGAATAATTGGATTGGAGGCATCTCCGATCTCTAAAAGGGGCCCTTAAAGCCTCGCTGAAAGATGGACCTGCGGCGCATTAGCTAGTTGGTGAGATAACAGCCCACCAAGGCGAGGATGCGTAGCCGACCTGAGAGGGTGAACGGCCACACTGGAACTGAGACACGGTCCAGACTCCTACGGGAGGCAGCAGTAGGGAGTTTTCGGCAATGGGGGAAACCCTGACCGAGCAACGCCGCGTGAATGATGAAGGTCTTCGGATTGTAAAGTTCTGTTATAAGGGAAAAATGATATGGTGAGGAAATGCTCCATATTTGATGGTACCTTATTAGAAAGCCACGGCTAACTACGTGCCAGCAGCCGCGGTAATACGTAGGTGGCAAGCGTTATCCGGAATTATTGGGCGTAAAGAGTGAGCAGGCGGCATGGTAAGTTTGAAGTGAAAGCGTGGGGCTTAACCCCATACAGCTTCGAAAACTGCCAAGCTAGAGTACGGGAGAGGTAAACGGAACTCCATGTGTAGCGGTGAAATGCGTAGATATATGGAAGAACACCAGTGGCGAAGGCGGTTTACTAGCCCGATACTGACGCTCAGTCACGAAAGCGTGGGGAGCAAATAGGATTAGATACCCTAGTAGTCCACGCCGTAAACGATGTCTACTAAATATTGCAGTGATGCAGTGTTGAAGCTAACGCATTAAGTAGACCGCCTGGGGAGTACGGTCGCAAGACTGAAACTTAAAGGAATTGACGGGGACCCGCACAAGCAGTGGAGCATGTGGTTTAATTCGATGCTACGCGAAGAACCTTACCAGGGCTTGACATGGATTTAAATGTTCTAGAGATAGAAAGATAGTCATAAATCACACAGGTGGTGCATGGTTGTCGTCAGCTCGTGTCGTGAGATGTTGGGTTAAGTCCCGCAACGAGCGCAACCCTTGTCCTTAGTTACCATCATTTAGTTGGGGACTCTAAGGAGACTGCCGATGCAAATCGGAGGAAGGTGGGGATGACGTCAAATCATCATGCCCTTTATGTCCTGGGCGACACACGTGCTACAATGGCCGGTACAAAGAGCAGACATTGTCGTGCTAACTCG
>JAEEGH010028023.1_pt1 | contig 11114 bp, 8 predicted proteins | sample 9134181 | NCBI WGS metagenome assembly JAEEGH01 (sample SAMN16246544, study PRJNA631951) | gut metagenome | biome: gut microbiome; feature: rumen; material: DP-attached | host: Bos | place: Iran: Karaj | collected 2018-10
CGAAATGCAAAATAAGTTCTATGCAATGCATTATAAAACATGGGATCGTGAGCAACAAACCTTGGTTTATAAGTTGGCCGACAAGTATGTGGGTGACTCCTTGGCAAATTCAACTTTTGGTCAATTTGTTTTTGAAAATCGTGTGATTGATAAATTTTATTATAGAAGTGGAATGGATTCTGAATGCATGGAGAAATTGATTCTGTCGCTTAAAGAATTTGAGCGGAATTTCCCGAATTCGGAACGGTTGGCGTGGATAAAACATGAACGAAATCGATTTGAAGAATTACTGAAGGATTACTCGGAGTTCTTGAATTATCACACGAAAAAATTATATACGGGTGGTTTGGGTATTGAAGGCTGGTTGACGAATGATGGTTGGGAAATTGGAATCCCGATACAATTTCATCGCTTCTTGTTTATCCCGACTTTAGACTCGGATGGAAAACTTAATGATGACGGATGGATATTTATTTTTGGCTTTGACTTGTTTGAAGTAAAGCATTTAAAGATTGTTCCGTTTGTTGGTTTGTGGGACCCTTATGTGGCAGGAATGCAGATTGAATTTCGTCCATGGCTCGAAAAGTATCCCGATACAAAATTTGGCGCAGCCGCATATCTATCGTTAAAAGCGAAATACATGATGAAATATGGAGAGCTGGCAGAAACGGGAAAAAAAGATATTGCGCATACGTTTTATGTCGGTCTAGGATTTCATTTTTGGTAACTTGGGGGAGACATCTCCCCTTTTTATAACTCCATTTGCCTTTTTTCGTGGAATTTTGTATCTTAATTCGCGAAAACAGAAGAGGTTAACTAAATGGATATTCAGGAACTTTCGGAAAAGGTGAGACAGCAGAGTGCTTTTTGCATGAATTTGCTGCGTGAAGTGGAAGGTACGGTGATTGGCCAGAAGGCTCTGGTGGAAAGCATTCTGACGGGTATTTTGGCCGACGGTCACGTGCTGCTGGAAGGCTTGCCGGGCCTTGCCAAGACGACGGCGGTGAAGGCTTTTGCCGATGCCGTGTCGCTGGATTTCAAGCGCATCCAGTTCACGCCCGACCTGTTGCCGGCCGACTTGCTGGGTACCACGATTTACAACGCGAAGGAAGCGAAGTTCGAGACCCGCAAGGGCCCGCTGTTTACGAACCTGGTGCTCGCCGATGAAATTAACCGTGCGCCGTCGAAGGTGCAGAGCGCGCTTCTCGAAGCGATGCAGGAACGCCACATCACGATTGGCGACGAGACGTTCAAGCTCGACGAACCGTTCCTGGTGCTTGCCACGCAGAACCCCATCGAGCAGGAAGGTACGTATCCGCTGCCCGAAGCCCAGGTGGACCGTTTCCTGTTGAAGGTGAAGGTCAGCTACCCGAACAAGGCCGACGAAATGAAGATTCTGGACGCCGTTGCCGGTGCGGGGCTGCGCCAGCCGCAGGCCGTCGCCACGAAGGAAGACATTCTCGCCGCCCGCCAGCTGGTGAAGCAGGTGTACGTGGACGAACGCGTGCGCGAATACATCGTGAACCTGGTGCTTGCGACCCGTGACCCGGGCAGCATCAAGCGCAGTGACCTGGTGGGCTTTGTGGAAGTGGGCGCTTCTCCGCGTGCTTCTATCGGCCTTGCCCAGGCTTCGAAGGCTCATGCATTCATCCAGGGCCGTGCCTACGTGACGCCGGAAGACGTGAAGGCCGTCGCGATGGAAGTGCTCCGTCACCGCATAATCCTGAGCTACGAGGCCGAAGCGGAAGAAGTTTCTGCCGAGACCGTCGTGCAGAAGATTCTCGACAGCGTCGAAGTGCCGTAGTCGCGGTCATCTTTGGTGCATTAAACCCGCGCAGAAATCATTTGAAAAAAGAACGTCTCTTATCGGGGCGTTCTTTTTCTATTTTAAAAATCATGAAGCCTTGGCTGCCCCTATTTATGCAGTACTGCGCCATTCTCGCTTTGGCGCTTTTGGGGGCGTGCTCGAATTCCCAGATGGAATGTGTGGAGGATTCCAGCGAAAATGCGGGCATCCTGGCAGTTGACTCGGTCAAGGTGCCTGTGATATCGGTCGATTCCCTTAGGCCGGGAATGATGCGTGTCGCGCCTAACGGGGCATATGTCCTGTTGGGCGATGGCCGGATGCGGGTAAAATTGGATTATGATTATTCGCTTGGAATTCACGAAGTGACGTGTGGAGAATTTGATGCTGTCGCTAGGGAAGAAGATTGGTATTTCGTTTTGGATTGTGCGCAAGACGACTTGCCAGTGACTAATGTGACATATTATGATGCCGTGCTTTTTGCAAATGCCTACAGTAAATCGCTTGGTTATGATACAGTTTATATCTATCACCGGCAATTATTTAACTCGAGTTCACATTTCGTGAATCTGGAGGGCCTTGCGGTTCGTACGGATGTGGATGGTTTCCGCTTGCCAACGGAGGCGGAATGGGTGATGGCTGCGTCGCAGTCGTGGAATCCTTGGCAGTATAGTTGGAATTCGTCGAATTCGAATTACGAGATTCATGCGCCTTGCGCTTTCCCGGATTCGCTAGGCTTTTGTGACCTGGCAGGAAACGTGCTTGAACTGACAAATGACTGGGCTGGCGATATTGTTGATGCGACTATCGCGAGCAGCATGGGAGCGCTAGCGGGGAACACCTTGCTTGAGAAGGTGGTAAAGGGAGGTTCTGTGTATCAGTCGGCGAACAACATGGACTTAGGTGGCAGGAAGGATGTCTATCCGGTGCAGGCTTCGGCTTTTTCGTCGTATATGGGCTTTCGTCTTGCTTTTGGAAAAATTCCGCATGCCACTTGGCTGGATGCTGGTGGTGATGTCGCTTTGAATCCAGTGACATTGAAAACATTTTCTTCGGCTATTCGTCAAAAAATGGGAACCGTCCATTCGAAACTTGCGTTTAGGAACGATAAGTCGGGTAATTTGGCGTATGTGGATTTTTATGGAGGAATGCCTGGTGTTGTTGAGATTCCTGATAGTGTGCCCGTTTATCATCCGGATATTTCTCCAGATGGCAATAAGGTCGCTTTTTGTACGGGGATGGAAGGTGTTGGTGGCCCGTCTTCGGTATATGTGAGGAGCCTGAATGCGGCCGGTCGGCTTATCAAACTTGACGTGGAGAATGCGGCAATTCCTCGTTGGTATGTAAGTGAATATGGAGATACCTCTATCGTTTATGTTGATAATGCCGGTGACAATAGCAATGACGCTGATTTTTTTGCGAGTGGAACATGGATGGTTCCTTTTTCAAATGAGCAGTTCGGGAAACCGGAGAAAATTTTGGTGGGTGCCTATCACGGGGGTGTGTCACTGGCTGACCGCTATGCTGTTTCAGGTGCGCGCCGCCTTCGTGTGCATAGAAATGGTAAGGATGAAATCTGGTATGGTGGTGCGCAGGCGTGTAATGCGTCGCTTTCGAAGGATGGAAATAATCAAACGCTTTTTCTTGATTTTGGCGGTGATGTGGGAAGGGCGTTTGCTAACGAGAAGTATGGTGTACACGAACGGCTGCTAGTTGTTGATAGTACCGGAAAGTTGATACATGCAATTCCAGCACCGAAAGGATATTCGTTTGACCATCCGGAATGGGTCGATCGTGATAATTGGGTGGTGACTGCGCTAGTTAATGCAAAAGGTGAACACGTAAAACTTGTACTAGTGAATGTTCTTGATTCTAGCGTGGTGGATTTGGTTGAGGGCGAGGAGTTATGGCATCCAAATTTATGGGTGATGCCGGAAGTTCCTTTCGGTGATGGCTATTTTGACTTGGACAGTGCCGGCATGTATTGGGACCCTATTTATCAGGGTGGCTTAAGAACTGTAGGGCTGAAAATGCGGATGTTCTGGGATATGCATGATTCCTTGGAGGTGATTGCTGTAGGTAGTTCTCGCACGGAACGTGGATTTGATCCCGCATATATTTCGAAACAGGCGCTTAATTTTGGATATTCAGGCGGAGATATATGGGCTGGTCTCTATTTGATGGAAAACTATTTCGTGCCGCATACAAGGAATTTGAAATATTTAATATTCGAAATATCGTATGATTTGATGAATCAGTCATTGAATGCCAGAAATCAAACTGCATTAGGGCAAGCATCGGGATACTTTTATGATAAGAACCATAACTTCTGGAAGGATGGAGTGCCAGAAAACTTTGTGCGGGTTGTTGATGCGAATGTCCCATATACGAGCGAAGATTCGTTGCTCTATGTTAGTACGCGCGGATTGCTTAAGAAGGAATCACATGGTTGGGGGGATGAACCTATAATTGATCGGGACTCGATTATGCGAGAGAGTGAGTACCGACGTTTTATGAAAAGTATTGACAGCTTGACTGCTTTTATTGATAGTACGCAGGACAAAGGGTTTAAAATAGTTGGGTTGATTTTCCCGCAATTTCCGGAATATGCTAATACGGGAAGTTATGGACGACATGGAGTTAGTAGAAGCCTTGCGATGAAAGTGGCTGCGTATTTTGATTCGTTAGCGAATGTGTATCCTCATTTCGTCTTGATGGACGAGAATAAATTCGGAGCACATGACTACACGGATGCAATGGCGAACGATTGCGACCATCTGAGTGTTGCTGGCGCGAAACAATTGTCTGTCCGATTAGATTCGCTGCTAAATGTTATTTCGCGATGACATCTGTCTTGGCGATTCTGTCGCCAATGCGTTTTCTCGTGATGATGAACGCGAATATCTCGATCCAGTTCAATAGCCAGGGAATGTTGCGCAGGATCCTTCTGCCTGCAGAAACTGGCGCCTTTGTCTCGGCATCGACAACCTTCAATCTCATTATCATTTTCCCGATGCTGCCGCTGCTTGGCAGGTCGCGGAAGACAAGGTAGAGCATGGCGATCAAGCTTGCGATGAAGGCCCTCGACATGAGTTCGGCAGGGTCCTTGGGATCATTGCCCTGCAAGGACGGTTGGATAACCAGGAAGAAGAACGGAATGTTGTTTATTAGGGCAGTTATGACGAGGTCGATGATGAATGCTCCGAGTCTTTTGGAGTCCATATTGTTGCCTTCTTTGTGTTTGAAATATAGTTTTCTTTTTTAGTTCCCGCCGGTTTCACCCCAGCTCCAACTAGAGGCATTCTTCAGTCCGTTGAAGTTGACGCTGCTTGTCACCTTTTCGTTGTCCCATTTCTGCCAGAGGTGAATGACCTTGCCTTCCTTTGTCGAGATGACGTACTCCCTGGCCGTGCTGTTCTTGTCGGACGCCTCGTACATTTCGATGTTGGTAATGGTGATGGGGATGCTCTTGCTTGTTTCCGTTGTCTCGACATTGGATGCGGCGTAGCCGGTGCCGCCGATTGCAGTCTTTGTGATTTTGGGTTCTTCCCAGTCGAAGGTTAGATCGATTTTTTTCCTGTCCTTGACGTCGATGAATGCGAGAACGTCGGAATCTACCCGAATCATGAGCGTTTCCCATTCCTGTGGAGCCTTCTTTACGTACTTTGCGGCGCTTGCCTTGTCCATCTTCTTGTAGATGAGCCCGCAGTCGCCCTTGCTCTTGCTGAATTCCTCAATGGCGTTCCGGAACTTGACCGCCGTTTCTTCGATTTGCTTGTATTCTGCATCGGCCGCCTGTGCGCTCTTCTGTGCTTCGCCTGCAACCGCGCGCTGTTGCGATTCCCACTGGGCTTGCTGTATCGCGTAGCTGGGCTGCTTTCTCATTGTCTGAGCCATTATTTCGGCGTCTTCGTCGGTCATGCTGGGGTCGCTTGCGCGCATCTGCGCGACAATGCTTTCTGCGTAGTCTTTAGGTATGCCGTTGGAATTTCCGGCGTTGATTGCGGAAGCATTTGTGGAGGGCGAGCCACCTGCTTGTGCGGCGCCCGCAGTTGTGCTAGCTGCAGTTGCATTGCCCGCGGAATCGTCTATCCCGTTCATCGCGGCGATGACTGCCTTTTCGTTTGCCTTCACGACCTTGCAGTCTTTCTGGTTGGTGTTCTGCTTTAGTTCGGCGAACGGGTCAACTCCCATCTGCTTGAGTGTCGCCATCGTGTTCGCATCAATGTTCGCTTCGGCCATGACAAGCGATGCGCACTGGTTTATCATTGCAAGTTTGTTCAGGCGGTTCGGTGCCGCGATACCGTACTTCTGCAGGATAGTTTCGGCCTTCGCCTTGTCCTGCTTGCTTGTGGTTGCGATGTCGTCGCGCGAGAAGCCCGCTTCGTCGAGGGAGATGCCTGCATCGCTGAACTCGTTCTGAATTTGCTTGTAGTTCTTGGCCCAACTCTTTACGTCGGTATCGGTGATGCCTGCGGATTTTGCGTTCTGCGCGAATGCGGCAGATGCCATGGCGCAAGTGGTGGCTAGGATAAGCAGTCTTTTCATGTTACCTCGCTTTTCGGATTACTTCTTTTTGCGGAGTTTTAAGCAATCTTTTTGGATTTTATGGGCGTGTTTCTTGAAATCCTTTATCTTTTTCCAAAGGGCCGTTTTGGGGACGAGAATGGTATATGCTGGTCCGGAGCTTAGGTTGTCTGACATCACTGCAGTGGAATCCTCGATTCCGCAATAGTCAAAGAGCCAGAATTTTTCGCCGATATCGTGAGCGGACGTAATGGAGATGGCGTCGTCGTAGCAGCAATGTTCGATATTGCCTGCGCAAGTGCAGCCGCAAAGGTCTGCTATTTCCGGGATGATAAATTCGCCTTTGCTCCAACGGGCGTACAGGGAATCGTCAATCGCCTGGATTTCCTTTTGCAGGGAAGGCTCCGACGATATGTCGCATTTGAATCCGCCAAAATGCAGTGCAGGCTCGGCATTTATGAAGTATGCTAGAAGGAGGATTGTTTTCAGCACTGATTTCATCTCAAGAAGAATAATAGTTTAATTCTGTTGGCGGTGGGCGTCCTGTTTGAAAATCGTCTTGATGTATGCCTGCACCTGCTTGACGGAGAGAGGGGTGTTGCCGCTTTCGAAGGTGGCGATGAAGTTCTTGCCGAGGATGTAGCCGCTGGCGGCGTATCGGGAGATTTTCTGCACGGCGTTTTCGGTGTAGTCCGGGTCGCCCATCAGGCCGAAGTGCTCCCAGATGATTTCTTCGCGGGAGCTGGGGCGCAGGCAGGTGAAATCGGGGTAGAGCGTACCCCAGCCTTTGACGCTGGTAGGGAATTCGTAGCGGTAGGGGATGCCCGCGCGGTCGAGGGCGTCCGCGATGATGATCTCGGATTTTGAGCGGACGCGCACGCCCGTGCTCGTGAAGAATTCGGGGGCGTTGATTTCGAAGGGCTTGCCGGTGTAGGGGAGGTGCTGCCATGCAGCGATGAAATCCTCGTCGGGCTCGCGCACGGGCGTCACAAGGGGGCGGCGGCCGGGGTGTAGCCCCGTGAACGCGGTGTCGATTTCTTCGGGATGGTAATTCTCCGTCAGGTTGTTGAGTGCGAAGATTTGCCTGCCGATGATGCTTGCAACAGCCGCGTTGTAATCGCGTTGCGCGATTGCCGCCGCCCTGCGTCGTTCCTTGCGGGGGAGGTATTTTCCGTTAGAGTTGCTGCCCTTGTCTACGAGATAGTATTGCGACCGGTCATGGTTGGTTATGACTCGCAATCTTCCTGTGGGTTGCTTTCCCTTGGGGAGTTTAGCCTTCAGTGCGATCAGTTGCTGAATCCGCTCGTTGGCGATTTGAATGAGTTGGTCTGCCATTTCCGTTCCTTTTTTCTGTGAAACAAAAAAGCGCTGATACGCCGTTTTAACGGACAATATCAACGCTTATGTGTCCCTAATATACAAAGTGTGTGGCAAAAAAACAAGTTGATGCTTTAGGCGGCAGTTGGATAGCATTTTTTTTGACTTTTGAACGTCTGTTTTGCGGGGGCTTACATACCAAAGACGTAAATAGTGGTGGTTGGTATGTAAAAAAGGTTGCGAAAGAGCGAAAAGTGTCCCAAATGGGGTCGCGGATGACGAAATTAGGGCAATTTTTGCTTAGTTTGTCTGTGTTTTGGCTGTTTTTTTACATACTAAAACATTGCTTCGGGAAAATTGGTATGTAGGGTCTGTGAATGCTGATTACGGATTGCATACTAATTGAACTTTTTTGGTGTTTTAGTATGTAAATAGATGCGTTTTTCCCGCTCCTAGACGGCTTCTCCGAGGCTTGCGGGCGTTATTTTGCAGCCTATAGGCGGTTTTCCGCAGGCCGTCGCCATGGAAGTGCTCCGCCACCGCATAATCCTGAGCTACGAGGCCGAAGCGGAAGAAGTTTCTGCCGAGACCGTCGTGCAGAAGATTCTCGACTCTGTTGAGGTTCCGTAAACTTCGCGGTCATCTTTGGCGCATTAAACCCGCGCAGTCATTCTCAAAAGTCTAAAATCCCCAGCCGAGATGGCCGGGGATTTTTTGGAGGTGTGTTGCTTCGAGAGAGTTATCGCCTTACGGCCTTGAATATCCCGAGGGTTCTGTTGCCTTGCGCGACCTTGACGAGGTAGGCGCCTTGCCGTAGGGTTACGTGGAGTTCGTTCCCCTGCATGGCGCGGAATTCCGCGATGCGGTGGCCTTGCATGTCGAAGACGCTGATGTCGTGCGCGCCGCCGTCGATGCCCTCAAGAAGGAGCGTGTTACCGTCGATATGGCCGCTAATTGCGTTGCGCGGTGTCAAGGATTCGACGGCGGTGATGCCCTCGGTTCCTTCTGCGCTGGAAGACTGCGGCCCGGCGATTTCTGCGCTTGAAGAAGTTTCCGGCTCTTCGGAACTGCTAGATTCCGGTTCCACCTGGACAAGCCCGCCCTCTGTGATAGGCGCTTTTGCCTGTGTGAGGATGTCAAGAGGGTCGGGCTTGCTGGAATCGAACGCTTCATGATCGTCGCGCAGGTGCTTGGCAAGTTCGGGGACCTTCGCCTTGATTTCTTCGATGTTTGCGCGGGCAAGTTCGTAGGCGCCGTATTCGCAGAAGTGCGTCTTGTCGCTCGCGGTGTACATGTACATTTTTTCCTTGTTGCCACCGAGGGCCTTGCCGAGTGTGATGCTGTGCTGGTTCAGGTCGAGCACGGTGACTCCGAGTTTTTTCCCGAGGGCGCGCATACGTTCGGGAAGCCCGCCCACGGCTGTTTTCGGGTCGGTCTCGTTCTGCCTTGCGGTGGATGTCACGAACAGAGGTGTGGCGCCTTTCGCCTTGATTTCGTTTGCGTACTTGGTGAGTGTCGCTTCGTAGTTGTTCACGTCGTTTTGATTCTTCTGGTCGTTATGCGCGAACTGCACGGTCACGAAGTCGCCCTTCTTGACTTCGGCGAGAATCTTTGCGAGGCGCTTCATACTGTAGAACCCGCTGGCGGTAAGGCCCGATTCGGCGTAGTTCGCAATGGCAAGGCTGGATTTGAAAAATCCCGGGGCCATCTGGCCCCAGCCCGCCCAAGGAGCCGTTATCTGGTCAACCACAGTGGAATTCCCGCAGAGCCAGAGTGTGGTCACGTTGTCGTTTCGCTTGATTTCGATTCCTGCAACGGCGGGCGCCTTGCCGCTGATGACGAAGGTGAGTTTCTTGTCCCAGGTGCGGTAATCCTTTTCGCGATCCTTGATGCTCATGGTCACCGAGCCGTCCATGCTTCTTGTTTCCATGCGCCTGAGCGAAACGGTCTGCCTGCTGAACACGCCGCCGGCGAGGGTGACGCGGTCGAGCATGAGCTTGCGGTTTTCTGCCCATACGGTGGTTTCGCTTTCGTTTTCGCCGTCACCGAGAATGAACGTCACCTCGTAATTGCCTTGCGGGAGCGCCACCGAGAAAACCATGTCGCCCTTCGCCGTCAAGAAATCCGTGGTGAGGTCGTCGTCCCACAGGCGGTCTACTGAAGAAACCGTCCCGCTTTCGAAACCGTAGCCCTGCGAGTCGCTGTACTTGGTGTTGGCCTTGACCTGCGTGTAGCCCGCGGCAACCGGGCCCTCGCCAAAGTCAAACTTGTAGTTTTCGGCGGCTTCAGACAAGGAGAATGCTGCCAGAAGCGCAGCGGCAGTTACCATTGTCGCGGATTTGATAAGGGTATCGTAGCCCTTGATTTCAGTTTTGTAATCCATAAAACCATCCCTTTGAACACTCGTTTCTGTTTGTACTACAAAATGTACTATAAAATTTTTAGAAAAGCAAGAAAAATTTTAATTTTTTTTGTAAAATCCGATAATAGTCAAAAAAGACGCCTTGCGCCCTCTCGAAAAAAGACGCAAAGCGCTTGAGTTTAGGGAACTTTATTTCCGGAAGATGCTCTTGGAAACGTACTTGCCGTCGATCTTTACGCGCACGAGGTAACTCCCCTTCGGGAGCGGTTCCTGCGAGAGGTCCACGGCGGGCTCGCCCGCGGCGACAAACTTCGCGATGGTCCCCACAATGCGGCCACTCATGTTGTAAATCTCGATTTCGGCGTAGCCGCCACGGGCAAAATTCTGCACGCCTGTCGCGAGGGCGGTTGTCCCTTCCGCAGGGGCGAGCGTCACGCCCGGCACCCCGAAGTAGAAACCGTCCACGTTCGGGCCGCCGTTCTCCGTGGTGGAGGTGAGCTTGAGCGTATTCTCCCCCTTCACGATGTTCACGGGAACCTGGACTTCTTGCCAGGTGGTCCAACTGCCGGTAGAAGGCAGGCTCACGCTGACCGCTTCGCCACCGTTTACGGACAGGTTCATGTCGCGGGCATCGTTCCCGCCGTTTGCGAACACGATAGAAACGGTCGTCTTCGCGTCTTCCTTCGCGGTCACTTTCCAGGTGGCAAAGCTCGCCGCATCGTTGTCGAAGTTGTAGTAGCCCTTCTCTTTCCAGCCTTCGTTCGTGTCTTCGAAGGTGCCTTTACCTTCTGCCGGGGCGGATGCATCCACGAACGATTCCTTCGTCATATCGTGCTTGATTTCGGGAATGACGGGGTCGACAATCACCGGGTCCGTAATCACCGGGTCAACAACCACGGAAGCGGCGCCGTCACCTGTAAGGTAAATGGAAGGCTGCTTCAGGTTCTTTACCGCGTCGGGCAGGTAGTAGCCTAGGTGCGGCGGCTGGTTGTAGGCCACGTTCTGCCGGGCAATGCTCACGCGGTAGTGCGGGTCGTGCATCAGGGTGTACACGCGGTAATCCGTCGTGACCGGAGTGCCGAAAATCGTAATCATGGAGGCATC
>JAEEGH010028028.1_pt1 | contig 11114 bp, 6 predicted proteins | sample 9134181 | NCBI WGS metagenome assembly JAEEGH01 (sample SAMN16246544, study PRJNA631951) | gut metagenome | biome: gut microbiome; feature: rumen; material: DP-attached | host: Bos | place: Iran: Karaj | collected 2018-10
TGACGCTGGCAGTAGACAAAACAGTGCCACTACAATTGCAAACTTTGTTGACCAATATTGCTCTGATGGAAAACTTGAATATGTTATTGCCACTCATGCACATCAAGACCATATTGAAGGTTTTACCAGCACGAATAGCAATCCTGGTATTTTTGATAGATACAAAATCGATACATTAATCGACTTTGCAAAAAGTAATAACGAAGGAAAATCTTTATACAACAAATATGTTGAAAAAAGAGATGCCAAAGTGGCGTCAGGAGACATTGCTCACCACTACACCGCTAACGATTGTATCCAGGGTAATAACGGAGCCAAAAAAGAGTATGTTTTAGGCGAAGGAATGACCATGACAATCCTCGATCAAAAGTTCTATCGAGAGTCCTCTTCTGACGAAAATAACTACTCCGTGTGTGCGTTATTCACCCAAGGCAACAATAATTATCTCTTTACTGGTGACCTTGAAAAAGAAGGTGAAAAGTCATTAACTGAATTAAATGATTTGCCAGAAGTTGAACTCTTTAAAGGTGGACATCATGGTAGTTATACCGCGAATACTGATGCATTACTAAGTGTCATTAAACCAAAGACAGTTTGCATCTGCTGCTGCGCTGGTAGTACGGAATATACAAGTAATCCTGATAATACTTTCCCAGCGCAAGATGCGGTTAATAGAATTGCCAAATACACTGATAAGGTGTATGTTACTACAGTAGTTGCGGATGATGATAAAGGATACAAATCTTTAAATGGAAATATCAATTTCCACTGCGAAGATGGACATGAATATCTAGTTACAGGAAGTAACAATTCCGTTATCTTAAAAGATACCGAATGGTTCAAGAACAATCGTACTTGGCCAACTAACTAGAAACAATAGCAAGGGTTTAAAAACTTGCTATTTTCAAAATATGCGTGTATAACTAAGCAAGAATGAAATCACAAAAGAAATCTCTTAATCCATATTTCCTCGTTATCTTATCATTCCTCGTCATTATCTTCGTGGGTGCTATTTTACTCATGATGCCATTTTGCCGTACAGCGCATAATTTTGGTAATTTCATGGACTCGCTTTTCTTAGCGACATCAGCAACCTGTGTGACTGGTTTAAATAGCTTTGCGCAAGGTATTGGCGATGAATTAACATTTTGGGGCCAATTAATTGTGGTCTTAATGATTCAAGTGGGTGGTTTAGGATTTATTACCTTACTTACCTTCTTTATCACCTTATTCTCGAGAAAACTGCAATTTAAAGATAGATTACTCATCTCCATGATGGTGAATTCTGAAGATGCTGCGGAAGTCGTTTTATTCGTTAGAAAGATTATTCTTATCTCCGCTTCATTTGAAACATTAGGTTTCTTACTTGGTTTACCAGTGTTTTTAACCAATTGTAGCAGCGTTCCAGAAGCTTTATGGTATTCCTTATTCCATTCCATTTCCGCTTATAATAACGCCGGTTTTGATTTGTTTGGTAGCTCTTCCCTTATTAGAGGAGCGGGTTCCGCCTTTATCGATAATTTACCAAACTGGGCATATTATTATATGTGCTCTTATATCATGTTCTTAATCGTTGCCGGTGGTATCTCCTTCCTTGTGGTCATGGACATCTTCGCTAAAAGAAAATTCAGACAACTTAGAGTGTTCACTAAAATTTCTTTATTGATGACTGGTGTTTTACTCGCCGTTGGTTTTATCGTCTTCTTTATGTCAGAAGGATTTAAAGCCCCATTTGATGCTTTATTCCAAAGCGTCACTTGTCGAACCGCTGGATTCGCCACAATTGATCAAGACGGTTTAAGCGTTTTAGGCAAGGCTTTCTCTTGTTTCTTAATGTTCTTCGGTGGTAACCCATTAGGCACCGCAGGTGGCGTAAAAACCACTACTTTGTACATTATTGTGCTCGCCATGGTCTGCTACTTAACAGGACGTAAAGTAACTAGCTTCCATAGAAGATATTCTAATGGTGTGATTGTAAAAGCCATGTCCCTCGTTTTATTAGCGGTCTCCACTATCTTTATTAGCTTTATCTTAGTCTTCACATTTGAAGGCGGCTTAGACTTAGAAGCGATTGGCTTACAAAGTGCGAAACCATCCGCTTTACTATATGAAATATTCTCCGCCTTTGGTACAGTCGGTGTTTCCGTCGGTGTCACTCCTTATTTATCCTTAGGTAGTAAGATTGTCATTTGCGTTTTGATGTTCATCGGTCGACTTGGACCAATTACCTTCTTCCAACTCTTAGGTAGTAAGATGAAATTAGACGATCAAAGCAAATACCATTACGTCGAAGAAGACTTCTTAATCGGTTAATCGTTTAAGCATATTAAAAGTGGCCCGAGAGCCACTTTTTATTTTGTCTAATAAGTTATCACTTCTTATTGAATTTGTTGTTACCACGGACCGCTTCAATGAAGGCTTGTCTTTCAAGTGGTCTATGGAAGTAGAAGCCTTGCATTAAGATGTCTTCATCAATTTCTTTAAGGAGCATGTATTGGTCGATGTTTTCCACACCAACGCAAGACACTTTCATACCGAGAGACTTGATGTTAGTTAATAAGTTACGGACATCGTTGAGTCTGGCCTTATCGCTATCGATATGGGAGACATAGCCTCTAGAGATCTTCACTTCATTAAAGCCGATATCTTTTAAGGCTTCAACAGAGACGAATTTACCACTATATTGGTCACACACTAAGACGATGTGCATGGCGTTTAAGTGTTTAGCGATATCTTTGAATTCGCTTAAGTGGTTAGCAACATCGCTTTCAGGAATTTCAAAGGCTAAGAAGTCTTTTGGTAATCTCAAGTTATTGATATAAGCTTCTGTATCACTATAGAAGTTTGGATCGGTGAAGAAGGAATAGTCGGTGTTCAAACTGAGACGTTGTAAGCCCATGAGTTTGAAGATGCTATTAGCGTATTGTTGATATAACGCGGAGATATAGTCAAGTAAGGCGTGAGAGATGACACCGATTTGGTCGTGTTTCGCAGCGACATTAACGAGTTCATCAGTTCTAAAGACCATATTTCTATAATCATCGGTAATACGTAATAATAATTCACCACCGAAGATACGTTTATTCTTATCGACCATTGGTTGGAGTAAGACGCCGAAGGTCTTATTACCGAAGGAGGATTGAATGACGGATAACATGAATTCGTCTTTAGAAGCGCTTCTTTGATAAGAGCTATCATCGAAGTAGATGAAGTTCTTACCGGTTTCATATTTACCACGATTAGCAAATTGTTCAGCTTGCTTTAATAACGCTTGAGCGGTTAAGTAAGCTCTTGGATAAGCGATTGGTAAGTATGTGACGTTGATGACGAAATCAGTTTCGGATTTACGGTGTTTATTTTGGGTGATTTCAAAGATTTCTTCGCATTCGTCAACAATGTCGATTTGGCCGTATTCAGTAAAGAGTAAGGCCAAGACTTGGTTGTTGAAGAAGTAGATGTTTTCTAAAGAGTTATGTCTTCTCTTAAGTTGTTGGATGAAATCACGGATGATGGAGAAGTAACCTTCTGTACCGTGTTTTTCCACGAGATCCGCCATATTATCGATTCTAAGGAGCAATAAGTAACCTTTACCATTGATGAGGTAGGAGTTACTTAATGTTTCTAAGAGTGAAGAATAGGAGTTAACGAGAAGATCTGGATTGTATCTTTGCTCACTATCTTCTTTACCAATATTTCTTAAGGTCATAACTTTATAAGTTGAACCTCTATTGGCTAAGACTAAGCTTGTTTCATAATGTGAATTAGCGAGTTCACTCACTTTCTTATTACCAGTGAGAAGTGGGCAGTCTTTACATGGTTTATCTAAACCATATAAGGCTTTATAACACTTTTCACCTAAGACCGCTCTTGGGAAGAGGCCAGAGAAAGTGGATGACTTCTTAATTAATGTGTAATCATCTTGGGCAACACGATATGTCGCAAATTCAGATAACTTAAGTAAGGATTCGATTTCGGTATAGGAGTTATTAACTTCTTCGTCTCTTCTTTCGCCTAAGAGAATCGCGGCGATCTTATCACATAAGACGACTAAGGCTTCTTGGATGTAGGAATCGAATCTAAGTTCTTTATTCTTATTGAAGAAGTAGATAGCGCCTAAACATAAGTCACCATCGTTTAAGACGTAAAATAAACCACTTTCAAGACCAACACGGTCTAAGTGACGACCTAACGCACTATTCGCGTGACTTCTATAAGCGAAGTAGTAAGAGTTATTTTCATCTTTGGCTTTATTCATCGCATAGACGAATTCTTTTTCGATGTAATTGTCTCTACTTAAGACTGGAACATCGTTGTTATTGACTTGGAAAGAGAAATAGTATTTATTCTTAACTTCGTCATAAGAGATGATACCAGCGTAGTCAACGTCAAAGTATTGACGAATGTTTCTAATGACGTTTTCCACTGTCGCTCTATTCTTTTGGTTATTTTCTAAAGATAAGTTCAAGTTGAGTAATGGGGATAAGATCTTGGTCATAGTGTTAAGATTCATACTATTCTTTAAGATCTTGTTATCTCTCACTGTCACCATTCTATTTGGTAAATAGATATTGATGAGTTCATCTTGACGTTTGGCATAAGCTAAGTCAGAGAACATTTCTTTAACATCGCTAAATGGGTAGCAGACAAGGGCAAAATGAGCGACGAGGTTAGTTATACCTTCTGGGGTACGTTTGTTGATTGTAGCGCTTCTTAAGGTGTTTTCTAACTGTTCGCGAATCTTACTCATAGAATCGATTCTTGGGAAATACATTAAAATGGACTTTTGGTTCTCATTCATGATGATTAAGCTTTGACGGTAATCACCAAAGTTTTTATGTAAGAGAACGATTAAGTATTCGATATCTTGTGAGGATAAAACATCTTCGTTTAAATCGTAATAGAGTTCGATTAAGACGTTACGATAGTTTTGGCTATTGAAGATGATGCTATCTAAGTTAGCTTTAAAGCTTCTTAAAGAGACGACATTTCTATCAACATCGATATAATCTAAGTTGACGCGGCTATAATCAGCGGTACCAGCGATTAAGGTGGATGTATCAAGTTCTGTCTTTAAAGTATTAACTGTTTCATTTAAGGAGATGAATTCATCATAAGAATTATTTGGATAATCGATTAAAGCGTTTTCGTTATCGGTAATATTTCTTAAGTTATAAATGGTAATGCTATAAAGGCCTCTTACGAAGATGGCGTTAAATTTACGGTAATAGTAAATAACAAAGCCGATATAGACTAAAGCCATCAATACCGCAAAGACGATCATACCGATTAATAGAGCGGTGTTACCAGAAGCGACATAAATGGAGCCAAAGACACTAACACCCACTACTAAAATGATGAAGAAGGCAAATGGGAAAATATTTGCCGCTAGGAAAAACCTATTAATTGAACGTTTTTGATTATTTTCGTTAGCCATTAATATCTTCCCCTTTCTTCGGTAATGACTTCGGTATTACCAATATCACCGATACAGGTAACTAAAGCCTTACCAACGTTGATATATTGATTGATAGATCTAATATAAGTTTCGATGTCATTTGGAGCGTCTAAATATCTTTCCACTACTTTAATGGAAATAAATGGGACCTTTAAGAGTGTACAAGCTAAAGCGACACCAGCGCTATTGCAGTCAAAGACGACTTTTTCACCAAAGCCCATTGTGTGTTCACATTCATGGAAGTGCGCGGCTTGTTCCGCTCTATGGAAATCAACAGATGTAGAGATATAGTTCGCGGTCTTATAAGAAGCATATGTTCTCTTTTCAAAAGCACTGCTTAAATAACCGATGACATCATCTTGACAAGCAAAGGCTTGGTCAAAGCCAGGGATTTGACACATCTTAACGTTTTCTTCTTCGTTAACTTGGTCAACATCTCCCGCCATCACGTATTTAGAAATAGCGATATCACCAGGTTTAATATCATGAGTAAAGGCAATACATCTACCCACGGTAAAGACTAAGAAGACATAATATTTTTCAATTAAGTGTAAAGCGAGGATGCTACTTACATAGTTGGTTTTTGCTTCATCGACTAAGATGACACTTTGATTGAAAATTGTGCCAATTGTGACTTTGTATTTATCAAAAATGACTTCTTCTTTTTTATTCGACATGACGCTCTCGAAATAGAGAATATCATCATGTTTACTGCCAATAATCATGATCATTGTGCTTTTTCCTCCTTCTTTTCAAAAGGATTGTTCACCAAGAATTTCTCATATTCACCCTTAGCAAGAGGTTGAGAATAATAGAAGCCTTGGATTGTATCACATCTTAATTCGGTCAAAAGAGCAAGTTGTTCTTGTTTATCAACACCTTCGGCGATAACTTCCATTTCGTTGACTTTACATAAGTTAATTAAGAAACGGACGATTTCTCTAGCTTTTTCATCATAGGTAATATCATCGATAAACGATTTATCAATCTTAATAGCGTCAAATGGAATCTTCTTCATGTTAGAAAGGTTAGAGAAACCAACACCGAAGTCATCCATTAAAACTCTAATACCCTTTTCTTTTAATTTCTTAATAATGGAAATGGAAAGGAAAGAGTTAGCTTGAGAAGTCGCTTCAGTAATTTCAATTTCGATTAAATTACTTGGTACTTTATATTCTTCGAGGATACTCACGATAGTATCTAAGAAGTTCGCACTATAGAATTCGTATAAAGAGAAGTTAACAGAAACAGGAAGCATTCTTTTGCCTCTTTTTCTAAAGTCATTAAGATCTTCACAAACTCTTCTTAAAACGAAGGTATCGATTTCATGAATTAAACCAGCGGTTTCCGCTTTACCTAAGAATCTGGCTGGTGTTAATAAGCCATATTTTTCACTGTTCCATCTAATTAAAGCTTCAGTAGAAACGAATTTACCAGTTTCGATATTAAATTTAGGTTGATAATAAACGATAAATTCTTTCTTTTCTAAAGCTCTAGAAAGTTCATCGATATCGTCAGAGGCCACACCACGACGGAAGTTTGGTTGATAATAAGAGAATAGTTCAAAGTTTCTTTCACTATAATCTCTAGCGATGATAGCGTTTTCAACTTGTTGGGCTAATGTTTGTTCTTTGTTAACAGTAGCGATACCAAAGAATGGTTGAATCCAAACGTGTTTACATTCTTTAGAAGCAAATTCATAAATCTCCGCAGAAAGTAAATCGAGGATTTGTTTAATGCTTTGTTCGTTTTGATTGAATGTGTAAAGTAAGAAAGCACCACGAGAGAACGCACTGACAAAGTCTTTTGGTTTAGCGTTCATCTTTTGATACAAAGTTTGTTCTAAGAATTCAACGATATGACTATTTAAAGCGAAGATTTCCACGTTACGGTTAACGTTTTGGGCAACGATTAAATTAGAAACGGTGAAGGCGATAATGTGTCTAGATTGTTTCTTTCTAAATCTGGTCACGGCAGTGATTTTTCTTTGAAAGCCATATAAATTATTAAAATCACTCTTTTTGCCTAAGACGTAGGCGTTTTCGACTTGTAATGTCTTAATAAGAGCGTATTGATTTAAGAATAAGAATAAAGCGACTGCTAAAAGAGCACTAGCGAGCACTAAACCAGAAACTAATAAAGCTTCGAGGAGAGGATTATTTTCGAATAAACCAATCGCGGAAAAGATAATCATTAAAGCAACGATTACCACAAAGATAACTGAAGCCGCAATAACGAAGATTGTGTTTCTCTTATTTGTTTTCATCTTTTACTCTCCTTTCTTTTTTTCGAGCATCTCTTTAAGTAGTTCTTCTTTTAATCTCTTTTTATCTTCTTCACTAAGATTGATTTCACCTTTAGGAGCATCTGTGTTATTAGTTGCTCCTTCGGTTACTTCATCAGGTTCTTTATAAGCTTTAAAGATATCAATGACAGAAGTAATGATGAGATAGAAAGATGGAATTAATAGAAGGATTAATAAGCCCCATATGGAACTTATGAAGCCAAACACTCCACCAAGGAACGCTGACCCTATCACAACTTTACCAAGCAATTCTTTTTCAGTGAAAGCTTGATATTGATAGATTTTACCATCGCTATCAACAGCGGAAGCAACGCCATCATTAATACCTGATGCAATAAAGGTATAACGGCCCTCGCCTTTTTTTAGTGACTCATTGATGTGAATCTCTCTGACACGGTGAGTCATTGGGACACCTGTTGGATTAGTTCTTAATGTGAGTTCTGAATGATCGAGTGGTTCAGTATATTCTGTTTCAGCTTGATATACATCGAAGAACGTCACATCAACATCCTTCTTATTTTGATATTCCTGATAAATCTTTTCAGGGTCATCTAAATAAGTGATGATTGCAGTATCCACTTTGTACTTGGGTTCCATAGAATCGGTTTTAACAACAAATGTACCAAATCCGAATCTAATTTGTTGATTGTAATGATTTTTCTTATTGACGAGCCCATCGATTTGAGCAAGACCAATAACGGCGAAGAGAGCTAGGAAGATACCTGTGAAAACCCATTCAAGTATTTTTCTAAGTTTGCTTTTTGGCTTTTTTTCTTTCTTCTCTTTCATAAATCAACTTATAGCTTAACAACCTTGCCTCCCACTGTTTTTCCAATGCCAGCGGCATAACGGTAATCGTCAAACACTCTTGCTTCTTTAACGTGCGGTGTGCTTTTGCCTTTAGAGATATAATAGCCTTCACTTGTGTAGACTAAGTAACGCCCTGGGATTTTTGTCTTAGGAGCGGGTTGTTTATTTTCTTCTTGTGCTACTGGCGCTGGTGCAGGAACAGGTTTAGCTGGTCTTGCTGGACGTGGCGTATCAGATAGCATGACGACTTTACCTTGTTTAGCCTTAGCAACGCCAGCGGCATAACGGTAATCGTCAAATACTTTAGCGTCATTCATTGCGTTACTACGCTTACTGTTACTGACGTAGTAACCATCAGGTGTAGAGACAACGAATTTGCCTGGTATTTTGGTTTTTGGTGCTGGGACAGGAGCAACAACTGGAACTGGTTGTTCGACAGGTTGTTCTTCTTCGCTAGCGACAACTGGAACAGGTACTGGAGTTGGAACTGGTACCGGTGTAGGTACTGGTTGTTCTTCTGGTAAGCGTTCGAGCTCTTCTTGTTTATTATAATCATGGTCAACATCTTTAATTTGTGGCCAGATTTGTTTAACGGCTTCATCGTAAGTAACTGGTTCTTGATGGACAGGAACTGGTTCACTAACTTTTGCTGGAGCTGGAGCAGGTTCTTCCACTGGTGGCAATCTAGAAGGTTCTTCATAATCATTGAAGTTATGACTAACGTTTCTAATTTGTGGCCAGATTTGTTTAACCGCTTCATCATATGTGACAGGTTCTTCATATGGGTGAGAACCTTCATCAAACTTAGCAGGTTGAGGTGGAAGTTCTGGAAGTCTAACGAGAGGCTCTTCGTGATAAATGTGTCTTTCTTGTGGATAAGATAAGAACGGCCAGATATCAATACAAGCTTGTTCAAATGTGACAGGTCTTGAATATGGATGAGACATTGGAACAGGTTCTTCCGCTTCTTTAATAGAGGCGAGGAACTTACGATATTCTTCAGCTTCTCTAGCAAGGCGAGCTTCTTCTTCCGCTTGAGCGGCATTAATGATTTCTTCTCTTGCTTCTTCAAGCATACCTTCTTCTTCTTGATCGATGACTTCTGCTTGACGACGTTCAAGTTCAAGACGATGTTGTTCTCTTTCTTCTTCAACTTTAGCGATTTCTTGTTCAAATGCGCTTGCTTCTTCAGCGATTCTATTAAGAAGTTCGTTGAGTTTTGCATCATCTTCTTTAACTTCTTCTTTGAGCGCGTATTCGTCTTCGTAATATTCTTTTTCTTTTTCAGTTGGATTAACTGGAAGGTCTTTTCTAACTTTGCTCGCTAAATATTCGCGGTAAAGCGCGTCAGTTCTAACAAATTCAAATGGACCAGCAAGGTGCTTGCCGTAAATGAATTCTTCGTCATCAGGTGAAGAGATAATTCTTGGTTTATAGATTTTAGAACTACCTTTAGCTTCTTTACTTCTATCTTTACCCTTTAAAGTAATGTAGTTAGCAAATAAAGTTCTATTGAGTTCCGCCATTTCTTCTTCATCAAATAAGGAGTAACTTTCATCGACTCGATAATTGACACCTAAAGAAGAATAGCCTTCGATAAATCTATATACTTCATAACAATGATGGTATTTAGGATTCTTACGAATAATATTTGTTTGAAGAATTGGGTTATGAACATCTTTTTCTGTTCTTAATTTCTTCATAAAATCAGAATTGTAGAAATAAAGAATGTAATTTCTCATTTGTTCAATTCTATGGATATAGGAGTTGGATTTAATGGCTTGGGCATCTTGACGTGGGTGAACGATTCTCACTTTTGTTTCCACTTCGACTTCGCAGCCATCAATAGTCGATTTGTTTTTAACCATCAAGACTTCTTCGTCGTTTAATTGAGCCATCTTAGCGACGACTTCATATCTCTTTTCGACGAATAGAACTAAACGTCTAATGAATGTGGCAATGAATCTATTTTCATATGTTCTAATTTCATCATCGTGTAAGATAGTTAAAATCTTAGAAGGAATAACATTACCAAGTTCATCGATTTCTTTAATGTATTGGGTGTGGCTTGCTAAATGTTGAACGGATTCAGCATTTGTTTTTCTTGCTAATTCGACTGGGACAATCGCACCTTCAGTTTTAGTATTTAATCTTGGGTTTTGAACGATTTCACCTAAATCGAAAATGACACCTTCAATAGTTTCAATCCATGAATTATCAAATGAGGATGATTCTTGTCTATCAACTCTCATGTAGGTGTTTTTGCCGTTAGCTAAAGCGTCAAGGATTTCTTTTTCATAACTACCCTTGGTAATACTCTTTAACGCTGAGTGATAGCGGCGATTGACTTGTTTTGGAGTTGATCTGTTACTCATAATGTTTGTTTTCTATTTGTATTTAATTAGTTATTTAGTTATTTTTGATTAAGTTAGCAATATATTCGTGAGCCATATGGAAATTGCCTTTGCCATATAACTTATCTAAGTAAACGTTAAGTTCGCCGAATTCGTCTTTTAAGAAAGCGATATTCAAGGATTTGAATTT
>JAEEGH010028031.1_pt1 | contig 11113 bp, 10 predicted proteins | sample 9134181 | NCBI WGS metagenome assembly JAEEGH01 (sample SAMN16246544, study PRJNA631951) | gut metagenome | biome: gut microbiome; feature: rumen; material: DP-attached | host: Bos | place: Iran: Karaj | collected 2018-10
TTTATGTGGCCGCTCTGCGCCGATAAGCTGGCGTCCTTAGCCTCCAAATTTACCGATGAAGCTCTCAAATACTACGGCGAGCAGTACAGGGATCTGCCCATCACCGGCGACCTGTACAAGACCGGCTCCAAGATGAACGTCGAGGAAGTCGCCCGCTTAAGTCCCGATATCATCATCGACTTCGGCGAGCCCAAGGACACCATCACCGAGGACTTAAACAAGCTGCAGGAGCTGCTCGGCATCCCCTGCGTCTTCATCGAAGGCTCCTTCTCCAACTCCGGCCAGGCCTACCGGATGCTCGGCAGGCTGCTCGGCATGGAAGAGGAAGCGGAAGCCGTCGCCGCTTATATCGAAGACATTCTGGCCCAGACCGACAAGGCTTTTGAAACGATCCAGAAGAAGACCTTAGCCACCGCCAGCAAAACGGACGGCACGGGCGCCGGCTGCGTCGCGAGAGGCACCTATTTCGACGAGATCTGGAGCTACATGGGCATCAACGTCGTGGAAGTTCCGAACGGCAAGATGTACGGCTCCACGCAGGTGGGCATGGAACAGCTGCAGACCTGGGATCCCGAGTATCTGTTCCTCTCCAGCTCCGAGGAATACGAAAGCGTCATGAAGGATCCGGCCTGGGCCGAGCTTCAGGCCGTCAAGAACGGCAACGTTTACGTCTCCCCGAACCAGCCGCAGAGCTTCGTCTCCTACCCGTCCGTGAACCGCTACATCGGCATCATCTGGATGGCGGAGATCCTGTATCCGGACCAGTTCGACTGGGACGTGAAGGCCGAGATCGTCAAGTTCTACGAGATGTTCTATCACTGCACGCTGACCGAAGACATGTTAAGCGAGCTTATCTCCGGTCCCGGCGCGATGCCGAAGTAAAGAAAGGCCGGGCGGGGTCTTTACGGCCCCGCCCTCACTCTGTTTTATGTCCCTGAACCGCAAAAAAAACATCCCGGTCCTCTTGTTCATGTTTTTGCTGCTGCTGATAACGGCAGTTTTTTCGCTGCTCATCGGCCGCTTTGATATCAGCATCAAAGAATGCTTCGGCATCCTCTGGTCCAAGCTCTTCCCGATCGAGCCCTACTGGACCAAGGTGCAGCACAACATGCTGGTCCTGGTCCGCCTGCCGCGCATCATCATCGCGATCTTGGTCGGCGCCTCGCTTTCCGTCGCCGGCACCTCCTATCAGTGCATTTTCCGCAATCCCATGTGCGCGCCCGATATTTTAGGCGCTTCCACCGGCGCGGCCTTCGGCGCCTCGCTCGCCATCCTGCTCGGCAAGAGCAACATGACCATCACGATGTGGGCCTTCCTCTCCAGCCTGGCCTGCGTGCTGCTGGTCCTTCTTGTGAGCCGCTTCTGCCGCGGAAACCAGATCCTGAATCTTATCCTGGCCGGCATCATGGTCGGTTCCATCTTCTCGGCCGGGAATTCCTATATCAAGATGATCGCCGATCCGAACAACGTCCTCCCCGCCATCACCTACTGGCTGATGGGCTCCCTTTCCGGCGCGGACACCAAAAAGATGAACTACATCTGGATCCCGCTCCTGATCGGCATGGTCCCGATCTTCCTGCTGCGCTGGAAGATCAACGTCCTGACCCTGGACGACGAGGAAGCCAAGACGATGGGCATCAACACCCGCGTCACGCGGACGATCGTGATCCTGGCCGCCACGCTCCTCACGGCCGCCAGCGTTTCGGTGAGCGGCATCATCGGCTGGGTCGGCCTGGTCATGCCGCACATCGCCCGGAAATTCGTAGGCGACGACTGCCGCATCCTGATCCCGGCCTCGGCCCTCATCGGCGGCATCTTCCTTCTGCTCGTGGACGATCTGGCCCGCAACCTCTACACCATCGAGCTGCCGCTTGGGATCCTGACCTCGCTGATCGGCGCTCCGTTCTTCCTTTACCTGATGCTCCGGAGAAGGGAGTAGGCCATGTCGATCGAAGTCAGAAACGTAAGCTTTGCCTATCTGCGCGGGAAGACCGTGCTGGACGATATCAGCTTTCAGATCCCGGACGGCGAGTTCGTCTGTCTGCTCGGGCCTAACGGTGTAGGAAAATCAACGCTTTTTAAATGCATTCTTCGTCTTTTGACAAGCTATTCCGGGGAAATTTTCGTCGACGGAGCGGATTCCGTCAGCTTAAGTGCGAAAGAGCTTTCCCGCCGCGTCGCCTATATCCCGCAGTCCGCCGCCGCCATCTTCAACTACACGGTGCGCGACACCGTGCTGATGGGGACAACGGCCATGACAAACGGCCTGCGCTCTCCGGGCAAAAAAGAAGAGGCCTTCGTGGATCAGGCCTTAAAGCTTCTGGATATTGAGTATTTGAAGGACCGGATGTTCACACGCATCTCGGGCGGCGAACGCCAGCTGGTCCTGATCGCGCGGGCGCTGGCGCAGCAGGCCAGGATCCTCCTGATGGACGAGCCGACCGCCAACCTGGACTACGGCAACCAGCTGCGCGTCTTAGAGCAGATCAAAACGCTCTCCGCGAGCGGCTACACGATCCTTGAGTCCACGCACAACCCGGAGCAGGCCTTCTGGTACGCCGACCGGGTGCTTGCGGTCCACGGCGGAAAGCTGATTGCGGACGGAAAGCCGGAAAAGGTCATGGATGCCGCACTTTTAAAGACGCTCTATCAAATCGACGTCAGCATCGAAGCCCTGCACGACGGCAAAGCCCACGTCTGCCTGCCGAAAAAGCTCCTGCAGTAAGCAGGAGCTTTTTCCTTTTTGATACCGATATCCGGTCCGCCGTGTTTTCAGTTTTCTTCCCGAAGGGCAGCCTGCGCTGCCTTTCTTGCTTCTTCCAGCGGGATCCCTTCGGCTTTGGCAATGCGCGCGAGGTCCTCGTATTCGATCTTTTCGCGCCCCACGCCGTAGCCTTCCGAGCTTTTGACCCGGACCGGGCCCCATTTCGTCTCCCGGCTCTCGCTTTTCCGCGAAAGGATATAGCGTTTCGTTTCGACTGACCGGATGCCCAGCGTCGCCGTGTGCCGGAAAGCCGCGCGGATGACCGCTTCCTTCTTCTCCGGCGCGCAGATGATCTTGATCAGCGTGCCCGGGCGGTTCTTTTTCATGTTCGCCGCGACGGTGTACACCTCCACGGCGCCGGCTTCGAACAGCCTCTCGCACGCGAAGGCGATCTCCTCGGCCGTCATGTCGTCCACGTTGACGGAAAGCTCCGTCATGATCTCGGTCTTCTCCTCTCCGCTCTCGCCCAGGAAGGCGCGCACGCAGTTGGCGCGCGGAAAGTCCTTTTTGCCCATGCCGTAACCAATCTTCTCCGTGCGCATGAGCGGCATGGCCTCAAAGCGGTCCGCGAAAGTTGTAAGAAGCGCGGCGCCCGTGGGCGTGCAGAGCTCGCCCTTTATCTCCGTACTGTAGATGGGGACGCCCTGAAGCAGCAGCGCCGTGGCGGGGGCCGGGACCGGCAGGATCCCGTGCGCGCATTTCACCGTTCCGCTGCCGGCGTGCACCGGGGAGGCGATCACTTCGTCCGGCGCCAGTTTTTCCATCAGCAGGCAGACGGCCGTTACGTCCGCGACCGCGTCCAGCGCGCCGACCTCGTGAAAATGGATCTCCTCCACGGGCCGGCCGTGCACCGCGGACTCCGCTTCGGCGATCCGCCGGTACACCGCCAGTACGTTCTTCCGCACGTTCTCGGAAAGCTTCAGCGCGTTTACGGTCTCTTCGATCCCGGGCAGCGTGCTGTGCGCATGGTGATGATGGTGCTCTTCCTCATGCTCCGGGTGATGATGATGCTCTTCCTCATGGTCGTGGTGATGGTGATGCCCGTGCTCTTCAGCCTCTTGCTCTTCTTCTCCGTGCACCAGGACCTCCATCCGGCTTCCCTTGATGCCGCATTTTTCCGCGGGGATCAGGGCAAACGTCACACCGGGGATCCCGAGCCCGTTCAGCTCGGCTGCAAAGGCTTCCGGATCCGGCAGAAGTTCCGCAAGAGCTGCCGTCAGCATATCGCCGGCCGCTCCCATGCCGCAGTCCAGATAAAGGATCTTCATGTTTCTCTCCTTATTTCTCAGCCGAAAAGCCGGCCTTCTCCAGCGCGTAGACCAAAGCCGGGACCAGCGCCAGATGCAGGATGATGCCGGGCACCGCGTTCACGATGGCGCCGGCCAGGAACATCTTTAAGGTAAATGTCGTGCCGCCGAGGCCCAGCAGGAGCCATTTGACCGCTCCCCAGACCAGGCGGCCGGCGATCATCGCGCCGATCAGCGCCACATACAGGCTCCAGAGCTTATGGCGCGGCAGCTTCCGGTACAGAAAACCGGAAACGAAGCCGTACACCGCCAGTTCGAACATCATGCAGACCGCATCCGGATAGAGCGCCGGCATCTGAAAGAGGACGGAGCGCAGGATCGGGGCGATCAGGCCGACCAGGGCCCCCCAGGGCGCCCCGCATAAGAATCCGCAGAGGAAGACCGGGATGTGCATGGGGCTTAAGCGCTTGCCGATCTCCGGGATCTGGCCCGTTACGAAAGGCAGGACCAGGCAGAGGGCCAGACACAGGCCCGCCGTTGTCAGTTTCCGCAGTTTATCGTTCATGTTTCCTTCTCTCCGGCTTCTTGTTTTCTCTTCTTTTCAAAAAACTCAATGGCGAGGGACGCGGCAAGTGCCAGCGCGCCTGCTCCCGCGATCCCGGCCTTCGAATAGTCGTGGCTGTAATAGACCTCGCTGGTCCCGATCTCCGGCACGCTTAAAGGGTCGAAGGGGACGCCCGTCTCCGCGCAGAGCTGCTTTAGGTTCAGGAAGTGGACCGTGGGCACGCCCAGGGCCAGATACTGCTCCACAAGGCCGCTCTTGGCGCTTAAGACCGGCTTCGAGGGCTTTAAGAGCCCCTGGCCGAAGGACAGGGACGCCTCGTTGTTCCCGATCCCGAGGATGTTGCCGCCCACGTTCACGAAGGCGGCGATATCCCCCATCCGCTCCATCCGGTAAGCGATATCCGCCTCAAAGCTGTCGAATTCCAGGAGCGTGAAGCCCTCTTCCTTCAGGCGGCTGATCATGGCCTCGATCTCTTCGGTCTCCTCCATGCGGTAGCCGAGCATGTTGTCGCCGCGGTCGCCGTCGCCGCCCAGGGAGACCATCTGCGGCATCGTGGATAAAAGGCCCGCGTCCACCGCGGTCTTGATCATCTCCGGCAGCACGTAGCCCGGCAGATTCGCCCCGTAGTTCGAGGCGCCGATGGTCGCGCTGTAGATGACCTTCACTTCCATCACGTCCGCCGCGCAGAGCAGCGCCAGATCCGCGCCGGGGAAGGATGCCGAAAAGCTGGCGCCGACCGTATCGCCCTTTTTCACCCCCGCCTCGTGCAGGAGCCGCACGAAAAGGGCCGCCATATCGGGCAGCTGGGAGGTCCGCTTGGCCTCCAGATTGCCCAGCGAGGTGGTGATCGCGGTGATCTCCTCCCCCAAAAGGCCAAGTTCAAGCGTATCCTCCGGCACCAGCGCATAGCCCCGGGCCAGCCGCTCCTCCTTCACGGCCTGAACGACCTTTACGTGCAGGCGCGAGGCCGCCTCCATCTCCTCCGCGTAAGACAGACGCACCCGTTTTCCCGTCACGTAGATCAGCGCCGCCGCCGCCGTCAGAAACAGCAGCAGCAGGGCGTACAGGATCTGTTTCCGTCTGCTCATGGCGTCTTGCTCCTATAGTACACGCCGGAGGTCCCGATCTCGGGGATCCCGTCCGGGTCAAAGGGAATGCCGTTCTCCTCGCAGAGCTTTTTCACGGCCAGCAGGTGGATGGTCGGCAGGCCCTTGGCCAGATATCGTTCGGTAAGGCCGCTGTGCGCGGTGATCTCCACGGTCTGCGGCTCAAGCAGGCCGCTGCCGGCCTTTAGCATAAAGCTGTCCTCCGACGAGCCGAGCCCCAGCCCGTTCCCGCCGGCGTTCACGAAGGCTTTGATCTCACCGTAGAGCTCTTCGTGCAGGGCGATATCCTGCGAAAAGCTTTCGATCTCGGCCCAGCCGAGCCCGGCGGCTATAAGGCGCGCCTTCATCTCTTCGATCTTCTGAATGTCCTCCGGCTCCTCCAGCACGTAGCCCATCATGTTGAGGCCCATGTCGCCCTTGCCGCCCAGCGTGATCAGGACCGGCATCCGGGAGATCAGCTTCGCGTCGTATAAGGTCTTGGCCATCTCCGGGAAGGTGTATTCGGGGAGGTTCGCGCCGTAGGCCGACGAGCCCACGGAGGTCGTGTAGCGCAGGTCCAGGCCCATCACCTCGGCCGCGCAGAGCACCGCCAGGTTGAAGCCCGGGTACGAGCCGGAGAAGTTCGCGCCGACGGCGTCGCCCTTCTTCAGGCCGGCTTCCTTAAAGTATTTCACCACCAGCGCCGCAAAATCCGGCAGCTGGGAGGTGCGTTTTTCCGGCAGTCCCGCGGAGGTCGTCATGATGGCGGTGAAATCCTCCCCCAGAAGGCCGATGCCGAGCTTGTCCTCTTCCGAGAGCGCAAGGCCTCTGGCTTCGCGTTCCTCGCGGATCTTCTCCGTGCAGCGGGCATGCAGCTGCGCCGCTTTCTCCATCACCTTCGCGTAGGGGAGCTTATCCGGGTCCTGTCCGCAGGCGGAAAGGAAGAGGCTTCCGAGGAGGATCAGGGCAAGCGCCGCCAGCCGTCTGATATGCTTTTGAAAGGCTCTGCCGCGCCTCATAACATACCGACCCATAAAAGCGCCAGCACGCAGAGCGCCGTGCAGATGCCGAGGGAGATGCCCGTCTTGGCAAAGCCCTGCCGCTCGATATCCCTGACGATCAGGGCCGGCACGATGTAGCCGATCACGCGGATCCCGAAGGGGAAAACGCCCACGGCGCCGACGAGCCAGGACAGGGCGAAGGTCAGGACCACGTTCACGGCGAAGAGCCGCCGGCCGTAGAGGATCAGGAATTTCCCGATCAGCTGATCCGCGCCCCAGACCAGAAGGATGATCAGCAGGCTGAAGGCGATGCGCCACGGATCCCGGATATTTAAGGCCAGGTAGACCGGAGCCACCAGGCCGCCGGTGGAATAGCCGCTGATCTCTGAAAAGATCACGGCGATCAGAATGCCCACGATCACGATCTCACTGTACATAGCCGACTCCTTCCGTAAGCTCCAGCTCCTCTTTCGCCCGTTCCACCAGGCGGATGCCCTCGTTCTTGATATTGCCCACCGCCATGATCAGGCGCGGCTTTTCGCTTGCAAAGGGGACCTCTTCGGCCAGCGAATAGCCGCTCAGCTCCGCTTTCGGCGCGGCCTTTTTGCACAGAGCCTCCAGCGCCTGCTGGTTGTCGCCCAGGATCCAGACCCGGGCCGGCTGCATCACGCCCACCAGCCGGGCCATATCCTTCGCGCGCGCGGGACGGTCTCCGCGGTTATTGATCAGGATCACCAGCTCCTCGTCCTCGTCGCCCCGGATCTTGTCGTAGATCATCTGCGTGGAGCTCACGTCGTTGGCCGAGAGCGCGTTGACGAAGACCGTGTTGTTTCCCTTAAAGACCGACAGCGCGTAGGGATCGCGGATAAAGCCCTCGATGCCTCTGTAGGCCGTCTTCCGCTCCACGCCGACCGCCTCGCAGACGGCCAGCGCCAGCGCGACGTTCTCCGGGAAGTCCAGGGCTTCGGCGCCGGGCAGATCGCCCAGCGTATGCTCGTTTGTTACCGTAAGGCTGCTCTCCAGCTTCTTCGCGCGGGCTTCGAACGTCTCCCGGAAGTCCTGTTCGGCCGTAAAGATCTGCCCCTTTTCGGGCAGCATCTCCATCAGGCAGACCAGGATCTCCTCGCGGGTGTCGCCCATCACGTCCATGTGGTCCAGGCGCGCGTTGGTGATGACGCCGATGTCGCAGTGCAGCATGTTTTTGCCGGAGACGCGCTGGTATTCCGGCAGAAGCGCCATGCATTCGATGACCAGATAGTCCGCTCCTTCCTTCGCCGCGATATGCAGGAACTTGATCTGCTCGCGGATATTGGCCGGGCCGCGCCGCTTCACTTCTTCCTGACGTCCGTCCGGATAGATCGCGATGGGCAGGGTCCCGGTGGTCTTGCACATGACCCTATGGCCGCCTGCCGTGATGCCGGCGGCGATCATGCGGGTGACCGTGGATTTCCCGCGGGTCCCGTTCACGTAGATGACGTGCGTCAGTTTCCTGCGGTCGGCGCGCACCTGAAAGGCCTCCCGGATCAGATAGATCAGGAAGCCGCATCCGAGGATGGCGATCAGGATCTCCGTCTTGTTCATAACGCATTAAGGCTGCTCTTTGCGCTTGCGGCCCAGGTAGTTGTCCAGATCCCCCTTGACTTTTTCGGGGATCTCCCGCTTCACCGGGCACTTGACCGCGTCCGCCATGGTCTCGGTGAAGGCGGCGATGAACGCGCTGTCCTTTAAGATCTGCTCGTCCGAAAGAACGGCGGGGGTGTCGTAGCGGTTGTGGATGGTCGCCTGCGCGGGGCCCGCGATCCGGGCGAAGGACAGGGCCGGAACGCCCTTATCCGCAAAAGGCGTGGAATCGCTGGAGTAGACGCCGACTCTGCCGTCCAGCCCCCAGCCGCGGATCGACGCAAAGTAGCGGATGAAGCCGAGCAGGGCGTCCTCCGCGCTGACGCAGGTGATAAATTTGCCCATATAGGTGCCGATCATGTCCAGATTGATGTTGAGCGCGATCTTTTCGAGCTCCGCTTCGTGCGCCGCCGCGTAAGCCTTGGAGCCTAAGAGCCCCCGCTCCTCGCTGCCGCAGAAGACGAAGCGCAGGCCGTAGCGGTGCTTCTTCCCTTTAAGGGCGTCCAGCACGCACAGTAAGCCCAGGCAGCCGGTCATGTTGTCGTAGGAGCCGCGGGATAAGGGCGTCGTATCCAGATGCGCGCTTAAGACGATCCATTCGTCGCTTTCCCCGGGCAGCTCGGCGATCACGTTGTGGGACTCGCCGGCCGATTCCTCCTGCTCCACCTCGATCTTCGCGCTGACGGCGCCGGCTTTGACGACGGCGACCGCGTCCTTGGCGTTGACGTTGACGGCCAGGGTCTTTTTTCCCTGCGCCACGTACGGCCGCAGTTCCTTCTTGTCGATGTCCCGGTCCGCGTAGTGCACGTTGCCGTCATAGGTGATGATGCCGGCGGCCCCGCCCTTAAGAAGGTCCTGATAGGTGAAGATGCCCACGCCGCCGTCCAGCAGCACGATCTTCCCGCGGATCTGGCTTAAGGAGGCGGGATCCGTGTTGGGAAGGTAGATAAACGGGGCTTCGATGCTTCCGCTGCCGCAGAGCCGGTATCCCTCGCAGGGGATCTCCTGCTCACGGCCGGCCGCGTCTTTGACCGTCAGTTTCGCATGCCGGACCTCGGCCATCTCGACCGGGAAGCTCTCCAGCCAGGCTTTTACGCCCCGCTCCTCACAGCGGGCTTTTAAGTATTCCGCGACCTTCAGCTCTTCGGGGCTGCCGCTCGTGTGGATGAAATCCGTGTCTTTTAAGATCTGCCGTACCTGTTTCTTGTTCATAACTCTCCCTCGTGTTTCTTTAGTCTCCGTACGACTTCCGCGATCGGAAGCCCGACCACGGTGTAATAATCTCCTTCGATGCGCTTGACCAGCGTTGAGCCCAGGCCCTGGATCCCGTAAGCGCCGGCCTTATCCATCGGTTCGCCGCTGGCGACGTACTCTTCTATCTGCTTCTCGGTCAGCGGATAGAACTCCACCTTCGTCTCGGAGCTGAAGCACTCCGCGTCCTCTTCGTCGCTCCAGATCAGGCAGACCCCGGTATAGACCGTATGGACCTTGCCGGATAAAAAGCGCAGCATCTCCTTCGCTTCTTCGCGCGTGGCGGGCTTCCCCATGAGCCGTCCTTCGCAGATGACGGTCGTGTCCGCTCCGATGATGATGTCCTTCGGATGGAAGACGCTCGTATAGGAGGCCTTCAGCTCCGCCAGGAACTGCGCGCGCTTCTCATCCGTGACGAATTCCGGCACCATTTCCGGCACGTCGCTGGGCAGGACCGTAAAGCGGATCCCCGCCATTTTCAAGAGCTGCTTCCGGCGCGGGGAATTGGAAGCCAGAATAATGTTCTTTGCCATACTGTTTATCTCCTTTGAGGCAGGGTGCCTGCCGGTTCTCTTCTATTTTTTCTTTGCCGCCGTCTTTTTCTTGTCGGCGGCGGCCTTTTCCGCCGCTTCCTTAAGATCTTTCTGCTTCCCGATCATATAGTCCGCGATGCGCGCCGCTCCTTCGCCGATATGGCACCAGGTCTCCTGCCGGGCTTCTTCGATCGCGGCCTGATACTTCGGGTTGCCGATCATCCCGCCGATGACCTCCCCGATCCTGTCGAAGTCCTTTTCCTCCAGCGGCCGGCCGATCTTCGGCAGGGTCCGGAAGGTCCAGAGCTCCTCGTCCAGCCAGGCGGCGTCGTAGGGCGCCTTGTCGAAGGAGGTGTCCGCATAGATCACAGGCCGGTCAAAGATCAGGCAGTAGTCGAAAATGACGCCGGAATAGTCCGAGATCATCACGTCGGAACGCCGCAGGACCTCGAAGTTGTCGTTGTCGCGGTTCCATTCCAGCTGTTCGCTTTCGGGGAACTCGGCCATCAGCGTATCCAGCATCTCCTTTTCCGAAGTGAAGGACTGCGGGTGCGGCCGCACGATGACGTGATAGCCCGTCGCAAGGAGCGCGCAGATCGCCTTCGCGCCGTAGCGGCTTAAGATCCCGCTCTTGCCCCAGGTCGGCGCCAGCAGCACCGTCACGGGATGCGGCGGAAGCGGATCGGCCTCCTCCAGGCGCTTCTTCATGGCGTCCAGGAAGGGAACGCCCGTCAGCACCAGTTCCTTCTCCGGCAGGCCGCGCAGCTTTTCCAGCTGCCGCACCTGTTCGATCTGGTACCGGCCGGAAAGCAGCAGGGCGTCGTAGTAATCGATGCCGAACATGCGGTAGGCGCTGACGTCGCTGGCCGCGTGGAGCGCGTGGACGTACCATTTCACGTCCTTGGAGCGCTTCCACTGATAGACCTCCAGGCCCGGGGTCGTGGAAAGCAGCACGTCTGCTTTTAAAAAGCCCAGCTTCGCGAAGGCCTTGTTGCCCTCGCCGATAAACTCGCAGCGCACGTTTTCGTACGACTGCTTTAACGCGGG
>JAEEGH010028033.1_pt1 | contig 11112 bp, 14 predicted proteins | sample 9134181 | NCBI WGS metagenome assembly JAEEGH01 (sample SAMN16246544, study PRJNA631951) | gut metagenome | biome: gut microbiome; feature: rumen; material: DP-attached | host: Bos | place: Iran: Karaj | collected 2018-10
CTTTCCGTCGTCGACAAGTGTTGTGACATGACGTACTTCACCGCCACGTCCACCAGTGACGTAACGTCCGTGTCCCTCGGCGCCGGGGAAGGCAGGAACCTCAGTCTGTGCTGTGGATACAATAGTTGTCAGAACTGCGATGAGTGTAAAGAGATACTTTTTCATTTTTCTATATTCATTTAGTAGTTTCTGGCTGCAAAGGTACGAAAAGGTTTTTGATTGTGGCATATACCTTTCTTATTATTAACACTTAAACGTTTACGGGATTATTTTCTATATAAATCTTTTGCCCATTCACAAATACTTCGTATCTTTGCACCGAACTACAAAACATTCGAAATATGAAGAAACATTTACTGACATTAACTGCTCTTGTGTTGTCATTGACAGCTGTGGCCACCGAATATGACCAGAACAAACCCTTTGGCTTCTGTACCCGTTCTTCGCGTACTGATGCTACCAGTACTTTCGAGGTTACTGGTGGTGGATGTTATACTTATCCTATACCCAGCGACTTTACGGGAAAGGTCATTACCTTGAAGTCTAACGGACAGGACATGAAGAGCACCATCCAGAACGCTATCAGTCAGAATGCTGTTATTATCTTTGACGGCTCTGACGGTGATTTCATCGTGTCGAGTAATATTAGCGTCTCATCCAACAAAACGCTGTTAGGTATCAACAATGCCCGTCTCTGTACGAAGTGGTATGTGACTGACGAGATAAAGAAGGCACTAAACGATGCCGGTGTGCCCAGCATGAGCACCAGCAGTGGCGGTGGAACGTTGCCTAATGGAACAACTGTGAAGGAACAGGCTGAGTATAATACACGTAGGATTGTCATTGAGATGACCGGTGACAATAGTGAGGGTTATCGCAAGTCTGGTATTTTAAGTCTTAGCGGCAGTAAGAATACCATTATCCGCAACATTACATTCGTGGGTCCTGGCTCTATCGACGTGGGTGGTAACGACTTGATTTCATTCACGAACAGTGCCAAAAATTGTTGGGTTGACCATTGTGCCTTCCTGGACGGTATGGACGGTAACTTCGACATTACTACGAAGTCAGACTTCAACACCGTCAGCTGGTGTACCTTCAGCTATACCGACCGCTCGTATATGCACCAGAACACCAACCTCATCGGTAGCAGCGACAGCGAGACAAAGGGTTATCTGAATACTACCTTTGCCTTCAACTGGTGGGGTACGGGTTGTAAGCAGCGTATGCCGATGGCTCGTGTCGGCAAGATACACATGCTGAACAACTATTTTAGTAGTACGACAGCTGGAACATGTATTAACCCGCGTAAGAACTCAGAATTCCTCATCGAGGGCAACTACTTCGAAAAGGGCGTCAAAAACTACTATAGTCAGAGTGGAGCCACTGCTGTGACTTGGGCTTCTGACAACTATATCACAGAGTCCGGTAACAAGCATTCTTCATTTGGTACTACCGTCACCGTACCTTACGACTATACCGTTGCTCCCTATAGTGACGTGCCAGAAACAGTCAAGACGAATGCCGGTGCCACGCTCTTTGCTGGTGACCCTACAGGAATAAATATAAATAGCGTCATAGACACCAAACCCAGTGATAAGCGCCCTTTTTACAACCTTAGTGGCCAGCGAGTCAGCGCGAGCTACAAAGGCATTGTGATAGTAAATGGCCGCAAGGTCGTGATGAAATAAAACAAGAGGATGTGCCCGGCACATCCTCTTATTCATTTTCAGATTGCAATCGGACCGTAGCCCAAGCATGATGTCGTACCCAAGGCGGTCGCTGCCGCCGTCAAGATACTAATGACGACCTGAATAATCGTCTTCCACGTCTCCCTTTTCATAATGTTGAATTTTTAATTTTGAGTGATGAATTTTAAGTGTTGAGTGTTGAATGTTGAGTGTTGAATGATTCTTGCTTCGCTGCGATGTTTGAATGTAGAATTAATTCTTCATTGATAATCGCCGCAGGCGATCATTCCTCATTCAACACTCCTCATTCCTCAATCTCCACCGCCAGCCTCTCCGGGCGTATTGCCACCACTGCCGGGGATGTCGCTGCTGCCACCGCCGGGCACGTCGCTCGAACCGCCGCTGGGCGTGCTACCGCTGTTGCCGCTAACGCCGCTGTAGTTCTCCGAGAGGAAGGTGTCGATGGGCACGAGGGTGCGCAGGCGCTCGACGAGCTTGTTGGTCTGCGGATCCTTGACGGTATCGACGATGACTACGTTGCGCAGCTCCAGTGAGCAGCGGTCGGCGAAGGCGGGGCCGCTCAGGTCGTCGAGCTTGGTCGAGTCGGGAATGAAGCGGATGTGGATGGCCTTCACGACGTCGCGCGGGTTGACGTCGGCCATTTCCGCCTTGGTGATACCCTTCTTGGCCTCGGCGTAAGGCATGAAGATGCCCAGTCCGTCGAACTTCACGCCGATGCCCATGGCCAGCAGCTCGGGCAGACACGTGGAGAACATGCGGAGGATGGCCTGGATGTCCTCCAGCTGATACTTCGAGCCATGCGCAATCATGTGCTCAGCGAAACCACGGGTCGAGATGGTCTTCTGACGGTCGACCTCGGGATAATACTTGCCGAATCCGGCGGTGTGTTCAAGCTTGTTCTGCTTGAAGTTGATACCCAGTGCGGGTGAATTTACAATTCCTGCCATAATCTTTCAAATTTTTAATGGTTAATGTTTTAATTCTCAATTCTCAATTCATCTTCCCGACTCCCTTCCTGCTCTCCGGCGGTTCCCTTCCTGCTCTCGGCCGCTGAGCCCGAAGCTCTCCGCTGTTCAGCCCGTAAGGTGACGGTGTGCACCCCGTACCACGTCGTTTGGATTTCACTGCGAAGATACGGCAAAAAATCGACATCAGTGCACTTAACTGCACGGAACTGCACTTAACTGCATCAAAGTGCATCGAAATGCACTTAATAGGGGGGACCTTCCTCGTCGATGATTTCCTGCACTTGCTTCGGAGAGAAGTTCCTGCCCTTCAACCCGAGAAGGTATCTTAGCCGGGCATTGATCCGAAACCAGTTCCTCAGCTGCTTCAACGCGCCGTTCTTCGACGAATCGGGAAAGTAAAGCATGGCAAGCTCCGATTTCCCATAGGTCTTGACTTCAAACTCATCTTTCTTCATACGCATCCGTATTGTAGTTCATATTGCCGCAAGGCTTCACGCTCGCTCTCGAAACTGCCACAGCAGTCATCGCCGCTGGTGTACTCGCGGTGACGATGGCAATAGCACAAGAAAGTACTGTAAAAACGACATCTCGCACAAATCTCCATACCTATTTCCTTTCTTCATTTTTACACAAAAGGGACTCCTTTTGTGTACTTTTGCTTTGCAAATACGCTTCATACGAGACGGCACCGGCCTTGCGTTCGGCAATCTCGCGCTCCAGCCTGGCGTTGGCCTCCTCACGCTCGGCGACGTCGATGGTCGGCTGCTTCGGTGCTGCCTTGGCCTTCGCTCGTTCCAGACGCAGGGCAGCGGTTTGGTCATCGAGCTGATAGCTTTTCTTCGACCACGCTTTCAGTCGCAACCTCATGTTCCACGATCGTTTCGTTTCCCACAACATCAGCCCCGTTCCCTTCACTTCCTCCGCCCAGTAACAGAAAAACTTCAGCAGCAGCTGGCGACCATACTCTTGCTCGTAGTTTAAGCATGCCTCCCAAAATGCCTTTTGTCTTGCTCCAAAATTCGAGGCCTCGCCTTTTGTTGTATGTGTAGTTTCTTCTCTTTTTCCTACAACTCCGCTATTTTCTTTATAAGAGGGGTGCAGGGGAGAACTTTTCTTTTCTCTCTTTCGTTTTCGCTCTTTAAAGAAGCCTGTGAGCGAGTAGTCGTTCTTGAACTTGTCGCGGTACAGGAATCCCGCCTTGCTCTTCTCGCGGTAGGTCATGTCGCGGTAATAGCGGATGGCAGAAAACAGGTGGAAGAGCAGCAGGCGAACCGCCTGCTCCTCATAGTCCTTGTTCAATCCTGCGTCGACCAGCTGACGGTCAACGGTTTGTTCGTTCATTTCAATCTGCTTCATATTCGTCGGCAATCGTGATGAGTACGTCATATAAGCGTTTACGAACTTCGGGGTCGAAGCCGACTTTGTCCACCTTCAGCTGCCCGGCGCGATAGAGATATTCGAACACCGAACACGTGCACTCGGCGTTGACAAGGGCAATTCTCCTGTCCAAAAGCTGGTTACGCTCCAGCAAATCCACGTAATCGGCCAGCAGCACCATTACCTGCTCCATTTCGTTGTACGTCAAATCGCGCATAGCGTTCATCAGCTTGTTATATAATTCAAGACTGCGCTTGGCCTCCTCAACAGAGGATGAAATATTCTTTTTCTTACTCATAGATGTTACTTTTTTTCAACTTTCAATTTTCAACTTTCAACTTTCAACATACTGAAAAGAAACGCACGCTTTCCCACTCACGTCGCCTGACGAGTCCAGGCAGTGTACGAGCGGGGCTGCCAGCGTAGATCCACTGTCGCCACTGCCGCTTGATGTCGTTCTCCGAACGCCCTTCGCGAATGTAGCGCAGCAGCGTCGAACGCTTGAACTTCTCGATGCCGATGTTGAACACAAACGACACCAGCGCGTCCAATTGCGGCTGACTCAGCGGCAAACCCAGCGCATCTACCTGCCTCTCTACGACCTCGATGTCCTCACGCAGGCTGTCGTCCGCTTCTTCCTGCGTAATCTGGTCGCCCTTCTTGACGCCCTTCGTGTGGCCGTAGCCGATGGTCCATACTCCTGCCGCGTCCTGATAAGCCGTCAGGCGGCAGCCCTCAAAATCCTTAATCTTCTGAAATGCTAATTCTGTAATCTGCATAATGTTAATTCTTTTGGTCGAAATTGTTAACTTTTGGCTATTAGCTATTGGCTATTAGCTTTTAGCTCTTAAATCTGCGGCCTAATAATGTCAGTTGGCAGAACGCCTCGTAGCGGTCGCGGTAGTAATAGCAGTGCTGTCCGACGCATATCCGATAGCCGCCATGGTTTATTTTCCGCACCCCCGGCAGCCCTGTGTCGGCATTGGGTTTCCACGGATAAGCCATGTTCCGCATATTCTCCGACTGGCTGACTTCGCGCAGGTTCTCAATGCGGTTGTCGAAGCCGTTGCCGTTCAGGTGGTCTATCTGCTTCGTAGGGAACTGTCCGTGGTGCCAAGCCCATACGGCCCAATGGTAGTTCAGGTTTTTCAGTTTTCCACCAAGCCATAAGTGAAAATACTGATAATTCGTTCCTGTATGGTTATAACCCTTTACCACACGTCCCGTCCGCTTATTCACGAGCAGTCCGCTACGGTCGTCATACTCATAGTTCTTTTGGATGCGAGCTGCCAATACAGCCAGCTCGCCATCTGTCAAATTAATTCTATTCATAATCTTTTTCTTTTTGAAAGAAATTCCAGGAAATTTGGGATAATTATTATTTCTTCTTTCTTTAAATAATCTCATCCATTTCTGTTTGACCTTTCAAATTACTTCTAATTCTGTTTCTTCCCAGCCATCCAGCGCATCGAGCAAGGCTGCAAGGTTTACCTTTGCGTAGAACCTGACCTTCTGCACCTTCATGAGCTGTTGGACTATCTTCTCGCAGTCGCGGAAAATTTCCATCGGACTCTTTTCTTGCTCGCGGAACAGCGTCCTGGGGTCGTCGTCCGACTCTGTAAAACTGACGTACGATCGTGAGCCGTCGGGCTCTATCTCGCATTCCGTGCAAGTGTGCGTTCCACTGCCTAACACCACCGTTTCTTTCACCAGCGTCGCCGTGGCAGTCACCTCTATCTCCGGCCATTCCGGCTCGTTATACGGAGCACGCGGATCGTTCGCCGCTCCAAGGGGATAATTGTCTAACATAAATTCTCTTCTTTTTCTTTCACTTCGATATAGTCCTCTAAATTTTCGCTCAGGAACGAGCGGAAGCCCCGCTTCTCAATGTCCCAATACACGAAGTGGCTGTATGGCCACTCCACGAAGTCATCGATAACCTCGTTGCCAACGTAGCCGTATGCATCGTACTCCGCACAGATGCCATGAGCCAGCGTCCCCAGAGCTGTGCGCAGCGTCCCGTCCTGCTTGCGAAACGAGAACCGCACCGCACCCTTGCCCAGCGCCTTTAGCAGATTCTTCGTCAGGTGAGCCTTGCGCAAAGCTGTCCTGAAGTCCAAGCCCTTTTCCTGTATCAGGTAGTTGCCCAAGTCCATCACCCATCGGTTCAGCTGCCGCTGTTCGTCGCTTATTTTCTTCTTCCGATACTTGTTTTTAATTTCCATACTCTTTTTACTTTTTTACCGTTTTACTTTTTAAAGTTTGGATCGAGCTGGCCAGCTTTCCAAATTCGTTTGCAAAATTAGGGCGTATTTCAGGTGGGTAAAAAAAAGTTGATTTACCCAAATGTTAAAATTTCACATTCGCCACGATTCTTCTAAGGTCAATTACCAACGAACGATTATCAAGTCCTTGACTCAGGAATCTCCTGTAAGGGCTCTCTTGAACGTCCGGCTCCAAAAGCGCATCGAAGTGACGGTCGCTATACTGTTCGTACACGCCGTTCTCGCGTAGGATGCCGATGATGCGCATGACGCTATACTTGTCGAAGTCGCGGAATATTCGTGCCCTCGGCTTCGGCATCATCACTGCCATCAGACCGTCGTGACGGAATATGGCATCCCACAGCACATCAATCGATGCGCTGAACCTTTTTGTTGCTAACGAATCTATACGGTGCACGTAGGCTCGTATGCTTTTCTGGATAGTGTTACGGTCGTGCGTGTCCGCTGACAAGTCTATGTATAGTTTCCCTGATTGTGCGGCTAGTAAGGTTTCTAAGCTATATAGGTCCTCAGGGCGAACCAGTAATCGGTTTTCCATTCGGACATAAAAAATCCCCGCAAACTAATGCGAGGATCTGTTTTTCTATGGCTCACATGAGAACCGTCATTGTTTTATAAAGTCCCTAGCATCAGGATCCGTCTGGCTGGAATAAATATCAATAATCAGAATCACATTGTCCCTTATCTGATAATCGATAGCGAAACGTTCCACGAACAATATTCTGACACCAGGAAAGTCCGTAAGACGACCAATTTCTGGCATAGCGGATGCAAGCTTAATCTGCTTATGAATCATCTTCAGCAATTTCTTACTGAAGTTGTCGCTTCCATTTCGTTCATCAAAGAAGTTAAGAATTTCCTCCAGACTATCAAAGAATTGGGGACTATAGCTGATTCCTAAAGCCATTTAGCAAATCTTTCCTTAAAATCAGCCTCAGAGAGGCACTTACCATTCTCATAGTCACGCTCTGCTTTCATTGCAGCATCTCTCATTTCCTGAGTCAGTTTGATTCTGCCAAACTCATCAGTCTTGAAAGGCTCCTCCGTTTCCATACCCTTTCTCAAATATGCAATCAGAGCCACCTTGTCAGGCTGACTCAGTTTCATCACCTGACTAAGAATGCCACTCTTTCTTACCTCCTCGCTCAGCAACGCTGCGGCAGGTTCTGCTGCTATCATTACGTCGTTTTCTTCCATATTTATATTCTTTCTGCCTGCAAAGATAAGAACTATTTCCGAAACATCCAAATAAATCACTTTTTATTTTCCACAGCATCGCCCCACCGCCTTTTTGTATCAGGGCAGTGGGGCGATGGGGGTTTATGCCGTGGGCTTGTTTACCATTGCTCAACGGTCTCTTCGTCGCTCAGCATAGAGCGCGTAGATCAGGGGACGGTTCTCTGATCTATTAAAATAAATTTGAACTATATATATTTTTTGTTTCGTCTTGTTGCCGCCGAGGGAGTCGAACCCTCGACGGCATGGGGGTAATTTACTTTCCGTTCATCGATGTGAAGAAGGCGTTCTGCATTTTCTGCAGGGCCTGCATCAGCTGGCGCACGGTGACGATGCTCTGCTGCATGGGTGCGGCGGCGTGGTCGATGATGTTGATGCCGTACTCCAGCGACTCCTTGTCGAGCATCTCGGTGAGGGGCACGTAGCCGTTCTCGTCGGCGAAGTTCAGAGCGGGAGCTGCCCACCAGTCAACACCGATCTTGGTCGTTGCGAGGCGCATGGGAATCTCCATGTTCTGATGAGCGCAGGTCATCGAGCCGCTGATGAGCTGGTTCAGCTGGCTGACGTAGCCCTCGATGGTCTGCTGGTCGGCGTAGCTGCGGCGGGCGTGGGCCATCTCTCTCTGCAGCACCAGCACCTTCTGGCAGTCGGTCACCTTGACGGTGGTGGTCAGGTCGTCGAGCAGCGTAATCTGCAGATTGTCGATGCTGTTGCCCAGCATGATGGCCTGCATCACGTCCATGATGCTGTTGCTGCTGGTCAGACCCGAGAGGTCGGTCAGGCCGTTCATGTTCGACATCTCAGCCGTCAGACCGATCATCTTCTTGCCGTTGTGCGTGTAGTCGAGGGTCAGGCCTGACTTGTGGGTGTTGGGATCCTGGCCGATGTTGAACACAGCCTCGGTGGCGTCGCCGGGGATGGAAGTCTTGATGGTGCCTTTCAGGTTCCAGGCATCCTTCCTGATGTCGGCAGCATAGGCAGGCAAATATTCAGGCTTATTAGGATCAATTGCGACAGTCAGCTCGGTGCATACTGTTATGTTTTCAACCCATGCGTCGTTCTGCTTGGTGCTGAACGTGAAGTCGTAGCGGGCAGGAATCTTAACGACGACGCCCACGGAGTCGTTGCTCATACGCTCGGCTTTAAGATCATACTCCTCGCCACTGCCCTTGATGCTGATGCGGACTGACTGCTCGGGAGCGGTCGGATTTGTGAGCTCTACTATCAGGCCGTCCTCCGTGTTGGGCGTCACGTCGAAGCCCGTCTGAGTGGGGGTGAAGATGTAGTCGAAGTCAGCCAGGTTGACGGTAGCTCCATACTTCTTGCCCGTCCTTTCGGCAACGTCTGCGGGCAGAACCTCCATTGTCTTCTGGATTTCCTGTCCGAAGGTGCGGCTGATGGTCTTGTCGAAGTCATCGTTGAGCAGCACGTACTGGTTGATGTAGGTGTTGAAGTAGTTCACAGAGTTCCATGTCGAGAAGTTCAGGTTCTCGGCCACTTCCTTCAGGTTCTGTCGCGTGTGCTTGATGAACTCCTTGCGGTTCTTCTTCGCCTGCTCCGTGGGGTTATCACTTGTGTCGTTTGTACACGATGTAAACACACTTGCGCCGCAAATCAGGGCTGCGGCCATCGCCCATTGAAAAATCTTTTTCATAATCGCGTTGTTTTTAATTGTTATACATTATCTTTTTAGTTCACTGAATCTTTTCCATTTCTACCGTGGCGGTGAAGGTGGTGCCGTCGGCGTTCTGGCGCAGCGACTTCCACTTCATCACGCCGTTTTGGATGGATTCGATCTCCCACCACTGGCGCTGCTCGCCTTCGGTGTCGTTCTTCCAGCGGGCGTAGAACATGTAGCCGTCAACGACGTACTGATTAAAGTCATCAACCATCTGCACCCAGTCAGCGTCGCCCACCTTGCGTGAGTAAACATAGGTGCCGTCGGCCTTGATCTGCCAGCGCTCATTCCACCCATCGGAGTTCTTACCCTCCCAGGTGCCAATGACGTCCTGGCGGTAGTCGATGTCGGCCTTCGTCAGTCGGACGTTCTGCTCGTTGAAGCTTACGTCGCCCTGACCGCCACGGATGGTTGTGTGCCTGTGCCTGCAAACGATCTCGGTGGCGGTGACCGACGAGATGAAGAAATCCTCTATCAGCGTAATTGTCGGATCGGACTCGGGATGGCCGGTCAAGCTCACCTTATTGCCGGTAATCTTGACAGCATACTCACGGCGGTCACTCCATTTGGCTTGTTTCTCCGTGTAGTCGGGTAAAGACGAACTGAAGAGCGCCTTGGTGGCCGAGACGAAGGTGGTGACCGCCTTTTCGTTGGTCAGTGCTGGGCGTCCTTCTACCTCTGTCTCAATCCACTTGCCGAGAATCTTCTCGCCGAGGTTGTCAATGGCGGCGGGAATGTTGTAGAACTCGAGGAAGGGCTTCACGTTCGTATCGTCCAGGTTATCCTCGGTGATGTAGAACGTGGGCACCATCTCGCCCTGCTTGGCATTGGCCAGTACGGCATCGACGGCCTTGCGGGCCATGCCGAACGTGTTCTGCGCCATAATGCCCTTGATGGATCCGCTGCCCGTAATGAGCTCGTCGAGGAACTCGCCGTAGGCATCGAAGGTATAGACGCGCTTGCCGGCGGCCTTGAGCATGGGCAGGGCATCGACCAGGTTGTTGCCGTTGAAGAACACGAAGTCGTCGAAGTCAGCAAGCACGGCCTGCACCTCGTCGTTGCACTTTTCGGCCACCTGATAGACCACGGCCTCGGGCTTGAGCGCCTTGAATGCCTCGGCGCGCTCGATGGCAGGGCTGCCCAGCATGGCGAAGACGGCCACCTTATCGGCAGTCACCACGTCGGCCATCGCACGGCCCGCAGCCGTGTTGTCGGTGCCGAAGTAGGGGCACGACGCCAGCGGACTCGAGGCCTTGACCGGCGAGTCGATGATGACCACGGGTATGCCGCGCTCCTTGGCCAGTGCTGCCACCTCGGCCTCGGCGCTCTCGCCGTTGGGGCCGAAACTTGGCGCGAAGACGATGCCCTTCAGCGCCTTGCTGCCCAGCTTGCGCAACTCCTTGACGGCGGCCTGCTGCTCCTCGTAGGCTGTCTCTGACGTTGTGGAGTAATAGTAGGCCTCGAGGCCCTTCTCCTTACATACACTGCGGAACGACGTCTCTATCTGACGGAAATAGTCGATGTCGCCGTTCTTCACTATCATGGCGATGCCCTTGGCCCCGCCCTCAGCGGGGTTGTCGTCGTTGCCGGAACATGCCGTGAATACACTTGCGCCGCAAATCAGGGCTGCGGCCATCGCCCATTGAAAAATCTTTCGCATAATCGCGTTGTTTTAATTGTTATACATTATTTATTATATTATATTGTTTCTTTAGGGGCACTCCCTCCTACTTCCTCACGAACTCTGCGGGGCCGGTGTGGTAGAGGTTGCCGAAGTGGGCGGCGTTGACCACGCGGGCGTGGGAGCCGAGGGTGTGCTGGGCGCAGTAGAGGTAGAGGTCGCGGTAGGTGATGGC
>JAEEGH010028034.1_pt1 | contig 11112 bp, 8 predicted proteins | sample 9134181 | NCBI WGS metagenome assembly JAEEGH01 (sample SAMN16246544, study PRJNA631951) | gut metagenome | biome: gut microbiome; feature: rumen; material: DP-attached | host: Bos | place: Iran: Karaj | collected 2018-10
TATGGATTTGATGCAATTGCTAGGGGAGTTATTAATGAACTGTATTGCAAGGGAGAATCAAAAGAGAGTATTAAAGCAAAGGTAAGCAAATACCCGATTTCGGCAAAGATGAAAAGCAATCTATATGATGTTGTTGAAAAGTTTGCATAGATTTGAATTGAAGGAGATAAAATGAATGAACAATCCGGTTGAAAAGGCTATGGAGATCACAGGATACAGTGCAGAAAGAATTGCTGAACTACTTGGGGTTTCTAAAACAACAATTAATAACTATAGGAATAATCCAGGGGCAATGGGAGTGGAAGAGTTTAATAAGCTTTCACAGGAAACAGGTATTTCGCTAGATAAGCTTTTAGGTAGTAATGAATCAATCCCAGGCCCAAAACTTAAAAGAGTATATTCAAAAAGTGCAGCACAGATTGAAAAGGCAATTAAATACGCTGAATCTCATCTGGCGGATATTGAGCGTATTAGTATTGACGAGAAGTATAAATTGGCAAAAGAAGAACATCATATTGCCGTAGAGAATTTTAAAGATATTATTGGCAATACAAAGGTGAATGGAAGAAAACCGCTTGTTGGAGCTCTTGGACCATCAGATTCCGGAAAATCAACATTGATGAATTATTTATTGGGAAAATCTGTTATTCCCGCGGCTTATACTCCGATGACAACTGTTCCGACATATATTATGCATATATCTGAAAAGCCGAACATATTTGAAGATCAGGCAGATAACGCGGTAGTATTCGGCCGTCCTGTAGATTCTCGAAGAAAAAAGTTTAAACATGAGATGCTTTATGATTCGGAAGAATCTGGGAAATATGTAATCAGAAAAGGCAATTATGAATCTATATTAAAAGATTTCGGAACAAGAGATGGTGCATATTATGAAAATGAAACATGGAAGATTGAAGAAATAGTAATATATGTTGATGCTGATATTCTCAAAGAAGTTACATTGGTAGATCTTCCCGGATTTGGTACAGGTGATAGAAAAGAAGATGATGTAAGCCTGACTATGGATATGAGAAGGTTTGATTTCATATTCCTATTAAGTCCGGCGGATGGATTTCAAAGAGCTACAGAAGCAGGTGCATTTCTTGATGTATTAAGAAATGTCAAAGGGAAAAATGAATTAAAGGATAAGGCAGAGGATTTGAATAGAATTTATTTCCTTGCGACTCACTGTAATTCTATTGGAAACCCGGATAAAGTAAAGGAAATAATACACAGAGGGTGTGAACGTCTTGTTAAAATGATGCCTGAGGGAGAAAAAGAAAAATTCGGGATTGATGAAACAAATTACAAGACCCTTGAAAAGAGATTCTTTGGTTTTGAAAACACGGTTAAATACTACTGCGAAACATTAAATAAAGATATTGAGAAAAATTTCCCGGCATTTGCTAAAAACAAATATGATAATACGCTTAAATCTTTAAATGCTACATGTGCTGAATATGATTCTAAATACAAGAAAGAATTAAAGAAAATTCAGAAAGGTAAAGGTAAGACGACAGGGCAAAAACGGGAGAAAAAACGGGCTAAAGAGTTTCTTAAAAAATCCCAGGAAGCCCTTGATGAATCTAATAAGAAACTAAAGGAGAGCGTTTCCGAATACTGTAAAAAACATATAGAAGATATACGTAAAGGATATTCGGATACATTTAATGAAGATAATATACAGCAAATCATTAAAAATAAAGAATTGAAAAATAAAAAAACAGATATCGAAACGCTTGTAAGTTATCTTTCCGCTGAATTGGGCGATCTAATGGCAGAAAGCACGAAAAGGTATGGAAATGCCTTTGCTAAGGAAGTTAATGCAGAGATTTCAAATTACAAACAAACTGTTAATCGTGAAGTAAAGGACTTGAATTCAGATATTGATATGAATGGTTTTGACTTTACCAGAGCGTTTGCTTCAGGGCTTGCAGGTGTGGCTACATATGGTGCATTAGCTATTTGGGCAACAGTTGTTGCTGCAGGTAGCAATCTTGGGGCATATATTCTTGTCGCAAAAGTTGTTTCTGCACTTAGTGCATTAGGTATTTCCTTGGGAGGTACAGGAGCAGTTGTTTCAGCTGTAGCAGCAATAGGTGGCCCTGTAACAATCGGTATTACATTCGCAATATTGGCGGCTGTGGCAGTCTTTGGTATCTTTACAGGAACATGGCAAAGCAGAGTTGCAAAAAGAGTAATCAAGGAATTTGAAAAGGAAAGGGTATTGATTAAATACATTGAGCAGATTGATAAGTATTGGGATGATACATGTGAAGCCCTTGATTGCTGCTTTAAAGAATTGCATGATCAGACTGTTAAGTATTATGAGGCTGCTGCAAAAGCAGACGAGCTTGATGAAGAGGAACGGATTGCGTCAGGTATTATTATTGAAAATCTCTTTAAGACCCTGACAGAATTATATAGTGAATTAACTAGAATAGCAGTCGTTCCTGATGATAATGAGGAAGAAGACTAAGTATAGGATATTAGTTCGGTCATATTAACCTCCATAATATGATTTATGGGCAGGGGTAGTGTGTAAAATGATTACCCCTGCTTTTTTATACCCTTTTTTAGGAATGAAGAATATAATTATCCCCTAATTTTACTTAAATAACTGAAAAAAATTTTGAAAAAATAAGATGATCTTTACAGGAAATCTATGGTTGATAAAGAACAATTTGAACAACTGGATATATCTGACTTGTCTGAATTGAGTGCTATAACTCATGTTTTTCTGAAGAAATAATGAGCATCGTAATCCTTACTGACGGATATACTCCGTTTCCGGATGAACGAGAGACACATGGGACACCGCTGCTTTGGCTCATTACAAATGAAGATGTTACACCTCCATGGGGCAAGGTTACGAGGATAAGAGACACTATATATTAACAAGGAGGACGTATTTATGAGCTTGTATGAACTGACTAAAAAGAAAGCTTCTTTACAGAAGGAATCAGAAACACGTATTAAGTCAAAGGTCAGAGAGAATATCAATGAAAAAATGGAAGCTATCATTATAGCAAATAAAAAATTATGTAATGCTTGTCAAAAGAAAGAAATATACAGACTAAAACTCGAAGATGAATATAAAAGATCAGAAAAACTAATTGATCTGGCACATAAGATGGGCAAGATTACCGAGGCTTCATATGTATCTTATAAAGAAAAAGATGCATCTTTAATGAGAAGAATAAGTGCTCTGCAGGTTTGCTTTTGGGAACTCGCTTATATTTATTCTAATTCGCAAGTTTTTTTAAAGATGCTGGAGACTATAAAAAAAGACAGATTGGATTATAATAAATCAAACGACGAAATAGAGTTTTATGAAAAGAAGTACATTACACGTATTACGTATGCAGAAGGTTTTATATTGCATCTGTTATCGCGTGATATAGTCTCACCGCAATTTTTTATCAATGAAATAAAGATTTTTCATGAGAGAGAGGAATGGAAGCAACTTGGACATGTAGCAAGGGAAAGAATATTCTCACTTATAAACAGTTTTATGTATTTAAATCGGCAGGTAGATTTATTAAATCAATTATCTGATGAAATAATGAATGTGAATAATTTAAAACATAGATATTTTTTTAAAAAATAAGCTAAGACGGGGGATTTTGGTAAATGAATACATTGAACAAAAGAATCTGTCCCATTTGCAATATTGGGGAAATGATGATAAAAGAGTCCGGTATTTATGAATGCAATAACTGTGGCGAAATATTTGAATTAGATGAAAACTTTAATCCTGTAGTACTCGATTTTGATGAGTGGAAAAAAAGAGAGGAAGAAAATATGAGAATTACACATGATGATACAGAACGGAATTTTGACTACAAGAATCGTCTTAAGAAATATGACGATGTTGATATAGTTCAGTCTGACAAAATATATGATGACGATACCAATTTTTGGAAGGCCATTATCCCATCCAGAGATGTGAGAGAATATCATAAAAAAATCGGATATAAATATACAGATTTTGCACTTGCTGCAATGATTACATGGTCTGATATGCCTTTTTTTAGAAAAATGAAAGAATTGACAGGGATAGGGAAAAAGTGTTTTGATCAGACACTGAAAAGTCAGATCGATGATTATGTGAATTATATGATGCTGTCATATAAATCTTTTATCTGTAATGAAGATAATAAATATATTTACATATTATATATAAGAGAAGATGAAGATGATAATTATTTTGAAAACGGTTATTTTCTGAAATATGAAGATGCTGCAGCTTTTTCAAAAAGTCTGGAGTGTCTGAGCCGGAGGATAGTAAAAATCAAAATCACCACGGACAGTGATGAATACAAAGACATCGAAAATGAGTATATAAATAGTGAAGTCGGATGGATGTTATTTAATGAGAGCGGTAGTATATGTCATTGTAATTGTATCAGTATCCATGAGCCGGATTTTGGAAGAGACGGATTTAACATAGTATATATTGATATGCCGTATCCTTTCAGACAGGGAGATGTTGTAAGGGATGTCAGGGATCATCAGCTTGGCGTTGTTCACGGGTACAAAAATGATGAAGAGAAAAGGGAGGAATATGAAAAAATCAAGGATATTGTTGACTGTTCCGATTATCAGGTGACGGTTGAAAACTATTATTACAATTGGAGAAGTGACAGTTTTCACTGGAGACACTCGCATATCTCTCCGCTTTATCTGGAATATGCAAATATAGACAGAAACAGTATTGAGTCTGACTCTGAAGAAGCGGTCATACTCGCGGCAAGTGATCTTGTAAAAGGTGACTCTGTGATATGGGCTTTGCAGTATACGGAGGAAATGTATCAGAAGAGGGTAAAGAATAATACCTAATATCTTTGGAATCTATATTATTATAATGTTATAATTAAATTAGGCGGTACAAACGAGGGATGGCCTGTAAAAACGAATGCTTGTCTTTTTTGTGTAAAGGAGGTAATAAATGGGACAAAAAGACATGGCAGAAAAGTTGTTATTTGATTATAACGACGTTTTTGCAGACATCATTAATGGCTTTATTTTCGAGGGTGAGCAGAGAATAAAGCCGGAACAATTAAGAGAAAGTAAGATTCGCTCACAGTATAAAGCAAACACAGATAAAATACATGAACAAGAAAGAGATATCCTTAAGGAATGGTTATCTTCAAGAGTATGTATTGCAATCTGTGGCATAGAAAATCAGACTGAGCCGGATAAATATATGCCCTTGCGTATATTGAATTATGACGGTGTGTCCTACAGGAGTCAGCTTCTTGAAAAGAGAAAGACAATATCTCCTGTTGTGACGATAGTTTTGTATCTGGGAACAGAAAAACGATGGGGCTCAGTTAAAAAGCTGAAAGATATTTTAAACATTCCCAAAGGGATGGACAAATATGTTAATGATTATAAGGTTAACATATTTGAGGTGGCTTGGATGGATGAAAAAGATTTGTCCAGATTCAAGAGCGATTTTAGGATATTTGCGAATATCTTAATAAAAAAACGTAAAAACAAAAATTATGTTCCGGATGATCAGACTGAATTAAAACACTTTGATGAAGTATTAAAACTTTTGAAGGTTGTAACAGATGATAAGAATATCGAGCAAATGTTGGAAATACCCAAAAACAAACGAAAGGGAGTGAAAAGTATGTTCGTTGGACTTCAAAAACTTGTTGATAAAAGTGAGGCAAAAGGAAAAGCGGAAGGAAAAGCAGAGAGTATTTTTAGCCTGGTGAGTAAAGGATTTATTACTTCTGCTGTAGGAGCAGAAGAGCTCGGGGTATCTGTCAGAAAACTTAAATCAGATATGAAGAAAAAGGGATATACCTGTCCGTAACATATTTAAATAAGTAAATAAAATATAAAACAATTATAATAATAAACAAAAGTAATCACCGGCCGGATTGTAAAGACGATCCGGTCGGTTTATTTTATAAAAAAGTATATTTATGATAAACTTTATTTCTATTATGAATAAACAGTTATAAGGGAAGACGGAAAATGCTTGAACTAAAAGACATAAAAAAAGATTACCGGACGGGAAGTACTGTGGTACATGCCCTCAAGGGAATAGACTTAAAATTCAGAAAGAATGAGTTTGTGGCAATACTCGGTCAGTCGGGATGTGGCAAGACAACCATGCTTAATATAATAGGCGGACTCGACCATGCAACAGACGGAGACCTTGTAATTAACGGCATCTCTACAAAAAAATATAAAGATAAAGACTGGGATGCATACAGAAACCATTCCATCGGTTTTGTATTTCAGAATTATAATCTCATACCGCATCAGACAGTATTTCAAAATGTTGAAATAACCCTTACCCTTTCAGGTATTTCAAAATCAGAGAGAAGAGAGAGAACATTAAAAGTCCTTGAAGCAGTTGGGCTCTCAGATCAGATTAAGAAAAAGCCGTCAGAGCTGTCTGGCGGACAGATGCAGAGAGTAGCCATAGCAAGAGCTATAGTTAACAACCCGGATATAATACTTGCCGACGAACCGACGGGTGCTCTGGATTCAGAGACATCAATCCAGGTAATGGATATATTAAAGGAGATTGCTAAGGATCACCTTGTAATCATGGTTACTCACAACCCGGAACTCGCAGACAGATATGCTTCAAGAATCATAAAGATGCTTGATGGTGAGATAAAGTCAGACTCCAATCCGGTTAATGACGAAGAGATTAAATCAGAAGAAAAATTTGTAAATAAAAAACTTAAAGGCATGAGCTTGCTCACTTCTTTAAATCTGTCACTTAGAAATCTCTTTACAAAAAAAGGCAGAATGATACTGACTTCATTTGCCGGCAGTATAGGTATAGTCGGAATAGGTCTGATTCTTGCAATATCAAAAGGAACTACCAGGTACATAAATGAAGTGCAGGCAGATGCGCTGATTTCATATCCGATTACAATAGATAAACAGTCGGTAGATATAACCGATATGATGATGTCATATCTTGAGGAAGAGACCGGTGAGGTGACCCATGAGGACCCGGACCGGGTATATGAGAAATCTTCCTTATTAAGTATGGCAGACAGGTTTTCAGGTCCGGTTACCCATGACAACGATCTGGGTTCATTCAGGGAATATCTGGAAAGTGAGCTTGAAGACGGTGACGGCAGACTTAAAAATGCTCTGACAGGTATCAGGTATACATACTATATGGATTTTGATGTATATACGGAAAATGTCGACGGCATCATTCAGAGCACTGATATCAGAGATATTATGAACGATATCATGATGAGTAATTACAGCGAGGATAATTATTCGGAAGATATGCTTTCGGATTATTCAAATCTCGTTTCATCATTTTCAGTGGGAAATACCGACATGTGGACAGAGATAATGCCCGGAATGAATAATGAAACGGTTAATCCTGTTATTACTGATCAGTATGAACTCCTTGCCGGAAGCTGGCCGGAAGACATGGACGAGATGGTATTTGTGACTGATGAGAACAATGAAGTTGATGCGGTCACTCTTTATGCCCTCGGTCTTATCAGTGAAGATGATATTTTCCGTTCAGATAATTCGTGGTCATTCGATGAGATAATCGGCAGGGAATACAGACTGGTGATTAATTCAGATTATGATGAAGATGACCCGGATAACAAACCAAATCCGGAAGATTTATATGAAAATGGTCTGGCCCTTAAGATAACAGGTGTGATAAAGCCAAAGCCTGATAATGATAATGCACTGCTGTCAGGAACACTGGCATATACATCAGGGTTAACGGAATATATAGCAGAGAATGATAAGGAAAGCGAACTTTCATCAATTAGTCTGTATGTATCTACATTTGAAAATAAAGATACAGTAGAAGAAATTATTAATGAATATAACGAAGCTCAGGATGATGACGAGAAAATTAAATATACAGACATGTCCGGGCTCATAATGAGTTCGGTTGAGGGTGTCGTGAATGCCGTAGCAAATATACTGATTGCATTTGTAGCTGTTTCATTAATAGTTTCTTCCATTATGATCGGAGTCATAACCCTTATATCAGTACAGGAGAGAACAAGGGAGATAGGTATATTAAGGGCAGCAGGAGCATCAAAGAAGGATGTATCCGGTTTGTTTAATGCAGAAACTGCCATAATAGGATTTACATCGGGGCTTATAGGTGTAAGTATCACAGTTTTGCTTTGTGTACCAATCAATTATGTCATGCATCTTGTTACGGAGATTGACAGTTTATCTGTTTACCTGCCTGTTAAGACAGGGGTAATACTTGTTACAGTCAGCGTCTTGTTAACACTCATAGCAGGTGTAATACCTTCGAAAAGTGCAGCAAGAAAGGACCCTGTAGAGGCACTCCGGTCGGAGTAATTACAGGTGTAAACCCCTGTTAAGTAATTGTTAAGAGGTATGTAGTATAGTTATCTCAAGTTAAGCGACAGGAACAAAAACCTCGCGAAACATTAAAAACGACTAATTCCCCCCCTTTTATACTTTTAAAAAGTAGGGGCTTGCATTTGGAAACAGATGTGGGCTTCTATTTTTTTGCTCTTTTTTCAAATATTATTGAGAAAAATAAGATTTTTTTTGATTTTTTTTAAAATTTTTTCATTTTTTTATGATTTTAGGGGAAAAGTGCAACACTTTTGCAACACTTCGTGTTGTATGATGTACTCAACAAAGAGATAAAGAAAGGAGAGGACAACAAAATGGACAATACAAAGAAAGTTTTCCAGATAATAATAATGATCCTCTGCTTCCTTATCACAGTATCATTCATTTGGATGGCAGTGATTCAGTTCTATAAAGGAACCATGGAACTTGCCGGAATACTTTTCCTGATAGGAATCGTATTTATGATACCGTTCGCGGTAATAAGCCTTAAATGGTATAAGGCAGCAGTTACCAGCGGACATTAAAACAGACTATTTCCCCTATCCCCCCTTCATATAAGTTCCCCGGCCTGAAACATGGTCGGGGTTCTTTTTTTGTTGTATAATACAAACATGAGCGAAATACTACTTAGACCGGTTACAACTGAAGACGCGGATATTATCCTAAAGTGGCGAAATGATGCTGCCACCAGGGAGAATTCCTTCTCAAAGGACATAATCAGCCATGAAGATCATATGAAATGGTTTGATAAAAAGATGGCAGATGAAAACTGCTTTATGTATATGCTGACTGATGACGGTGTCCCGGTGGGCCATATTCGTATTGATAAAGAAAAAAATATCGGAGAAATCAGCTATATGACTGCTCCCGATAAGAGGGGTAAGGGATACGGAAAGCTGATAATCTGTGAGTGTGAAAAAGTACTGCCTGACAGTATTCGCGTTTTGGTGGGTATAATAATTAAGGAAAATACCCCATCAGGTAAATGCTTTATTGCAAACGGATATACTGAAATAACGGGTGGAAACGAAAATTGTTATATTAAAGTATTATAAAAAAGATGCAATAATTAATAATTATGTTGCATCTTTTTATTTTATGGTAATAATGCACAATATTATTGTTTGTTTATAGGCTAATTTGTTGCAAATACTTCTTGTTCAAATATTTCTTTCGAATAAAATATCTTATGTTAATCAATAGATTTAAACGGAGGAAAAAGAAATGAAAAAGAAATTATTTGCAGTAATGACAGCAGCAGTTATGTCAATGGCAGTTCTTGCAGGATGTGGTGACGTAACAACAGAGGACGTACAGAATGCAGCAGATCAGGTTGCAGAGCAGCTTCCTGAAGAAGTTGTAGATGCAGCTCAGGACGCAGCTGAGGAGCTTGGTGTTTCAGCTAACGATGTAGCAGATGCAGTTAACGACGCAGCTGATGCAGCAGAAGATGCAGCTGAGAACCTTACATACATGGGTGGTCTTTACATCTCTGATGAGAATAACGACCTCACACTTGTACTTGTTCGTGATCAGAACGAAGGAAACATTGTCGCAATCGTTTCAAAGGGTGACTACTTCTCATACGGAATCGTAGACGTAACAGAGACAAAGACAACAGATGATGGTACAGAGTACACAGCATTCACACTTGATGGTAACGAGTACGGATATATCTTCAACGAGAACGCAGAAGAAGGCGGAATCCTTGTAGATACAGACGGAACTGTATACGAAGCTAAGTTCGTTGACGAGTCAGCAGCTAAGGATTACATCGCTCAGGCTCACTAATTAGAAAAACAACTTTACTAAAATGAATCCGCCGGTGGCCGGAAGGTCATGGGCGGATTTTTTTATGTTTAAAATGTTAGACAAATTGTTAGACAGAGTATAAAAAAACAAGGGTTAATATTTTTTTGAAACCCTTGTAAATACAAAATCGGGGTGACGTGATTCGAACACGCGGCCTCTACGTCCCGAACGTAGCGCTCTACCAAACTGAGCCACACCCCGAGTGGTTATTAACCATAGGAAATGGTAACCTAATTACGGATAAAAGTCAAATAAATATTAGGAAATCCGTATCGGAATCTTTGATAAAATAAATGCTATCAGTGATGAGACAGCAAATACTATTATGACAGATACCGGAACCATTAAATATATATAACTGTTTATTGCAAAGAATCCAAAAGTTTTCAGCATTTCGATTATCATCGGGTGGACGAGATAAATCCCGAGAGTCAGACCGGACAGGATCTTTACCGGATTTTTATCATTATTATTTTCTTTATTATCAGAAGATTTCCCGATAATAAACAGTATAAATAGGGCACTGCTTGTAAGCAGGTTTGTAAAGCACATGGGAGTTGTATATCCCTCAAATGTCGCAAAGCTGCTCCGGCTTTTTATGATTCCAAATACTACTGCAAATATAAGGCCTGTCAGACCGAGTATATAAATGATAATTTTTTTTCTGTTATCAAAATCATCTCTCCATTTGTACAGATAATGACCGAGTATGAAGTAGCCCAGATACCCTGGGAAATATTCGACACGGCACTGGCTTAAAAAGTCCATGATCAGGTACTTAAAAGGAAATTCAAAATAAAAGGCAGTCGGTACAAACAGACAGAGCAGAATAAATGGTACTAAAAATAATCTGCATACATTTTTATCCTGAACGCCGTGATAAATAAGGGGTACAAGTAGTGAGAGAAAAGCTATCATAGGCAGATACCAAAGGTG
>JAEEGH010028040.1_pt1 | contig 11111 bp, 9 predicted proteins | sample 9134181 | NCBI WGS metagenome assembly JAEEGH01 (sample SAMN16246544, study PRJNA631951) | gut metagenome | biome: gut microbiome; feature: rumen; material: DP-attached | host: Bos | place: Iran: Karaj | collected 2018-10
ACAGTTTTGGCTGGGTGCCGAAGTGGAATGACAGCACTTTCAAGTTTGTGCCTGATGATTCATTACACACGACTTCACTAGATATCCCTACAGCTTTGAAGCAGATCGGCGTTGAGGAACCAATGTTTCCAACATGGCTGCCGGAGGGATTTGAATTAGCCGAACAGAAGATGTCGTTTGGTGAACCTGTCTTCTTTTACGCAGCGTATTTTGCCAAGGAACGAACACTGACGATTATTATCCGTCCAGGTAATGAAGATGCATCTTTACTTATGGAAAAAGATTATGGTAATCCAACCGAATATGTAGTTGATGATACTAAGCACTACATTTTTAACAACTCAGGCCAAATTGTATCTTCTTGGTACACTCAAGGGTTAAATGTAAATATCTATGGGGATGTAACAACAAATGAAATGATGAGTATTATTAACTCAATTTACAAATAGTGGAGGTTCTAACATGAAATCAAAAGGAATAAGAATACTATTTCTTGTTTTTGTTGCCGCCCTGATGCTTGGTACCATATCTTACGCCGCCAATGAGTCGAGTCTATATCTTGCGGGGTATTACGCTAATATCAGCAAGACTGGCAACACTATTCATGTGAATTTTGAGGTTTATGGCACCAGAACAATGGATACAATCGGTGCAACTGAAATCTACTTGTACGAAAAAGCTAGCGGGTCTTCGTCTTGGACACTTGTTGAAACATACCTTTCGACGGATCTAGCATATGCTTCCGCCATGATTGACACAAATACTGGTTGCAAATGTGACAGTGTTTCTTATAACGGATCTTCTTCCAAGCAGTACAAAGCATATGTTACCGTTTATGCTGAAAAAGACGGTGGTAGCGACTCCCGGAATATAATCGCCAATTGAAAGCCAATGCTCCTGATACACTACAGAAAGAAGGAAATAGAGAATGGCGCTGATTCCTCCGTTTTTCAAAGATGCAGTTGTCGCTCTGGGGATTGATAATGAAGAAAACAAAAGAATATGGATCGGAACTGGCTTTTTAGTCGGAAGGAAAGAAACGAATAATCCTTCAAAGTCAACGATCTATGTCATAACCAACAAGCATGTTGTCGAAAACCAAAAGAGCCTACTAGTGCGGTTTGACCATTCTGGGGCTACCGGGGTCGGTGATTTGCCGTTTTCACTTATAGACAAAAATGGTGATAAGAACTATTCGGAACACCCTTTGCCTTCTGCTGATGTAGTTGCCATTCAGGTTGCCCCTCTCGTTATCGTGAAGAACCACCTGAGTTTGAGCTTTTTTGATTTGGAAGACCATGCCTTAACTCTGCGCCAGATGAAAGAAACCGGAGTTGATGAAGGTGGACTTGTTTACGCCCTCGGTTTTCCCATGAACCTAGTTGGGGATACTGTAAAAGCTCCAATTTGTCGGCTGGGTTGCATATCAAGAGTCGCTGACGCTTTTAGTTCTCCACAATCTGCAACGGAATTCTTAGTCGATGCTCAGACATTCCCTGGAAACTCTGGAGGCCCTGTTGTCAGTCATCCGGAGCATATTGCAATTGATGGGACACCAAGAAATACAAAGGCGAATCTCATCGGTATTCTCAGTGCGTACATACCTTATAGAGAACTGCTGTATAGTAGGCAGACGGGAAGAAGCAGGATGGTACAAGAAGAAAACAGTGGATTAACGATTGTTCATCCGGTTGACCGCATCAAAGAAGTGGTTGAAATTGAATGTGCTCGATGTGAAAAACTACGTGAACAAAACCAGACGGAAAAGCTAAAAGAAGCAGAAAACACCCATAAGGATACTGTAATGGTTTAGCTAACCGGCAAGCAATGCAAGTGTAAATACACTTGCGGAAAATCGCCCGGCTCCCGCTTTCGCGGGGCCGGACGTTTTCTTGCTTGTTGGGGTGTTCCCCAATCCCCCGATCGCGCCTGCGGCGCGGCTACGCGATTTCTGAGAAATCGCTTATGATTCCACGAAAGGGCCGTCAGGACCGCAGCCCGGTTTTACCGGATCAAAGGGTTTGGGATGCTGCCCAACAAGTTGGAAACAGCGGAAACTGCGCTTTGCAGATTTCGGCGTTTTCGGAGCAAGTGAGTGCGCACTTGCCCTGCTTGCCGGTATATTTCCGAACAATATTCCGAACAATACTGCAATCCTCGTTTGACATTATTCGGAATCTTGGGTATAATCCAATCAGTAGTTTTTGGAGGTAGCGCGAATGACGAAGAAAATGACCGTTGCCGAAGCAGCTCTGCTTTGGGGAATATCGGAGCGCAGAGTTGCGGTCCTGTGTAAGGAAGGCCGGATTCCCGGCGCGCACAAACAGGGCAAAAGCTGGGTGATCCCAGCAGATGCGCAGCGTCCGGCGGACGCCAGAGTCAAATCCAACGCAAACAAGAGGGATACCTATCCCGCTCCCCTCCCCCTACCTGTCGGCGTGTCCGATTACCGCACCTCTGTTACCAGCTATTATTGGGTCGATAAGACCTTGCTGATCAAGGACCTCCTGGACGAGCTCCCGATTGTGTCCCTGTTCACCCGTCCGCGGCGCTTCGGCAAAACACTGAATATGGATATGCTTCGCACCTTTTTTGAGAAGACCGGTGAGGATACTTCCGTCTATTTCCGAAACAAGGCGATCTGGAAATGTGGCGAAGAGTACCGCAAACACCAGGGCAAGTATCCGGTGGTCTTCCTCACCTTCAAGGACGCGAAGCTGAGCACCTGGGATATGACGCTGGAACATCTGCGCTTTCTGCTGGCGAGCGAGTTTCAGCGTCACAGCGAGCTGGCCGAGAGCCCTCTTTGCAGTCCTATGGACCGGGCTTACTACCAGAAGATCGTTTCCGGGACGGCGACGCCCGGCGAGATGATGCCGGCCCTGGACCGGCTTTCGAAAATGCTCCATGACCACCACAGCGTCAAGGCTGTGATCATCATTGACGAATACGATACACCCATCCAACAGGGGCACCTGGCAGGCTTCTATGATGAAGTGGTCGAGTTCATGCGCAACCTGTTTTCCGGCGGATTCAAGGACAACCCGCACCTGGCTTTCGGCTTCCTGACCGGCATACTCCGGGTCGCCAAGGAGAGCATTTTCAGCGGATTGAACAATCTGAAGATCAACTCGATCCTGGACGAACGGTACAGCACTTATTTTGGCTTTACGCAGGACGAGGTCCGGGAGATGGCCGAGTATTACGGTGTTTCCGAAAAGGTCCAGGAACTGTGCGATTGGTACGACGGTTACCGCTTCGGCTCCAGCGAGATCTTCAATCCCTGGTCGGTGATCAATTACTTCAACAATCAGTGCCAGCCTCGGGCTTTCTGGCTGTCCACCAGCAGCAACGACATCATCGGGGAGGTTTTGGCCGGCGCAGACGCTGAGGTTTATGACCATCTCGCGGCGCTGCTGCAGGGCGAGACGGTTCTCACCTATGTGGACACCGGCGTGATCTATCCGCAGATCAAAAACAATCCGTCCTCCGTTTACAGCTTTCTCCTGGTCGCCGGGTATTTGAAGGTAGTCAAGGCGGAGCTGTCCTTCAACGGCGACTATATGTGCGAAGTAGCGCTGCCCAATAAGGAGATCGCCTTTGTGTATAAGAAGGAGATCATGGACCGGCTGCAAGGGCTGATTCCCCAATCCACGGCCATCTCCGTTCAGGAGGCGCTCTATACCGGAAACGTGCCCGCGCTTCAAGCCAGTTTGGAAAAGCTGCTCGTGCAATCCGCCAGCTATTACGACACTGCGGGCGAGATGTTTTATCACGGACTGGTGCTGGGCCTCACCGCCATGATGGACGACCGCTATCTGGTGACCTCCAACCGGGAATCCGGCGAGGGGCGCTACGATCTGCAGCTCTGCCCCAGGTCCCCCGCCCTGCCGGGGATCCTCATTGAGCTGAAGGTCGGGAAGGACTGCGGCGAACAGGAGTTACAAAGGCTGGCGGAAGCTGCACTCCGGCAGATAAAGGAGCAGAAGTATGATACGGAGCTTACCGCCCGCGGCGTGAAGAATGTTCTGAAATACGGCGTGGCGTTCTGCGGAAAGAAAGCGTTCATCCTTCAAAACAGCAACAAAGAGTAATTCTACACAGTATAAGGAACATGTACTGATATGAGGAAACCATAATTGCTAGCGCATATGGAAAAATCAATAAAAGCGATTATGTCGAAATACCGCTTGAAGAAATCGAAACTGACACTCGTAGGAGTTACTTTAGACCAGTAAATAGCCAGCTCCACTGCTTCATCTTCGCAAGGCAAGAAAAACTTGGTGGGGTACATTGCATATGCTATGTACCCCACCAAGCTGTTTGTTTTAAAAACAGGAATTCTTCATTCGTTCCTAATTGTATATCAGCTCCGATATTACCGTCTGTTCTGCCCTCGCTCTGATCTCGTTCATGCGGCCTACCCACTCCATCGGGTCCTCTGCCTTCATCTGCTCGGTTATGCCCTCCCGTTGTGCCGTTTGCCCGATCACCAGCGCCAGTCTTTCCGTCGCCTGCCTGTCGATCTCGGCTGCATAAGGAAAAAGTGTCCCGTTCAGCAGCATGACCGTGTATTGGGTGTAGTGGTGTTCCTTCAAGTGACGAAGGTATCGGCGGCCCCAAAGGCCGGGTGAAGGCTGCTCCGCAAGTTCCAGATTCGGGATGCAATAATCCCCTTCCTGGCGGTATGTCCCGCCTGCCTGTTCATAGATTGATTTCATATCTCTGTCCTCCTTTTTGGGGGATTATACAGGGGCAAGACGATCAAGACCATTATGCAAAGGGCGTCGGTTTAACCGACCCCCTTTGACTTTAATACTTATCTTCCCCTGTCCCGCTGTCTTTTGCGATACTGTGCTTCCAGCAGCTTCAGGATGGTTTCTTCCATCTGGCGGGCGGTGTAGCTGCGGGGGAAGTATTTGCGGATGGCGCTGACGTCGATGCGGACACGCTCCCGCTGATTGGCCTTTTCTTCGCTCATGATGTCGAAGATGGCTTCCGGCGTCAGTTCCTCCTTTTGGGAGAGCTTCTTCATGCGTACTGCCTGGGACAGGGACGGGGTGCAATATTCGCTCTGCATGAGGTCCCAAAGCTCCGCCTGTTCCTGCTTTGTGAGATAGGACAGCTCCACCGCCGGGGATAGAGCAATCTTCTGCTCGTCCACCATGTCCAGGAGCGGCTTTGCAAGATTGGTCAGGCGGATGTAACGTCGGATGGTATCACCGCTAACACCAGTTTGTTCAGCAAGAGCATCATCGGAACGATAATTCGACGCAACTTGCGGCGAATTCTTCAATGGACGGCCTGCTTGGTGCTTCATGGCCTCCAGCTTCATCTTGTACGCAAATGCCTTCTCGCTGGGCAACAGGTTTTCCCGCTGGATATTGCTGTCCACCATCAGGATCACCGCCTCGTCGTCCGTCATATCCCGCACCAGCACGGGGAGCTTGTCCAGACCCAGCCGGAGGGCCACTGCGCGCCGCCGATGGCCGGAGATGATCTCGTACCCCTCCCCCACCGGACGCGCCAGAAGAGGCGATAAAACGCCGTACAGGGCGATACTCTCACATAGGGCGTCCATGGCCTCGTCGTCCTTCACCTGGAAAGGGTGGCCGCGAAAGCTCCGCAGCTCCTCCACTCTGAGCTCCGTCAGCTGCTCCTTCATTGGCCTACGCCTCCCTTTCCTCCCCGGCCATCCGGCAGGGCAGCGCAGACGTCAACGCGCCAGTGGGGCTTGTCCGACTTGCGGTAGATCGGCTCCCCCGTCACCGGATGATAACGATAGACGGCAGGCCCGGCATGCAGGGAAAACAGGTATCCCGAAATCGGCACATTCGCATTTTTGGCGTGGCAAGGGGTCGCAAACCCTTGATTTTCAACGCTTTCCGAGACCGGGTGCATTTGTGTCTGCGTTGTGGGCACGGAGGAGCTGGGACACCTGGAAATGATCGGCGCCCTGGTGCACCAGCTGACCCGCTGCCTCACCGAGGAGCAGATCCGCACCGCGGGCTTCGACGCCTACTTCGTGGACCATACCGCGGGGGTCTACCCCACCGCCGCCTCCGGCTTCCCCTGGAGCGCCGCAGCGATGCAGGTGAAGGGGGACACCATCGCGGACCTCACGGAGGACATGGCCGCCGAGCAGAAGGCCCGGGCCACCTACGACAACATCCTGCGGCTCAGCGACGATCCGGACGTGAACCAGGTCATCCGCTTCCTGCGGGAGCGGGAGATCGTTCATTTTCAGCGCTTCGGGGAGGCCCTGCGGCTTGCCCAGGACCGTCTGGATCAGAAAAACATTTACGCCGTGAATCCCGGCTTCAACGCCGCCTGCGCGAACAGATGAAGTGCAAAGAGGATGCGGGCCCGGCCCGGCATCCTCTTTTTGCGTCACGCCGAAGACGGCGTCACGGCAGCAGGTAACCTTCTTCGTCGAAGCTCCGTTCCTTCCCGTCGATCTCCGCGGCAACGCTTACGAGACAGGTCCCGTCGGCCAGGCGATAGCGCCAGCCGCCGTCGTCCGCCAGCCAGCCCTCCGCCGTGACCCCCGCTTCGCGGACGGGGAGCTCGGCGGCGAGGGCGTCGCCGTCCACGAAATGCCACCATTCGCTGTTGACGCTCCGGAAGCCCGCGCCGGTCATGATGCGGGCCAGCATGACGGCGTTGCTGTTGTTCCTCCCGCTATTGGAATACCAGCTGAGGTCGTGGAGGGAGCTCTGCATTTTCAGCTCCCAACCGTCGGCCGGGCGGACCAGGGTGACGTCCAGGGCGGCTCCGATCCCGTGCCCGGCGCCGTCGGCAGCCAGGAAATCCCCCAGGCTGTAAATATCGTTCGTCATCAGGAAGCGATAGGTCGGCGTCTGCCCTGCCTTCGTCTGAGGCGGCTCGCCTGGCGCGGCGCCGGACCGGGTCTCCGCCGGAACGGGCGAATCCAGGACGCTTTGGGTCCGCTCAAGGAGCTCGCGGCTCGCCCGACCGGGGCGGAAGGCGTCGCAGATCCGGAGGCGAAACCCGTCCTCTTCGGCGGCTTTCGCCGCCGCGATCAGCTTGACTGCCGAGGGATACAGCAGCGGGACGAGGTATTCCCCGGAGCTCAGCCGCGCCGACTCATAACCGGCAACGACGGCGTCCGTCACCCCCGGAACGGCGTATTCGTGGACCGTGACCCGGGAGGCGCTGCCGTTCGCGATTTCATAATCGCAGAGGTCCCCGATATAATCCGGGAGATTCACCATGCAGAAGCGCCCGTCCGCATAGCCCCGGAGATCCGGCGTCGCCACCAGGAGAAAACTGTTTTCCTCCCCAAGTACGCAGACTGCCTTGTCCGCTGGCAGGACTCCGAGTTCCTCTTTCCCGTCCGGCGAAGCGTAGATGCTCAGCTCCCGCAAAGGCCAGGCGGCGGCGAAGGCGAGGGTCGCCTCCGTGCGCACGTCCGCCTGGGCGGGACCGGCGGCATAGTCCTTCTGCCCGTCCAGGGCAGCCACCCGGAAGCTGTATTCGCCGTAGGGCGGCAGATGGCCCGTACGGTAGACCCGCTCCTCCCCGGCCGGGATCTCCGCGGCGACGGTCCATTCCCCGTCGCCCCCGTCCCGGCGGAGCACCTGATACGTCTCCCCCCTCGTTTCATTCCAGCGAAGGACCCAGGAGCTGTCGTCCTCGGCCGTGCATTCCAGCCGCAGCTCCGTTCCCAGGACTCCGTCCCGGGTGAGGGTCACCTCCTCCGCCGGGCCCTTCCCCAGGAAGCGAAGGCCCGCCGTTTCCCTCCGGGCGTCCACGGAGAAGATGCAGCGCTCACCCATGGCCGGAACGGGCAGATCCCCGCCAGGACCGAAGCGCAGCTCAAGGCTTGGGGAATCCAGCTCGCGGAAGAGCTCGGCTTCCCCCTCGCCCCGGCGGAGATACAGACGGTAGGTATCCCCCTGCCAGCCGGACCAGAAGACCGTGGCCCGGTTGTTCTCCGGGTCGAAGAAAGCAGACAGGTCCCATGCTTCCGGGCGGTTCAGATAACAGGCTGCAGTCAGCGGTTCGGCGCAGAGCCGCTCTTCCTCCCTGCCCGCGATCCGCCGGGTACGGCGTGCATAGACCCGCAGGGCCACCGGCACGTCCTCCGGCAGCGACGAAGGCAGAATACATGCGGTATCCGCACATACGGTGAAAAACAGAGGCTCGTCTCCGGCGCCCTCGGCAAGGGAGATCACCTCCGTGAGATAGCTGTCCGCCTCCGCAGAGGCGGGCCAGGACAGGCGGACGGCCCCGTCCTCCTCCTGCGTCAGCTGCAGCGCCCCGTCCGCGGGCATGGAAAGCGGCTCGCCGTAAAAGCGGTCGTATTCCGCCCGCAGGGCCGTGAAATGCCAGATCACCCCGATCAGGGCCGCCATCACCAGGACATAGATCCCGATGAGAAGCTTCATTCCCTTGCTCATACCGTCCCTCCCGTCACAGCGCAGACGCCGCCCCATTCCGGGGCCGGCCTGCGGAAGCCGCGCAACTCCACAGCCGTATTATACCAGCCGGAGAAAAAACCGCAAGACGCAACCCGCCGCCCGGGCGCTCCCTTCCGCTTGCATCGGGGCCCTGCCCCGGGTTATAATACCGGCATGAGCATGCGGCCCCGCGGCCGCGAAAGGACGGCAAGCCCATGAACGAGAAAAGCCCGATCACGCCGGAGGACTACCGGGAGCCGCGCTGCCTGCTGGACGGAAAGCCTTACGGCGTTTCGCCGGTGCGGCCGGTGCCGCAGCAGCGCATCGTGGAAAAGCTGGATGAATATATGGAACGCCGGGACTGGGCCGGGGCGGAGCGGCATCTGCTGTACTGGCTGGAGGAAGCCATACAGGGGGGCGACGACCGGGGAAGGCTCCTCATCTGCAACGAGCTGGTGGGCCATTACCGGAAAACCGGCAGCCGGGAGAATGCCCTGGCGCGTGCGGAGGAAGCCCTGGCGCTGGTGGACAGGCTGGAGCTGGGCGGCAGTCTCAGCGCCGGAACCACCTGCGTAAACGCCGCTACGGCCTGCAGCGCCTTCGGCGAGGATGAACGGGCCCTTGACCTGTTCGGGAAAGCCCGGGAGATCTTTGAGACCCGGGCCGATACCGGGCCGGAGCTGCTGGGGGGCCTGTACAATAACATGGCCCTGACCCTGGCAGCCCTGGGCCGCTATGACGAGGCCCACGACCTGTTCGACCGGGCCATGGAGGCCATGGGCCTGGTGCCCGGCGGAGAGCTGGAGCAGGCCGTCACCTGCCTCAACCGGGCGGACGCCCTGGAAGCGGAGCTGGGTGCGGCGGAGGCAGAGGCGCGCATCCGCCCCCTTCTGGACCGGGCCCTGCAGCTCCTGCGCACGTCCTCCGCGCCCCGGGACGGATACTATGCCTTTGTCTGTGAGAAGTGCGCCCCGGGCTTCGGGCACCACGGATACGCCGCGGCGGCTTCGGAACTGTCGGCGGCGGCGGAGGCGATCTATGACCGGGCTTGAAATCGCCCGCGCCTATTTTGAGGAGCATGGCCGCCCCATGCTGGAGCGGGACTTCCCTGCGCTGCTCCCCTTTCTGGCTGTGGGTCTCACGGGGAGCGGCTCGGAGTGCTACGGCTACGACGATGAAATCTCCCGCGATCACGACTTCGAGCCGGGCTTCTGCATCTTCCTGCCCGGAGAGGAAACGGTGGACCGGCGGAGCGCCTTCCTGCTGGAACGGGCCTACGCGAAGCTGCCGAAGGAATTTCGCGGTCTGCGCCGGGAGCCCCTGCTGCCCGTGGGCGGCGCCCGGCGGGGCGTCCTGCGCACCGGGGAGTTTTTCCTGGAAAAGGTGGGCGCTGCCGACGGGGCGCTGGACGCCCGGCAATGGCTGCTGATCCCGGAGGAAGCCCTGGCGGAGGCCGTCAACGGGGATATCTTTCTGGACAATTTCGGAGAAGTCAGCCGCATCCGCGCCTCTCTCTCATATTACCCGGAGGACGTGCGCCGTAAGCGCCTGGCGGGACAGCTGCTGCTGGCGGGACAGGCCGGGCAGTACAACTATCCCCGCTGCCTCCGCCGGGGAGATACGGCGGCGGCGCAGCTGGCCGCCTTTGAATTTGTCCGCAGCGTCCTTTCGGCGATCTTTCTTCTGAACCGGCGATACCGGCCCTATTACAAGTGGAGCTTCCATGCCCTGGGGGAGCTGCCCCGGCTGGGCGAGCTGGCTTCGCCGCTGGAAACGCTGATCTCCACGGGAAACGGGGACCGTTCTGCGGAGGAAAAGACCGCACGCATGGAGGAGATCGCCGACAAGCTCTGCGCCCTTCTTGCGGAACAGGGGCTCTCCGGAGCTCCGGGGCGGGAGCTGGAAGCCCAGGCCTACGCCGTGAACGACGGGATCGGCGACGGAGAGCTGCGGAACCTGCACATCCTGGCAGGGGTTTGATGCAGATATGGCAAAACCCGGCGGATCGGACGATCCGCCGGGTTTTTGTCCTTGCAGGCTTGATTCAGATGCCGGCCTGCTTCAGGATGTCGGGCACCTTGGATTCCCAGCCCTGGGCCATGATGTGCACGCCCTGGCAGTAGGGCAGGCAGGCCTTGATGATGCGGGCGGTGATCTCCACGCCGGTGATGCCGGCCTTGGTCTTCTCCTTGTCGGCCTTCAGCTCGTCGATGAGCTCGTCCGGCACGTGGACGCCGGCCACGTTGGCGTTCATGTAGCGGCACATTCCCACGTTCTTGGGGATGATGACGCCCAGCTGCACGGGCACGCCGAACTGCTTGGCCTTCTCCATGAAGGCGATGAACTTCTCGGGCTCGAACACGGCCTGGGTCTGGAAATACTCCGCGCCGGCCATGACCTTCCGCTCCATCTTCGCCAGCTGCGCGTCGATGCTGTCGCTGCAGGGAGAGACGACGGCGCCCTTGGCAAACTTCGGAGGCTCGCCCACCAGATCGTTGCCGGCCAGATCCTTGCCGGACTCCAGCTGCTTCACGGTGTAGAGGAGGGAGACGGAATCCAGATCGAAAACGGGCTTGGCCTGGGGATGGTCGCCCAGCTTCGTGTGGTCGCCGGTGAGGCAGAGGATGTTGTCGATGCCGAAGGAGGCGGCGCTCAGCAGATCGGACTGCAGGGCGATGCGGTTGCGGT
>JAEEGH010028044.1_pt1 | contig 11109 bp, 7 predicted proteins | sample 9134181 | NCBI WGS metagenome assembly JAEEGH01 (sample SAMN16246544, study PRJNA631951) | gut metagenome | biome: gut microbiome; feature: rumen; material: DP-attached | host: Bos | place: Iran: Karaj | collected 2018-10
GCACAGCACCCCAGCCACAATCCACATCCCCACCGATCCCCAAAGGCCGATGTTGGCATATCGTTTGATTCTTTTCAAATAGTTTTGCATCACAGTTTTAGGTATTTTGCAGTATATGATTCTTTGCATTTCACCAAATCCTCAGGCGTGCCGGCAAATACCACGCGGCCGCCCTCGGCACCCCCTTCGGGGCCAAGGTCTATGACCCAGTCGGCGCATTTGATGATATCGTGATGGTGCTCAATCACCACCACGCTGTGGCCGCGCTCTATCAGTCGGTTGAACGCAGCAAGCAGTTTCTCGATGTCGTGGAAGTGCAATCCGGTTGAAGGCTCGTCGAAGATGAAGAGCATCGGCAGGTCGCCCGTGCCCTTTATGAGGTAGGATGCCAACTTGATACGCTGAGCCTCGCCGCCGCTGAGCGACGATGACGACTGGCCAAGCGTCAGGTAGCCAAGTCCCACATCCTGCAACGGCTTCAAGTGGTTGTAGATGGAGCGGGTCTCCTGCTTATCGAAGAACTCCACAGCTTCGTCGACCGACATGTCGAGCACGTCGCTGATATTCTTCCCGCAGGATTGTACTTCGAGGGCTTCATCCTTATAGCGCCGCCCATGACATTCTTCGCACACCAAGTGTACGTCGCTCATAAACTGCATGCTCACCGTAACCTGCCCTTCACCCTGACACTCTTCGCAGCGTCCTCCTTCGACGTTGAACGAGAAAAAACTGCTCTTATATCCGCGGGCTTTGGCCAACGGCTGTGAAGCGAAGAGCGCGCGTATGTCGTCGAAGGCTTTCATGTAGGTGGCGGGATTGCTTCGTGAGGAGCGCCCGATGGGGTTCTGGTCCACCATCTCTACAGCAGAAAGGCGGCTCATGTCGCCCACCATTTCGACGCACGAACCCACATAGTCGTCGTTGCCGTCCATGCGGCGTTGCAGCACGTCGAAAAGCACGCGGCGTATGAGGCTGCTTTTGCCCGATCCGCTCACGCCGGTTACCACTGTCAGCACGCCAAGCGGTATGTCTACGTCGATATGCTGCAGGTTGTTGGCGTATGCTCCACGAATGCCGATACGGTCGCGCCAGCGGCGCCGTTCGGCGGGTACGGCAATCGTACGTTTGCCGGTGAGGTAGTCGATGGTGAGGCTTTGGGTTTTCGGAATTTTCCGAGTGCTTTTATTGTTCAGGAAGTCTGGTTTGCCGCTGAACACAACTTCGCCGCCGTGAGTGCCGGCTCCTGGACCTATGTCCACCAGCCAGTCGGCCGAGCGGATAATATCTTCGTCGTGCTCCACCACGATGGCTGTGTTGCCCAAGTCGCGCAGCTGCTTGAGCACCTTAATTAGGCGGTCGGTATCGCGGCTATGGAGGCCCACCGAGGGTTCGTCGAGGATGTATATCGAGCCCACGAGCGAGCTTCCCAACTGTGTGGCCAAGTTGATACGCTGGCTTTCGCCGCCGCTGAGCGTGTTCGAAGCCCGGTTGAGGGTAAGGTAGCCCAGGCCCACGTCGCAGATGTACTGCAGCCGGGAGCGGATCTCCCGCAGCGGCCGCTCGGCGACCGTCCGGTCGTAGTCGTCAAGTTCGAGCGTATTGAAAAAAGCCGCGAGGTCGCCGATGGGCATCGACATCAGTTCGTGGATGTTCTTGCCGCCCACCTTCACGTAGAGGGCCTCGGGCCGGAGGCGCGAGCCGCCGCAGGCGTGGCAGGTGGTCTTGCCCGAGTAGCGGCTGAGCATATATTTGTACTGGATCTTGTAGCGCTGGCTCTCGACCCATTTGAAGAACGGGTCGATGCCGGTGAACCAGGCGTTGCCCTCCCAGAGCACGCGCTTCTGTTCGGGCGTGAGCTCGATGTAGGGCTTGTGGATCGGGAAGTCGAATTTGGCGGCGTTCATGATGAGCTCCTCGTTGAGCTGTTTCATCATCTCGCCGCGCCAGCAGGCCACGGCGCCCTGGTAGATGCTCAGGGTGGGGTCGGGAATCACGAGCGCCTCGTCAATGCCGATGGTCTTGCCGTAACCGCCGCACACCGGGCAGGCGCCCAGCGGGCTGTTGTAGCTGAACAGGTGTTCGGTGGGCTGTTCGAAGCGGATGCCGTCGGCTTCGAACAGGTTCGAGAAATTGCGCGGGCCCGCCTGCGCCTGCCAGACGCAGACCAGGCCGCCGCCCTGGGTGAAGGCGGTCTGCACGGAGTCGAGCGCGCGGCTCACGGTGTCCTCGTCGTCCGACACGGTGAGCCGGTCGACGAGCAGCAGCCATTCGCCGCTGAAATCCTCGATATGTTGCAGGGCTTCCTCCATCTTGGCATACTTTCCTTCGCGGTTGGCGATGCGGGTGAAGCCTTCTTCCTTGAGGTTCAGGAGCTTTTCGATCTTGCCCTCTTCCTGCCAGCGGATGTCGGCCAGGATCAGGGCCGTGGATCCTTTCTCCAGGGAAACGATATAGTCCACCACGTTCTTGGCCGTGTCGCAGCGCACTTCCCGGCCGGAAATCGGGGAATAGGTCTTGCCGATCCGGGCGAAGAGCAGGCGCAGGTGATCGTAGATCTCGGTGGTGGTGCCGACCGTGGAGCGCGGGTTCCGGGTGTTGACTTTCTGTTGGATGGCGATGGCCGGCGGAATGCCGCTGATCAGGTCGACGTCGGGCTTGTTCATCCGCCCGAGAAACTGCCGGGCGAACGAAGAGAGGCTCTCCGCGAAGCGGCGCTGCCCTTCGGCGAACAGCGTGTCGAAGGCCAGCGAGCTCTTGCCGCTGCCGGAAATGCCGGTGAGCACCACCAGTTTTCCCAGCGGAATGTCGACCGACAGGTTCTGCAGGTTGTTAACCCTGGCGCCGCTTATGTGGATCTCCTTTGTCTCCATCTTGGGGTTTTTCGGTTTTGGGTTTCCAGCGGACTTCGATCATCCGGTAGGGATAGTTCTCGCGCAGGCGGGCGGCGTTCGGGCAGTTCTCGCGGTGGATCTTGATGCCGTCGCGGATGGTGACGAAGCCGAAGATCGGGTCGCCGTACTGCGGGGTGCAGCACTTGGCGAGTTTGAGTTCCACGCCCTGGAGCTTGCGGTCGATGAGGAAATCGCCGCTGGCGGCGGTGGCCGTCGTGGCCTTTTCCGGGTGTCCGCCCGCGGTGCGGTGCTCCTGCGCGCTTTCCTCCTCCTTGCGGATGATGAAATCCTTGACGACGCTCACGTCGATCTGGCCGTTTCCGAGGGCGCCGAAAAATTCGTTGAGGTTGTCGTATTTGTGCCGTTTGGCGAGCATATACAACTCCCCGTCGGTGATCATCAGCTTCCAGTTCTTCAGCCGGCGGGCCAGCAGTTCCTTGCCCACGGCCGCCCGGGCGTGCTCCTCTTCCTTGAGCTTCTGCTTGATCTTGGAGCGGGCTTTCGACGAGACCACGAAGTTGAGCCAGTCGGCCGTGGGCTTTTGGTTCTTGCTGCTGAGAATCTCGACCACGTCGCCGGTGTGGAGTTTCTCGCGGATCGAGGCCATCTTGCCGTTGACGCGGCCGCCGGTGCAGCGCAGGCCCAGGTTCGAGTGGATCTCGAACGCGAAGTCGAGCACCGTGCTGCCGGCGCGGAGCTGGCGCAGGTCGCCCGTCGGCGTATAGACCAGGATCTCGCCGAGGGCGATGTCGGCGTGCTGGTATTTGTCTTCCTCGTCGCTCTGCATCAGGTCACGGACCTTGTTGAGCCATTCGGTGAGGGTGTTCTTGCTCTGGATGCCCTTGTACGACCAGTGCGCGGCCGCGCCCTGCTCGGCGATGTAGTCCATCCGCGTGGTGCGGATCTGCACTTCCACGGGCAGCCCTTCGGAGGTCTTCACGGTGGTGTGCAGCGACTCGTAGCCGTTGTCGCGGGGTTTCGAGATCCAGTCGCGCAGACGCTTCGTGTCGGGTTCGTATTCTTCCGTCACCAGCGAGTACACTTTCCAGCAGAGGGCTTCCTCCTGCGCGTGGTTGCCGTCGCATTCGATGATGAAGCGCATGGCGAACAGGTCGTACACCTGGTTGAAGGAGATCTGCTGGGCCTGCATCTTCCGCCAGATGGAATAGGGACTCTTCGTGCGGGCCTTGAGCGTGTAGCGGATGCCTTCCTTGTCGAGTTTCTCGCGGAGCGGGTTGATGAAGCGCTCGACCAGGGCCTCGCGCTGCGGCCCCGTGTCCTTGATTTTCTTGACGATTTCGCGGTAGCGCTCGGGCTCGGTGTATTTGAGGAAGATGTCTTCGAGTTCGCTCTTGATGCGGTAGAGGCCCAGCTGGTGGGCCAGGGGGATGTAGAGCATCATCGTCTCCATCAGCTTCATCGTCCGCTTGGCGGGCGGGAGGATGCTGATGCTGCGCATCACCTCCAGCCGGTCGGCCAGCTTGATCAGGATCACGCGCGGGTCGGTGGAGTAGGAGATGATGAGCTTGCGGTAGCGCTCCTCGTCGAGGTTGGCTTCCTGCAGCTGGATGTTCGAGATGTTGTTGAGGCCTTCGACGATCGCGATGATCTCTTTCGGATACTCGGCCCGGAACGACTCGAGCAGCGGGGTATGGTTGAGTTCCGAGACCTTGTTGGTCTGGAACCGGTTGGCTTCGTGGAGCAGGACGGCGCAGGCGGCGTCGGCGTGCAGGCCGATCTCGCGGCACACGATGTGCGCCACGGCGAGCGGGTGCTCGATGAAGGGATGGCTGTTGCTGCGCATCTTGCCTTGCAGCGCCTCGTCGGCCGCTTCATAGGCTGAGAGCACCAGTTTCTTCTCCCGATCGGTCAGATCGGTCAGCAGGTCCTGCAGTTTTCGGGGTAACGTGTTCTTCATCGTTTTCCGGCTAAGGTTTCAAGGGCCCGCATTTCGTCGCGCCAGCGGGCCGCTTCGGTAAATTCGAGTCGGGCGGCGGCTTCTTCCATCCGGCGGCGGGCCGCCGCGGCGGCCTCGCGGATTTCGCCGGCGCTCATCCGGGCGATGACGGGGTCTTCTTCCAGATAGCGCACCTTGTCGTCGACAGGCTCGACATAGGCTTTCGCGGAGACGGCGCTGCGGGCGTTCGTGCCCACCTGGGTGGGCACGATGCCGTGCGCCTCGTTGTAGGCCATCTGTTTGGCACGCCGGCGCTCGGTACCGTCGATGGTGGCCTGCATCGATTCGGTGATCTTGTCGGCGTACATGATCACGCGGCCGTGCACGTTGCGCGCGGCGCGGCCGGCGGTCTGGGTGAGGCTCCGGTCGGAGCGGAGGAATCCTTCCTTGTCGGCGTCGAGGATCGCCACCAGCGAGACGGTGGGCAGGTCGAGGCCTTCGCGCAGCAGGTTGACGCCCACCAGGACGTCGAAGCGGCCGGCCTTGAAGTCTTCGAGGATCTCCACGCGTTCGAGCGTGTCGACGTCGGAGTGGATATAACGGGTGCGGATGTCCATCCGCGTGAGGTATTTGTCGAGTTCTTCGGCCATCCGCTTGGTGAGGGTGGTCACGAGGACGCGTTCGTCGAGTTCGGCGCGGACCTGGATCTCTTCCAGCAGATCGTCGATCTGGCCTTCGATGGGCCGTACTTCGATGGGCGGGTCGAGCAGGCCGGTGGGCCGCACAACCTGTTCCACGACCACGCCGCCCGACTCTTCCAGTTCGAAATCGCCCGGCGTGGCGCTCACGTAGAGGCGCTGGCCGACGATCGCTTCGAATTCGTCGAAGCGGAGCGGCCGGTTGTCGGCGGCCGCCGGCAGCCGGAAGCCGTATTCGATGAGCGTCTGCTTGCGGCTGCGGTCGCCGCCCGACATGGCGCGGATCTGCGGCACCGTGACGTGGCTTTCGTCGATGAAGGTCAGGAAGTCGTCGGGGAAGTAGTCGATCAGGCAGAAAGGCCGCATGCCGGCGCTCCGCCCGTCGAAGTAGCGTGAGTAGTTCTCGATGCCGGGGCAGTAGCCCACTTCCTTGATCATCTCCAGGTCGTATTCCACGCGGGTCTTGAGCCGTTTGGCCTCCAGGTGTTTGCCGATCTCCTCGAAATAGGCGCACTGTTTCACCAGGTCGTCCTGGATGGTGGCGATGGCGCTGCGGGTGCGCTCTTTCGTGGTCACGAAGTTGTTGGCGGGGTAGATGGAGATCTCGTGGAGGAATTCCAGCGTGGCGCCGCTCACGGGGTCGATGCGTTCGATGCTTTCGATTTCGTCGCCGAAGAAGACGACGCGGCAGCCGTAGTCGCCGTAGGCCAGGAAGATGTCGACGCTGTCGCCCTTCACGCGGAAGGTGCCGCGTTTGAATTCCGCTTCGTTGCGGGAGTACAGGGCGTCGACCAGGCTGTAGAGGAACTGCTGGCGGCTGAGGGTCTGGCCGGTTTCGATGCGGACGGTGGTCTCGTGGAAGTCGTCGGGGTTGCCGATGCCGTAGAGGCACGAGACCGACGAGACGACGATGACGTCGCGGCGCCCCGAGAGCAGGGCGCTCGTGGCGCTGAGCCGGAGTTTTTCGATTTCGTCGTTGATGCTCAGGTCTTTCTCGATGTAGGTGTCGGTGGTCGGCAGGTAGGCCTCGGGCTGGTAGTAGTCGTAGTAGGAGACGAAGTATTCGACGAGGTTTTTGGGGAAGAAGTTCTTGAATTCGCTGTACAGCTGGGCCGCGAGGGTCTTGTTATGGCTGAGGATCAGGGTCGGGCGGCCCAGTTGGGCGATGACGTTGGCCATCGTGAAGGTCTTTCCCGAGCCCGTGACGCCCAGCAGGGTCGTGGCCGGATTCCCTTCCCGAATGGACGCGACAATCTCCCGGATCGCCTCCGGCTGATCCCCTGTCGGTTCGTATGGTGCTGTCAGTTGAAAATCCATTTCTGTCCGTCATGCCCGGCTTGATCGGGCATCGCTATTGGCGCTTCGTTTCGCTCTGGTTTTCGTCTCGCTCCCGAAAAAAAGGTCACTCGCCGAAAACCACCCGCTCAGCTATTTCTTCTTCTTTTTGTCTTCCTTTTTGGAGTCTTTGTCTTTCTTCTTGTCGGTCTTTATTCCTTTGGATTCGGCGACTTTCTGGAGGTATTCTTCGAGGCCGTCGGTGATTTTCTCGGCGATGCGTTTGGGGGTTTCGGGGTCGGCGAGCATTTCTTCGTCGGGGAGGCTGCTCATGAAGAGGCATTCGACGAGGGCGTTGGGGTATTCGGTCGGGGCGTTGAGGGAGAAGTTGAAGTTGCCGGTCAGGCCGAAGTTGGGGACGTCGAGTTCGAGCATGTGCTTGAGGACGGTGGCGGCGAGTTCGCGGTTGACGATGTGCTTGTAGTAGGTGCTGGTGCCCATCGGCACGAGCGGCGAGCCGCCGGCGTTGTTGTGGACCGAGAACATCAGGTCGATGTCGGCGTCGCGGAAGATCTTCTTGCGCTCGGTCATCGACATGTCGCGGTCGTCGGTGCGGCTGATGACCACGGTAGCGCCTTTCTTCTCGAGGATCTTCTGCAGTTCGCGGACGATCTTCAGGTTGACGGTTTTCTCTTCGAGACCGGTCGGGCTGATGGCGCCCGGGGCGCTGCCGCCGTGGCCGGCGTCGAGGCCGATCTTCATCCCCTTGATCGAGGGCAGGTTCTTCGGCGCGTGGCGCAGCTCGATCAGCAGGTTGCTGCCTTCGTAGTAGATGCGGTAGCCCCAGCAATATTTTTCCTTGAGTTTGATGACCAGTTGGAGAACGTCGCTTTCGACCTGGCGGAGATCCACGTAGTCCACCATCTCCAGGTCATTGTACTGCGTCACCCAGTTGCTGTTGTTCATCGCGCCGAAGATATCGACCACGATGGTCGTCGGATCCAGTTCCGTGTGGGAGGCATAGGGGAGACGCACCGGCAGCGAAAGGCGGATGCGGTCGAAATCGACCTGATTGGAGATGCCGATGTTGTTGGTGTTGACGCAGCGGGCGCTCTTCGACGAGAAATTCACGTCATCGCGCTGGATGTATGCGTAGCGGTTCTCCGACAGCTGGACCTTGAACAGGTTGGCATAGACGCCGGTAATTTTCATCACGATGCCCGAATCCAGGTAGCCCATTTTCGAGCCGCCGAGGCGGTCGGTGCCGGTGCCGTACTGGAGGGCGGCGTTCTCTTTCGTTTCGGCATAGAAGAGGAGCTCTTCAAGCTCCGGTTCCGGTTGCGGCGCCGGGCGGTCGAAGCGGCGCGTGTTGTCGTAGTAGATGTTGAATTCTTTCGTCTCCACGCGCGTTCCCTGGAAGAGGGTCACCTCTACCCGGTTGTCGCCCGGCTGGAGCTTGAGCTCCCGGCCGAAGGCGCCGGTTTTGTAGACGCGCACCTGTTCGCCGTTGATGGCGGCCAGGTTGCCGGGATCGGTGATGCAGACGGCGTAGTAGCGGCTGCTGGTCACGGTGTCGCGGCTGTACTGGGGGGCGCGTCGGAAAGAGATTTCTGCGGAAAGGGTCGTGGCTGCCAGGAGGGCGGCGAGGGCCAGGAACGTGTGGATGCGGAGCATGTCGTTTGAAGGTTTTGAATCGTTTTCGTTACCCGTCCGCGCGCATATACGCGAACTTACAAAGATACGTTTTTTTTCGTATCTTTGACCCGGTAACAGCAAGGAGAACGATATGGACAGAAGATCTATGCTCAAGGCGGCGGGAAGCGCCGCCGCGCTCACGGTGCTGGGCATCCCGGTGGGAGCCGCCGCGGCCGAAGTGACACCCGTACCGAAAAAAATGAACCGCAAGAAGATCCTCGTCATCGGGGCGCATCCGGATGATCCGGAAACCGCCGCCGGCGGCACCATCTGCCTGCTCACCGACGCCGGCCACGAAGTGGTCTGCGTCTATCTCACGAGAGGGGAGGCCGGCATCCCCGGCAAGAGCCACGACGAAGCCGCAGCCATCCGCGTCCGCGAGGCCGAAGCCGCCTGCAAAGTCACCGGCGCCCGCCCGCTGTTCATGGACCAGATCGACGGCGCCACCGAAGTGACCCTCGACCGCTATCGTGAGATGCGCGAACTCATCGAGCGCGAGAAACCCGACCTGGTCATCACGCACTGGCCCATCGACGGGCACCGCGACCACGCCGTCTGCGGCATCCTCGTCGTAGATGCCTGGCGCCGCCTCGACCGCTGCTTCGAGCTCTACTATTTCGAAGTGATGAGCGGTACCCAGACGCAGATGTTCCATCCCTCCGACTGGGTGGACATCACCACCACCCGCGACCGCAAGTACAAAGCTTCGTATTGCCACGAGAGCCAGGACCTGAAAGAGGTCATGGACGGCTGGCACGAGCCGATGGAGCGCTTCCGCGGCATCGAGTGCCGCTGCGCCTTCGCCGAAGCCTTCCTCCACCACGTCGAACCCGTATCCCTCGTCTAGAATTATGCTGAAAGATATCTATCTGGCCGGCGGCTGCTTCTGGGGCGCCGAGCATTTCTTCAAACAGATCGAAGGCGTCGCCTTCACCGAAGTGGGCTTTGCCAACGGCAACACCCCCGATCCCACCTACAAGGAAGTCTACACCGACACCACCGGTTACGCCGAAACGGTCCACATCCGCTATGACAACGAAAAGGTCGGGCTGAAGTTCCTGCTCCGCATGTTCTTCAAGGCCATCGATCCCACCTCGCTCAACAAGCAGGGCGAAGACGAAGGCACCCGCTACCGCACCGGCATCTACTACGTCGATCCCGCCGACCTCCCGGCCATCCGCACCGTCTTCGACGAAGTCCAGCGCACCCTGGCCGCCCCGGTTGTCGTCGAAGTCGAACTCCTCCGCAACTTCTTCCGCGCCGAAGACTATCATCAGGACTATCTGGACAAGAATCCTGACGGCTACTGCCATCTTCCCCTCGAACTCTTCCGCTTCGCCCGCGAAGCCAAACCCACCCTCGACTGAGCCGTTTGTCATGAAAGCGATTCGCAGAATCCTGAAGATTGTCGGAATCGTCCTTTGGAGCATCCTGGCTATCATCGGATTTTTTGCCGTGGTCTGTATTGCCATAGGGCGGCACGAAGCGAACAGGACCGGTGAAAATCAGATTATCAGTATCAACCCGGATGAGATGGCTATCCTCAGAATGCGGGTTGATCGGCTTCGTTCGGCCGGTCCCTATGCGCAGGATACGGTGGTGCTCCGGATGGCCTCTGTCCCGGATCCGGCCCGTTCGGCGGAGATCCGCGAATACTTCCAGCTGGACACACTCTATGCCGCCGACGCTCCGACCTGGGACAAAGCCCTGGCCGTCGCGCGTTTCGTGGCGACCAACATCCCGCACAACAACCAGCGGATCCAGCCGGAGAAGCGCAATGCCATCGCCCTGTGGGAATACACGAAGAACGTTGAGCCGGCTTTCAACTGCCGGCTGCACAGCATTATGCTCTATGAACTGCTGAGTTCCATCGGGCTTGAAGCTCGCTTCATCACCTGCCTGCCGATGGACAGCAACGACACGGACTGCCACGTGGTCAACCACGTCTGGCTGCCCGAACTGGGCAAATGGGCGATGCTCGACTCCGATATGGAGCGCGGCAACTACGCGACCGACGAAAATGGCATCCCCCTCTCGCTGCCGGAAATCCGCGAACGTTACATCCGGGAAAAACCCATCTGGTACCACCCGGCTTTCTGTTCCGAAGGGGACAGAACCCCCGAGACATACTACTATTCCTATCTGGCCAAGAACGTCTACTGGTTCAGCTGCTGGGAAACACTGCACTATGACCAGGAATCGACAAGCGGCCGGGACCTCAGCCGCTACGTCCATCTGGTCCCGACCGGCTTTGCCCCCTTCGGCGCCTCCTCCGGCGATATCATCACCTCCGACGCCTCCCAGTTCTGGGCCGCCCCTTAGGGGGTGGCAGATAGCACGCTGATTTCTAGTACTATCCTCATAATCGGTTGCGCAATCTGACGCAACCGATTTTCATCTTCTCGCTCACTATCAGACGCTTATCCGCCACACTCTGAACTGGTGGCGAACATATGATGGGCAGGCGCAGGCGGAGAAGGAACAATTCTGGAGCGAATTGGCGAAAAAGGGACGTGGGTGGGCCTGTGCAGGGAGCGGTGGCCGTAGAAGAAAGGGCTGCAGGAAAACCTGCGGCCCTTTTTAGGCCATGACGGCGCTTTGTCTGACGAACGTTCCGGGCCCTTGCGGCCCGGATAAGGAGGAGTTCGCCGTC
>JAEEGH010028046.1_pt1 | contig 11109 bp, 9 predicted proteins | sample 9134181 | NCBI WGS metagenome assembly JAEEGH01 (sample SAMN16246544, study PRJNA631951) | gut metagenome | biome: gut microbiome; feature: rumen; material: DP-attached | host: Bos | place: Iran: Karaj | collected 2018-10
CAGATTACCGACGAGCAGAAGGTGAGAAATCTCATCAACAACGGGGAAGCCACTTTCTATATCGGCTTTGACCCGACTGCCGACAGCCTTCACGTCGGGCATTTTATGGCGCTGTGCCTGATGAAGCGTCTCCAGCAGGCCGGAAACAAGCCGATCGCCCTTCTCGGCGGCGGGACAGGCATGGTGGGCGATCCCTCCGGACGTACGGATATGCGGCCCATGATGACAAAGGAGATTATCGATCATAATATTGACTGCTTCAAAGTGCAGATGAGCCGCTTTATTGATTTCTCTGACGGCAAAGCTCTGATGGTCAACAATGCCGACTGGCTCCTGGATCTCAACTATGTGGAACTTCTGAGGGAAGTCGGCGCTTACTTCTCCGTCAACAACATGCTGCGTGCCGAGTGCTATAAGCAGCGTATGGAGAAGGGCCTGAGCTTCTTTGAGTTCAACTACATGATCATGCAGGCCTACGACTTTTACGTTCTCTATCAGAAGTACGGCTGCAACCTCCAGTTCGGCGGGGACGACCAGTGGTCCAACATGCTGGCCGGCCGCGAGCTGATCCGCAAGAAGCTCGGTCTGGAAGAGGCAGATGCAAAAGCCCAGGCTATGACGATCACCCTCCTTCTGAACTCGGAAGGAAAGAAAATGGGCAAGACCCAGTCCGGTGCCGTCTGGCTTGACCCGAACAAGACCTCACCCTATGACTTCTATCAGTACTGGCGCAACGTCGGCGATGCCGATGTGCTCAAGTGCATCCGCATGCTCACCTTCCTGCCGCTTGAACAGATCGATGAGATGGATTCCTGGGAAGGCAGCCAGCTGAACAGGGCCAAAGAGATCCTGGCCTATGAGCTGACGACCCTTGTCCATGGCGAGGAAGAGGCGAAGAAGGCAGAAGCCGGTGCCAAAGCACTGTTCGGCGGCGTCGGCGATCTTGAGAACATCCCGGCCTATGAGCTGGCGGCCGGGGACGCCGGAGATATTGTCACGATTCTGGTAAAAACCGGCCTTTGCTCCTCCAACGGAGATGCACGCCGGAATATCCAGCAGGGCGGCGTCACAGTCAATGACGAGAAGATCACGGATTTCAAAAAGACCTATACAAAGGCAGAACTTGCAGGGGATGGCATCATCCTTAAAAAGGGTAAAAAGAACTTCTGCAGAATGACTGCAAAATAAAGCATATAAATACGGCTCCCTCTTAACGGAAGGAGCCGTTGCTGTTTCTAATGCTTTTGTTTGTACGATCATTTAAGGACAAACAGATTCAATAATCCGAGTATCAGAATATGCACGGGATAGAAGAGGTAGAAGAAGTACTTCATGTTAAAGCTCCCGCGTTCTCCGTTATAGCATGCTATAAAGAGGAAAGAAAAGCATCCGATGAGCTCAAAAATACTTGAATTCGAGGGGATTAAAGTCAGGATCATGGCGACCATAACCGCAAGCCACATGATGTTCCTGTGGTTTCTTGTGATATAAACGGCGGCTGTCATTGCGACGCCCATATAGGTGTAATCGCACTTCAGAAAACCTGCTGCAGCAAGTGCCGCAACGAAGACGAGAGTCTGAAGTACTCCTGCCGGGAAGCTTTCCGGAACGCGATCCGAAACAGCTTCAAATCCGATCATCATTAAAAGGCCGATCAGTAAAGTGAAAAAAACATTTTGATAGGAAAGATCGAAGATATTGCCCGTGAATGCCATATTAAAGGGGATCTCAGAGATCAGGGCAAAGATCGCGAGGCGAAGCGCATACTTCCATACGTTTCTTGTGTGAAGGAAGCCTTCCAGCATCAGAAAAAGGAAGATGGGGAAAGCGAGGCGGCCTATGCCTCTTCCTACACTGTCAAGCGTTGCCCAGAGTTTGTAATCTTTTGCGGTATATTGAAGGTCAGCCCCTCCGATGAAGGAGCGGGCAGCTTTGGGAAGCATATATCCTTCGACGATCACATAGGTCAGATGATCTATGAGCATTGTCACGATCGCTATCATTTTTAAGGCATTTCCGTTTATCGAAGGTCGTTTGATATTTGCTGTCATTTTAGGTCTCCTTGGGTGGTAACAGTTTGAACACAGAATGAACAAGGTTTAGAAAAAATTTCATGTTATATTCTAAATGATTATGTTAAAATTATCAATACAGAACAGGAACAGAGAATGAACGGTTGCTGAAATATGGTTACTGTTCACACCGCCCGAAACCCTGCATTCGCAATCCGCTTCGCTACTTGCTCATGTGGGGGGGCGGTTACTGCTGCGCAGAATATACAACATGATGAACCTCTTTGAAAGCAATCTTTCAGAGTTTCATCATGTTGTATATCTGTGAACAGTAACCTGAAATCAAAAACAATGTCGGGGAAAAAAGGATCATGTCGAGGGAGTATAAATTTAAAGGTTATACGTTTTATTCCGAAGAGGAATTGAACGAAGCAAAAAAGGAAAACGAGACAATAGAATACATTAAGGCGAGGACGGATCTCACCAATACGGAGACCGTTATTGCCCTTTACAATAAACTGATCGACAGAAATGTGATAACCACTGTTGTCGGGCAGGATTTTCTTAAAAGGCTGAGAGGACTGGCGCTGAAGAACGAAATGATCGATGCCTCAAAGCTGAGGGAGATCCCGGATGTCAAGGTCAGCAAAAAAAAGAAAGAAAAACCGCCTGTGACGAAACTGCAGAAGTTACAGAAAGAGAATCTGGGGCTTAAGATCGTCATCGCGGGGCTGATCGTCATCATCATAGGGATGTTTGTGATCGTGCTCACCGGCAGGAGTTCTCCGCTTAAAGCGGTTTACGAGAGAGATGTGCTGAACAGATATGCAACCTGGCAGCAGGACCTCGACAGACAGCAGCAGGAGATCAACGATAAGCTGTATTTTCTTGAACAGAACGGGATCTATTACGAAGAATAAGATGAGACGGAGGATGTTATGGACCTTGTAAAAGTTTTGGTAGTGGACGATGAAAGCAGAATGAGAAAGCTTGTTCACGATTTTTTGGCAAAGCAGGGCTACACGGTTTTGGAGGCTGAAGACGGAGAACAGGCCATCGATGTGTTCTTTGACGAGAAGAACAAAGACATTTCGCTTGTGATCCTGGATGTCATGATGCCCAAACTCGACGGATGGCAGGTTGTGAAAGAGATCAGGCAGTATTCGCGGGTTCCGATCATCATGCTGACCGCAAAATCGGAAGAGAGAGACGAACTTCTTGGCTTTGAGCTCGGGGTGGACGAATACATTTCCAAGCCTTTCTCACCCAAGATCCTTGTGGCGAGAGTGGAAGCCCTCTTAAGAAGAGCAAATTCCTCCCTTGAAGAGACCATTGAAGTTGGTGGCATAGTCCTGGATCACCAGGCTCATTCCGTTAAGATCGACGGCGCAGCCATTGACCTTTCCGTAAAAGAATTCGAACTCCTTGAGTACTTTGTAACGAACAAGGGGATCGCTCTTTCAAGAGAAAAGATACTGAACAACGTATGGAACTATGATTATTACGGTGATGCGCGCACCATTGACACCCACGTTAAAAAACTGAGAAGCAAGATGGGTGAAAAGGGCGACTACATTAAGACCATATGGGGTATGGGATACAAATTCGAGGCCTGATCCTTAAGGCATATGATCGCAGGGTGAAAACATGAAGATCTCATGGAGACTCAGGCTCACGTTTACGATAGTGGCTACCGTTTTCGGAGCAGTTATCGTTACCTGGGCTTTAAACAGATTTTTTCTGGAAAAATATTATATAAACACTAAGCTGGAGGCGCTTAAGAGCACCTATGAATCCATAGAGCAGATCCTTTCCAAGTACTATGTGGGAGAAGAGAACAATCAGTCTGCTTCCGTCGAAGTGCCTGTTGCTGAGTCTAAGTACATCAAGGCAGTCTTTACTGCTTCGACCCAGGCAGATCCCAGCGCAACCCCGTTACCTCCTCCCGACGCAAGGAAAGATGAATTCGGCGGAGAGTTCGTTCCGAAAAACGGACAGAAAGAAGATGAGGTTCAGCCGCCCTTTGACGGACCTGTGGAGGTCACACCCCAGACAGATACGGAAAACTTTCTTTCGGACGGAGATTCGAGAAATCTTGAAGCCGTTGCAAACAGATACAATCTGTCCATTTCGATCCTCTGGAATTACGTCTATTCCTTCAGCACCGCAAATGTGAACACAAAAGAGAGGATCTTCTTTGAGAGAGTTTCCGTTTATTCGGGAAAAAACGACAAGACCCGGGATTTTCAAAGTCAGGTGATGTACACCGATCCCGAAGGCAGATACAACATTACCAAAGTTTACGACGGAAGAACCAAGGCGAGCTATATAGAGCTTTTTGCCCAGGACGATACCAACGCGACATTTGTGCTGATCAGAACAAATGTTGAAAGCATGCAGGACAGCGTGCATATAGCCAACACCTTCCTGCTGTATGCGGGACTCCTTGTAGTGGTGGTGGCATCCGGGATCATGCTGGTGGCATCGGGACGTATGGTACACCCCCTCAGACAGCTTTAGGAGATAGCAAAGAGAATGTCGGCTCTTGATTTTACCAGCAAGTATGAAGGAAGATCCGGGGACGAGATCGGTGAACTGGGTGAGAGCATCAACACTCTTTCGGAAAAACTGGAGGAGACGATCTCGGATCTCAAGAGCGTAAACAACAGACTGCAGAGCGACATTGAACAAAAGACTCAGGTAGATGAGATACGAAAAGAATTTCTTGCCAATGTGACTCATGAATTAAAAACCCCCATCGCTTTGATCTCAGGATACGCGGAAGGGCTAAAGGACTGCATCAATGATGACGCCGAGAGCAGGGATTTTTACTGCGATGTGATCATAGATGAAGCAGGTAAGATGAACACTATGGTCAAGAAACTTCTTACCCTGAATCAGATCGAGTGCGGAAATCAGATCATAGAGCTTAAGAGGTTTGATATCTGCGAAGTGATCAGATCTGTTTTGAATTCCTCGGATGTACTTGTAAAGAACAAGGGTGCAAAGCTTCTGGTCAATGCAAAGGGGCCCATTAATGTTTGGGCTGACGAGTACATGGTTGAGGAGGTGTTCACTAACTATCTGACCAATGCACTCAACCATTGCGAAAATGAGATGATCGTGGATGTTAAAGCCGAAGCCAAAGGGAAGACTGTCAGGATCTCCGTTTTCAATACAGGTAAACCCATACCCGAAGAGGAGATCGACAAGATCTGGATCAAGTTCTACAAGGTTGACAAGGCCAGGACCAGAGAATACGGCGGTTCGGGCATAGGTCTGTCCATAGTTAAAGCCATTATGGAAGCTCACAACAAGCCTTACGGAGTGATCAATCATTCCAACGGCGTGGAATTTTGGTTCGAACTTGATTCGGATACTAAAATTTAAAAGAGAAGTTGCCGAAAAACATATAAAGTGTTATAGTTTTAAAGCACACAAATCTACGCAAAAGAGGAGCATTCAGGTGTTTAAGAAAATCCAGTTTATCTTAATATGCATTGCTGCACTCGGACTCGGCGGATGTCTTGTTGAAAGGATACCCTTAAGCGACAGGGAAATCGATGCTGTTGCACAGTATTCCGCGGACGCGCTCTTTAGGCATGATATGAATTATAAGAGTACGATGGTGGATTCGAAGGATCTGACACCTACCCCCACCAACACCCCGACGCCTACACCGACAGACACACCGACACCCACTCCGAGACCCACGGCGACACCGGTTGATCCGAACGCTACAAAGACACCGACGCCCACACCCACAAATACGCCGACCCCGACGCCTTTCCCTGAGAACAATTCCGAAACATGGAAACAGCTGGCAAAGGTCATCGGTGCTGAGGAATTTGATGTGATCTATGCGGGAGCCAGCATTCCCGAGTACAGCTTTTCCATCGGCGATTCCTATTATACTCAGAAGAGGATCGAAGGCTATGAGTATCTGGCCGTTAAGATCGTAATAAAGAACCAGAGCTCGGTAACAAAGTATCTTAAGACCTGCGATATGGGACTCAGGAGTCTCATAATGGTCAACGGGACCTATTTTGATTACGAGACCATGACACTGTTCCCGAACGATCTTTATTTCATCGGACTTGATACAGAAGATGAAAGAGGAGAACCCATTCCGCCGGGGGGGAGATACAACGGCGTGAACGGAGCGGTCATTGTGTTCAAGGTTCCGGAGAACATTGAAATAGATACGGCAGGTGTTCTCATTACCAATAAAAACAATGACAGCGTGATAATTAAAATACAATAAACTTGCTTCAAATCAATTGAAAAATATTCTGATATGTTATATAATTTACTAAATATTTACGATATGAATATACCTAACACGGAGGAATAATTATGGATACCAACATCTTGTTAGAAAGCGGAACCAACGAGCTTGAGATTCTTGAATTTATGGTGGGCGGAAACCGCTACGGCATAAATGTGGCCAAGATTCGTGAAATCCTGCAGTATACACCGGCAGTGGCTGTTCCTAATGCCGACCCTTGTATAGAAGGCATTTTCATGCCGCGTGATGAGGTTATCACCAGCATTAGTCTTTCAAAGGTTTTAAATCTTCCCGAATCAGATGAGGTCAAGAACGATCTTTATATCGTTACTTACTTTAACAATACAAATGCAGCATTCCATGTACATTCCGTTGTGGGGATCCACAGAGTGTCCTGGGAAGAGGTTTTAAAGCCCGATGCAACATTAAACGGACAGGGCAAGGGCGTTGCCACAGGTATTGTAAAGCTTGACGGAAGACTCATCGTTCTTCTCGACTTCGAAAAGATCATCGCGGACATTTCACCCGAGACTTCCCTTAAGGTCAGTGATGTTGATGAACTCGGTTTCAGACAGAGAAGCACAAAACCCATTCTCATTGCAGAAGATTCGGCTCTTCTTTCAAAGCTTTTGCAGGATTGCCTCAAGAAGGCAGGTTATTCAAACCTTATCGTAAATATGGACGGACAGGAAGCATGGGACAAGCTTACAGAGCTCAATAAGAGCGGAAACATCACGGAAAAGGTTAAGCTTGTTATCACAGATATAGAGATGCCCCGTATGGACGGGCATCACCTTACAAAGCTGATCAAGAGCGACGATAAGATGAAGAGCATTCCCGTTATAATTTTCTCATCGATGATCAGTGATGAACTCATCGTTAAGGGAAAATCCCTCGGTGCGGATGCTCAGATTACAAAGCCTCAGATCGGACGCCTTGTCGGAGAGATTGATAAGCTCATTCTGAACTAATTAACTATCACTCGGAGTACTAACAGATGCCAAATGATGAATCTTATCTTGACAGTCTCCTGAACGGGCTTACTTCAAACGGAAATAAGTCGGACAACAATGACAGATTTTCGGCCTACAGAAAAAAGAGTGAAAAGAAGGCCGACAACAAAGAAATCAGGGTATCGCCGGAATCTGAAGAGACTCCGGCGAATGAGGTTATGGATGAAACTGCAACAGGCAGCAAGGCGGAGCTTCACGACATTCCGGATTTTCTGGATGCCTATCTTTCACCGAAGGATGAAGGCGAAGATGATGAAGCTGACGGATCGGATGACACTCATGAAGAAACCTTAAATTTCCTTGACAGTGATGAAGAAAATGACGACGAGCCGGCCTTTTCGTTTGATGAAGAGAAGTACGTGACAGACGATGAGCCTGATACGGATTTCGAAACAGGGGAGATTGAAAACTACAACATATTTGATGACTATGATGATGCGGTCATCGATAAGATGATAAATGACGAGCTTTCCGAGGAAGGGTCCTCCGGAGAGCTGTTTGCTGTGCCTGAAGAAGAAAAACCTGAACCTGCGCCCGAACCCGCACCCGAGCCCGAGTTTGTATCGGAACCCAAGGAAGAAACGGACCGGGCACCGGAAGAATTCTTCGGCGAAGGTAACGACGAAGAAAGCAATGCACTTGATGACCTCTTCGGAAATCTTTACAACGAAAATGAAGAGCCCAAGGAAGAGAAAAGCTACTCCGATCAGAGTGATGATATGGATCTGGACAACTTTGATTTCTTTAGTGGGGTGACAGATAATCCTATTCCCGAAAACCAGATGGAAAATCATCTGGCCGACGAGGTTTTCAACATTGAAGCGGAAGACGCCGGCTCAGATGAGGTCAGATCCAAAGAAAAGCCTGAACTTGCCGATTCCGAGGACATTTTCTCGTTAAACGATCAGGACAATGCTCCGGGGGTCTTTTATGAGGACGGAACTCCTGTAGAAGAATCTAAGGATACCCCCAGGTTTATTTTCGGCGAGGACACTCTGGGCGAAGATCAGAACGATCAGAGTACCGACAGCGGAACAGAGGAGGCTTTTGATTTCCTGAACAGCGGTTCTGTGGAAAGTCCCGAAGAAAATGCGGACAATTTTGTACCCGAATATGAAGATCCCATGGGCGGGTTCTCCATGAACGAAGGCGGCGAGGAGGGACACAGTTCCGAGCTGGGAAACATGTTCGGTGACGTGGGAGTTGACAGCTTCAACGAAGATGATCTGGCAGCTCTTGATGATCTCCTCAATGAGATAGATGTCGACAAGAATGACGAAGAAAAACCTGCCAAGAAAAAGGCTGCGATAAATAAAGAAAAGCTGCCCTGGTACATACAGCTCTTTGGTAATGTTAAGATCCCGGAAAACAAGATAAAACCCGAGATCCCGCCGGAAGAACTGGAAAAACAGAAGGCTGAAGCCGCCGAAGCAAAGAAGGCCCTTAAGGAAGCCAGGAAGGCGGAAAAAGAGGAAAAGAAGAAGGCTGCCGCAGAGGCGAAGGCTCTCAAGGCTCGACAGACTGCGGAAGAGAAGGAAGCCATCCGCAAGAAAAAGCTGGAACAGGCCAGCGAAATGATCCTGGAGGATGTGGGGAACACCACAAGGCTCAATAAATGGGGCATACTGGTGATCTTTGCACTTTTCATCGGTATCGTTGCCGTCACCGTAAGCGGCGGCAGTACTCTGGCTTACAACATCGGTGTACGTCAGGCCTCGAAACTTTTTGACAATGCTTTGATCTACAAGGATGTTACCTACTACACCAAGGCTTATGACAAGATCTACGGTCTGGATATCGAGGACGAAGACTACGAGCTTTACGACAAGATCCTGACTATCAATTACGTTAACACTCAGCTCAATGCTTACAATAATCACGCATTGCTTGATGATTACAGAGAAGGACTTAACGATCTGTTTAAGGGCCTTTTGAGATTCAGAAAATGGTTTGCTCATGCTACTGCGTTGGGAGCGCAGGATGACATTTATCTTGTTAGGAGCGAGATCTACAAAAAACTTTGGGAGATCTACGGGATAGATGAAAGTGAGGCCATGTTTGTTCTTGAGCATTATGATATGCTTAAGGAAAGCTACGGCGAATACGAAGCAAATCTTTACTACACAAGATATATTTATGAGACGGTAGATCAATTGGGATTGGGTACAGGCGAGAAATAGCCTGACTAAAATGATGTAATACGGGCGGAGCATATACTCTGCCCTTTTTTCGGTAAAAAACCGGTTCAGACAGGGAGGTTCTTTTGTGATTGCTATTATTGATTACGGCGCAGGTAATTTGAGAAGTGTTGAAAAAGCATTTGCGTATCTGGGCTATGAGACTGTTGTGAGTTCAGACGAAAATGTACTGCTTTCAGCCGATAAGATCGTTCTGCCGGGGGTGGGAGCATTTGCCGATGCCATGAACATGCTGAGAGCTTCGGGGCTGGACAGGACTGTAAAAACAGCTGTTGAGAGGAACATTCCTCTGCTGGGCATATGCCTGGGGATGCAGATGCTTTTTGAATCAAGCGAAGAGGGAGCGGAGGTTCCGGGACTTTGTGTGTTCAAGGGAAAGATCAAAAAGTTTGAAGAAGCACCCGGGTTCAAGATACCCCAGATAGGATGGAATTCGATTAAGATCAAGGAAGGAACAAAGCTTTTTAAGGGCATTCCGGATGATTCCTATGTTTATTTCGTTCATTCCTATTACCTTGACGCTGAGGATGAAAACGTGGTAGCGGCTACCTGTGATTACATACATCCTTTTCACGCCGCAGTGGAAAGCGGTAATGTGTTCGCATGTCAGTTCCACCCCGAGAAGTCGGGAAAGACGGGACTTGCCATGCTGAAGAATTTTGCGGAGATGTGAGGAGGAGACCATGCTTACCAAACGAATTATCCCGTGCCTTGACATTAAGGACGGAAGAGTTGTTAAAGGAATAAATTTTGTAAATCTGAGAGATGCGGGAGATCCTGTTGAGACAGCGGCCGCTTACGATGCCGCGGGAGCTGACGAACTGGTGTTTCTTGACATTACTGCTTCTTCCGATGCCAGAGAGATAAAGGCGGATCTTGTAAGAAAGATCTCCAAAGCCATTTTCATCCCTTTCACTGTGGGTGGAGGGATACGCAGTATCGAGGATTTCAAGGTCATTCTCAGAGAAGGAGCGGACAAAGTGGCTGTGAATTCTGCTGCCATCATGGATCCGGAACTCATTTCCAGAGCTGCGGACAAATTTGGAAGCCAGTGCGTGGTTGTGGCCATCGACGCCAAAAGAAGAGAGGACGGCAAGGGCTGGAACATCTTTAAAAACGGCGGCCGGATCGACATGGGGATCGACGCTGTGGAATGGGCAAAGAAAGCCTGCGATCTGGGAGCGGGAGAGATCCTTCTCACATCCATGGATGCAGACGGAACAAAAAACGGATATGATATCGAGCTGACAAAGACCATTTCGAGTCTCGTGAACGTGCCTGTGATCGCTTCAGGCGGAGCGGGTAAATGTGAGCATTTCAGCGAAGTACTGACCGAAGGCGGTGCGGATGCGGCACTTGCGGCTACGCTTTTTCACTATAAGGAGCTGGAGATCTCTGAAGTCAAGAGATTTCTTAAAGACAAGGGGATACCGGTGAGATTGTAATGAGTGCGATTTCTAACGATTGGAACGATCAACTGAAAGAAGAATATAAAAAAAGCTATTACAGGGATCTTTTTGAGTTTGTAAAAAAGGAATACAACACAAGAGTTGTGTATCCTCCGTCAACTGACATTTTCAACGCCTTTCATTACACCT
>JAEEGH010028048.1_pt1 | contig 11108 bp, 10 predicted proteins | sample 9134181 | NCBI WGS metagenome assembly JAEEGH01 (sample SAMN16246544, study PRJNA631951) | gut metagenome | biome: gut microbiome; feature: rumen; material: DP-attached | host: Bos | place: Iran: Karaj | collected 2018-10
AAGAATGCGGCCTGCGAACGTTTCAGCGCGGGCGGAAAGGAAGTTGGCGGTGGAGACGATCGTGTTGAGCGGGAAGCCCAGATTGACGGCGGTGATGATCTGATGATCGCCGAAAAAGACTTCGTCCAGTTTCGTGCCGTTATAGACGGCATCATGGTATTCATCGAAGGGATAGACCCATACGAGCGGACCAGCCTGATCAGGCCTTGTGCGTTCAGCGTCAATCAGATGCGGAATACATTCCTGTGGAACTTGGTCAGGCATGTGGCCGTAGGAGTCGTCGATGGAGAGGAAATCGAATTGTGTCGGCGTTTCGGCCTCGCCATTTTTGTTGAGGCGGCAGATGGCCATCGGAAGATAGATATCGTGTGGCATGCGGTCGTAACGGTCGAGCCACGGAGAGTTGAGCCACCATGGATCGTGGGTGTAATAGCGGAATGGAAAACCTTTTCCCTCAGGGAGTTCCGCAATATGGGACATCCAGCCGACGAGTTCCAGCCCGAAGTTGTGATCCAATGCGGCCCATGGCGAATTCGGCGGGATTTCCAGATTCGTGACATTTTTGTAGATTTCACGGAGCGGAACGGCGTCTGACGCGAGATCGATGCCTGTCGTGAGATTGGTGCCACGCGTTTCGATACGGTATTTCGGACATTCACGGCGGAAATCGTTCCAGAATTGGAAGACAAGATCACTGGTCTTATGGGAATTCTCTGGATAGAAGCGATTACCGTCGAAAACGGCTCCTGTCATGCCCCATGTTTCTGTGCCGAAGCCAAAACCGTTGGAGAACCAAATGAAATCAAAGCCGATGTCCGAAAGGAAGCATTGGGTTTGTTTGCCGATGAACGTGCCGAAACTTGTGCCCTGCGGAACGCCGTTTGGGTAGGCGGCGTAGTGGAAATCGTCAGCGTTCAGCGTACTATAGCAATAGACGAAGATCTTGGCGCCCAACATATTGCTGAGCGTTTCGCGGTGACGTTCGTATTTGAAATGCGAAACGGCGAATTCAGGGCCTGGATCAAAGGTCGTACCAACTTCCAGAATACCGCCATACATTTCTTTATAGACGGATTTCAGAATGGTGATGAGCCGATGGAGATCGCGATACGTCCAGACAGGCGGGTTCGGCATGAACAAGTAGTTGCGTTGGTGGAGGTTCTGGAGTTCAATCGGCGTGTTTGGATCCTGATGAGCCCAGAAATTGGCGCAGCCGACGTAGCGGGCGTATTCGAAGGCGTCGTCCATATCGCCCGAATAATCAAGAAGCTCCGAGCCGTCGGCCGTCCAGAACATCAGTTGCAACTGCTTGCAGCTGAAGAGGTTCTCCCATTGATGGAAAATTTTACGGGCGGTGGCGGCAAAGCCGCTGTCGGTCATGTCAAAGCAGAATGGCTTCAGGGAGACTTCCAAAGAGACTTTTTTCAGTGACATAGCGGTGCCTTTTCTATTGATAGTGTTTTTGATAAAACCAATGATTGCCAATGGCCTTCGATGGACCAGCCGGATTGCCTTGCGATGGCGCGAAGCCGTTCCACGCCTGGCCGCTCCCCTTCGTGGAAGCGGTTGGCGATGAACATCCTTCCATGTGGCGCGAGAAGCGTATCGCAGGTTTGCAGAAACGCTGTCAGCTGCGGGGCGGCGTTGAGAAAACGACCGCCTGCAAGTCCGTTGCAGACAATGACATCGTATTGCGAACTATCACGGTAGGATTCGGCGAATCCGTAGGTGAATTTGACAGGAAGCGTTGGCGGATAGCGGCGGAAAAGCTGTTCGCGAGCGGCGTCATGCGGCAGCCGACGGTTTTGCGCCATCCAAACTTCTAAATGTTCGGAAGTGACACCGATGACGTTTCCATGGACGGCGGCGGCGATTTGCGCAAGTTCGCAAGTTCCTAATCCAACGCCACATCCAAGATCGAGAATGCGGAGCTCTCTGCCCTGCCCTGCTTTATGATTTGTATTGCCAACGGCGGTGACGCCGTCGCTACCTATTGTATTGCCAACAGCGGTGACGCCGTCGCTACCTATTGTATTGCCAACGGCGGTGACGCCGTCGCTACCTATTGTATTGCCAACGGCGGTGACGCCGTCGCTACCTCCCATATTCTTGACGAAATCGCCTATTTGCCGCAGCTCTGCAGGATAGCGGTTGTCCGACGTGCCGAAACGGGACGGATCGGCGATGGCGCAGAACAACGGGAAGAGTTCGTCTTCCGTAAATGTGACACGCCCCGCGAAGGCGTCCGGCAGCATGGCCCAGAAGTCCGGAAGGGACAGGATGTCATTGGAGCGCAGGATGTTCGGCACCCAGTCCGGCGATTCGAGAATCTGTTCCCCAATGGTGATCAGGCTATGCTTGAACTCGTTGAACGGCAGGAACTTCTCATAGAAACCGCGCATCTCCGGCGAGACGATGGAGCCGCGGCCCCACCATCCGCCGCCCGCATAGCGGCACCAGACGGCGTAGCGCCGCGACCAGCAGATGTTGTGAAGCCGGAGGTTCATGCGCAGACGGCACGGTTATTTGGATTCCCACAGGAGCCCGTCGTATGCGAGCGTGAAGCCGAAATTGGCGATTTCGCGGGCGTAGAGGTCATGCGGCGGACAGAGCGTGCGCGCCATGTGGGAGCAGAAGATCTTCGTGTTCGGGGAGATGGCGCCGTCATTCGTGAAGGCGTTCTTCCAGATTTTCAGCATGCTGAAATTGGAATGCTCGCCGAGGCGCCAGTCGTCGAGATTGCCGCAGGTCAGCTCCCAGACGATGACGTCGAATTTGGCCTTCTGCATGGCGTGCCATGTGGTGGGCGGGAACCATGAGCCGTCGAGGCCGTAGTACATGGTCTTGCCTTCGGGCAGGCTGATGATGAAATGCGTGGTCAGTTCATCCTTGCTGACGGGATGGCTGGCGGGATAGGCCTTGAAGACCGTGTTTTCACTGCAGGTGAAGGTGTCGCCGGGCATGAACGGCATGACTTCTATCAACTTGGCGCAGTCTTCGGGCACTTTGCAGCGGATGGCCGCCGTGCCTTTGTTGACATGGAGGCGGAGCGGCGGAAGGCCTTCCTGCCGCAATTTGGCGATTTCCAGAATGACGGGCATGTTGATGTGGTCGCCGTGCCCGTGGCCGATGACGATGTCCGTAATGAGATTGACGTTGACGTCGAATTCACGGATGGCGTCCAGAGCCATGGGGCCGCAGTCGACGAGAATGGTCTGGTTGAGGAGGAGGGATGAAAAACGGCGGCCTTTGCCGACTTTCGGGCCTGGATTCGGCCAGTCGGCGGCGCCTGTGCCGAGGAAGAGAATCTGCATGGTGGCTCCTGGATGAATGATTTAAGGATGGATGATGACGAATGATGGAGATTAATGTCCTGCCGATTGGCGAAAAGTCAAAAATCGGCAGGCAAAAAGGACATTTTTCTTTTTTATTGTTGTAAATGTCAATCAAATCATGTACAATATAAATTGGATTGATTTCGCAATCTATCAACAGAGAAGACAACAAAGGAACCACGATGAGACTACCGGTTATCGGCATTACAGGCGTTTATAGCTCAGAATCAGGGCTTTGCGGTAATTATGGCGTTTATTTCAGGGCTGTTGCGGCGGCTGGCGGCGTGCCCGTCGTCATCCCCTGCATGACGGATCTCGACATCGTCAAACGGCATGTCGAGAAGCTGGACGGCATCATTTTCTCCGGCGGGCCGGACATCGATGCTTTTAATTATGGTAAACGCAACCATCCTGAAATGTCGTTGATGCATCCGATGAAGGAGAACTGGGATCTGGCGTTGGCGAAGGAGGCTTTGGACCACGGGAAGCAGCCTTTGCTCGGCATCTGCCTGGGGATCCAGGAGCTGAACGTGGCGGCGGGAGGCAGTCTTTTCCGCCATGTTCCGGAAGATATCGGAACAACGGTCGAACACCGCCGCATGAAGGCGGGCGTGGAGACGATGCATCATGTCCGCTTCAAGGAGGACAGCCCGCTGGTGAAGATCTTCGGCGTGACGGAGCTGACGGCGAACTCGTCCCACCACCAGAGCGTGGAAAAACCTGGCGCGGGATTCGAGGCGGTCGCATGGGCGGACGACGGCTGCGTCGAGGCGATCACGCCTGTGGAGGGCATTGAAAAACGCTTCGTCGTCGGCCTCCAGTGGCATCCGGAGCGCATTCAGGACCAACCCCCGCAAGAGAAGATTTTTCAAGCCTTTATCCAATCTGTATAAGGTGACTTACAAAAAAAATTAAGTTTTTGTTCATTTTTAAAAAAAATTATTTGCATTGAGAGGATTATTGACTATTTTACATAGTTTTGTGTCAACTGTACAATGAGTGTGCCGTTGTCAGACCGCGATTTGCGGTCACTTTCTAAATAAGAGTCCGGAAAGTGAAAAAAAGGATTCGGAGTCCAGAGATTGGAGTGTTTGAAAAATGGCGAAGAATTTGTATGTCGGGAATTTGAGTTACAGCGTTAACGACGAAATCCTGAACGAGCTGTTCTCACAGTATGGCAAAGTCGATAGCGCTCGTGCGATAACCGACCGCGAAACTGGCCGCAGCAAAGGTTTTGGTTTTGTCGAAATGGCGAATGACGATGAAGCGCAGGCAGCCATCGACGCGTTGAACGGCAAGGAGCACATGGGCCGCGTTCTGACGGTCAATGAAGCGAAGCCGCGCGAACCGCGCCCGGGTAGTTTCCGCCCCCGTCGTGACCGCGAGGACCGTCGTCCCCGCACGGAGGAATAATGCGGCACTGATTCTGTAAAGCATGTTTCCAACGCCCCCTGGAGTTCTTCCAAGGGGCGTTTTTTTTGCCACATGCGTTGTTTTTCAGGACATGTGGATTGCAGAGGGGAGATTCAGTCGGAGACGGGAATGTTGTTTTCTCTGGCAATCCTGATGACCTCGTCTTCAGGCATTTGAAGGGCATTTCCAATACTAGTAATCGAATAATGCAACCTCAGCATGTTGAGAATGTTCTTGCGCCTTTCTTCCTCTCTCGTTTCTTCTCTCACCTCCTCTCTTACTTCTTCTCTCACTTCTTCTTTCGCTTCTTCTTTTACCTCCATTCTTATTTCTTCTCTTACTTCTTCTTTCGCTTCCTCTTTTACCTTGGCGATATTGTCTCTGCCGAAGTAATTGTAGAACCATTCATCGGATTCTTCCACGACGGCAGCCGTTTCCTTTTCAGTATCCACTGGACGGCTCCTTCCACGGCTATGGGATGACGATGTTGTTTTCTCTTGCTATCCTGATGACTTCATCTTCAGGCATTTGGAGGGCATTTCCAATACTAGTGATCGAATAATGCAACCTCAGCATGTTGAGAATGTTCTTACGCCTTTCTTCCTCTCTCGTTTCTTCTCTCACCTCCTCTTTTACTTCTTCTCTCACTTCTTCTTTCGCTTCTTCTTTTACCTTGGCGATATTGTCTCTGCCGAAGTAGTTGTAGAACCATTCATCGGATTCTTCCACGCTGTTGTCCAATGCTTCCGTCATGTCCATTTCGTATACCTCCGTCAATATTTCCTTTCTTTCGGCAGCCGTGAGCGACTGCGTTGTCAATGTCCAGACCAAACCGTGCACATCTTCTTTTGATGCTCTTGTTTTGCTGTTTGCGCCAATGAAGAACATGCGGAACTTGTCATACGCCGTTGCCGGCGGCAGACAGTGTTGCCCTTCACCGCGGGAGTTATTCCCTGTCAAATTGAAACGAATCGTCGAACCTGCCCATTCAGACGGAGCCGCGGGACAGATCCAGATGGTATTCACGCCTTCGACCATTTCATGGCGGGGATATCTGAAAATTGTACCATATTCTGAACAAACTAAGCATGAATTATATATTATACCACATCCAATAATCCTTTCAAGATTTTTTGCATCTTTCTGTATTTCGATATTGATAAACTGCCGCTGTCTTTTAGAATCCGGATCGGGAATCCATGCATTGAACAGGAGATCCAGATGCAATGTGTCGTCCTGCGGCAGAATCTGCTCCGTTCCAATTCCTCTGGCGAATTCGGCGGGAGATGTCCCGCGTCTTTTCCCTTGAAGGGAATAATCATCGTCAAAGCATTCCCCGATGATGGTTTCCAATGGGAGGTCGTGATATTCAGGCAGACACGCCTTTGCGAAGCGTCCGAGCACCTGCTTGTTGGAGAACAGCCGTTTGGCGGGGGAATCAGCGGAAAGATGCCCCTCTGCGTTGTCGATCAGTCTTCCGAGTCCGTTCAGCCTGTCTGTCATGGCCTGTATCCTGTTGTTTCACATCTATGGAAAATCTTATTTCAATACTATAATCGGGTTTTCTTAAAATTCAAGTTAACCTATTTATATTTAAATAGTTACAATATGACTTTCGATGATTTTCTATGACTTTACAGGAGTCCTCATGACTTTCAACGACCGGACATGCCTGAAAGTCATTTGGATACATGGTGTATGGACAAAAAAACGGGCCGGAACGAAGGGTTCCGGTCCGTTTTTGATGATTTCAGGCTATTTCAGGGCTATAGCTTATTCCCACGTGATGACCAGACGGCCGAAGTACGTGGTGTCCAGACGCTTCTGGGTGCTGGCGACGCGGCTGTTGTATTCGTTGCTGACGCCGAGGCGGATGCTCCAGAGACCGTTCTTGGTCAGCGGGATGTCCAGGGCGCTTTCATGGTAGATGCGATAGTCGTCCATGAAATCGTCGAAGACAGGCGTGTAGGTCACGTCCGTGACGAGCTTGGCATCGATCTTGGAGAGTTTGCGGATGTTCAGTTCGTGATGGTAGCCGAACTCGACACCGATGTCGTCGCTGTCGTCCAGTTCTTCATAGTACGTCTTGTGGATGTAGGTGAGACCGGCGCGGAGGCGGACTTTGAAGTCCTCCTTGTCCAGGAGGTAGAAGCCGTAACCGGCGGCAGCCGTGGTGTACAATCTGTAATTATCGAACTTGTCCTGTTCAGCCTGCAGACGGGCGTACAAGGAATGGGATCCACCGTTGAGGCGGCGTTCATAGTCGGCGCCGGCGACGATTTCCTGTTCGTTCTTCACGCCGTTTTCCTTGGCGTAATGGCCGCGGACGTAGAGCTCGAGCTTGTCATCGGGGCCAGCCAGCGTGGCTTTGGCGGAACCGCCGACCGTCGTCTTTTCGGTGTTGCCAGTCTTGCCGGTGACGTCGAACGCGACTTCATACTTCCATTTACGGGGCTGCGGGAGCGGAATGGAGGGGTCGGGATCGCCGGGGCGCCACATGTTCTTGATGTCGGCAGTGGCGACGACCGTGCCGTTGACGGCGGTCTTGCCTTCTTCGGCGGCGCCGATTTTGCCGGTGACGGTTGCGGCGGAGGTGGTGGTCGAGACGACCATCGGCTCATCCGTGGTGAAATTCGCGATCTTGTTGAAGTCAATCTTCATTTCGCCGAGCGAGTCGGTCTTGATGGTGAGCTTGCCGTCCAGGATCTGGACGACTTTGCCTTTGACGACGGAACCGTCTTTCAGATTGACTTGGTCGGCGCGGGCTGATACGATCAGCAACGCGGTGACAGCTGCAAGAAACAGTGCTTTTTTCATGTTTTCTCCTAGGTTGAATAGTTTCAAGACACAATAATCCCAAGAACTTTTATTTTGTCTAAGATATACACTACACCGTAAAAAAACGAATACAAGTGTCATTTCTTATTTTTTTTGCTTTTTTATTCAAAAAAATGATAAAGAAAGGATATTATTGTGACTATCGATAGAAGAAAAAGCCGTCTGGCAAGCAAGCTAGACGGCTTCTTCATTAATTGTCAGTTGATTCAGAGGGTCCACGGGGCGCGTTTTGGCCTGTCGATCCAGGCTTCGGCCACCGGGTCGTTCTCGAAATGCCATGTCTTCGGATTCCATTTCAGAGGCTTGTCCAACCAGTAGGCAATGCATCCGAGCTGACAGACTGTGACGGAACGCGCGCCGATTTCGACGTCGGCCGCAGGACGGCGACGTGTACGGATGCAGTCGAGCCAGTTGCCGATATGGCCGCTGCAGTCCGGCAGCTGGAGATCTCCCGGCATGGAGGATGGATTGATGAGCAGGTCGGCTGGATCGCTGCGGATCCAGTCGCGGCAGACGCTTACCTTGCCGTTCGTTCCGACGAATGTGATGCCGTAGCCGCTTCCCTCGAAGCCGCCATGCTCGACGCGCACACCGTTGGAATACCAGTAAGTCAATGTCTTGCAACCATTATGGCCAGGCGGGCAGATTCTGACGGGACCGCTGTGATCGGCATCCATGGCCCATTGGACAATATCGAAATGATGGGCGCCCCAGTCGGTCAGCACGCCGCCGGAATAGTCGCGATAAGAACGCCATGTGCCCGGATGGAGGCGGCTGTTGTACGGCCTGTAGGGAGCGGGGCCGAGCCACATGTCCCAATCCATCCATTCAGGCGTCGGTTCCGCGGGAAGCGTGCATTCAGAGGAAGGGCCGCCGACAGTGACATGTGCGGATATCATTTTGCCGAGCATGCCGTTGCGGACAAGTTGTACGGCCGTGATGAATTTGCCGCCGTAGGATGTACGTTGCTGCATGCCGGTCTGGAAGACGCAGCCGGTGCGGCGGATTTTGTCAATGATGTCGCGTGATTCGCCGATGGTCAGCGTCAGCGGTTTTTCGCAGTAGATGTCCTTTCCGGCGTTGGCGGCCATGACGGACATGGTGGCGTGCCAGTGGTCCGGCGTGCCGATGACGACGGCGTCCAGATCTGGCCTGGCCAGCATGTCTCTGAAATCACGATATTTGGCGCATCCTTTGTATTGGCCCGACTTCTTCTGGTTGGCGTATGCCTGCTCCGTCAGGTTGAAGGCGTTCTCCATCTTGCGGGAATCGACGTCGCAGACGGCGATGACTTGGACGGAGGGCATTTTGAGGAGGTTTCTCAAATGGCCCGTGGCCATTCCGCCAGTTCCGATGACGCCGATCGTGATGCGGTCGTTGGCGGGCGCGGCGAGAATTTTGGGCATGGAAACGAAGGGCGCCGCGGCCGCGGCGGTTCCAAGTCCTTTAAGGAATGAGCGTCTGTCCATGGTGTTCCTCCAATTCTAGTTTTTGGCGTTGCGATTATCAATGATGGTGTTTGTTTCTGGATCGATGGGCTTGCCCATGGCTTCCGGATATCGGGCGATGACGTCGGCCGCCAATTCGGCAAAGGTCCCCTGCTCTATCGATTCCCGTACTCTGCGCATGAGATCAAGGAAGAAATGCAGGTTGTGGATGGTCAGCAGCCGCGCCCCGAGAATCTCGTCGGCGTTCAGCAGATGGCGGATATAGGCCTTCGTGAAGTTCTGGCATGCATAGCATTGGCAGCCCTCCATGATGGGCGTGAAATCCTCCTTGTAGCGGGCCGCCTTGACGGGAATGGTGCCCTCCGGCGTGTATGCGCTGCCGTTGCGGCCCATGCGGGTGGGCAGCACGCAGTCGAACATGTCGATGCCGTTCATGACGCCTAGAATCAGCTGCCTGGGCGTGCCGACGCCCATCAGATAGTGAGGCAGTTCCTTCGGCAGCAACGGCGCGCAGAATTTCAGGACTTTGACCATTTCGGCCTCCGATTCGCCGACGGATACGCCGCCGATGGCCATGCCGTCGAATCCCATGGCGTGGACTTCTGAAATGGATTTGGCCCGAAGATCTTCGAAGACATTGCCTTGCACGATGCCGAAGACGAGCTGGCCGTCCGCTCGGGGCTGTTCACGGCATCTTGACTCCCAGCGGAGAGTCGATTCAAGGGAATCGCGGGCCGTCTCCCACGTGACGGGATAGGAGGTGCATTCGTCAAACGTCATGGCGATGTCCGATCCAAGAGTGCGCTGTATCGCCATGGATTCGACAGGACCCATGAATAAGTGTTCGCCGTTCAAATGGGACTGGAAATGGAATCCGTCCGGCGTTTTCTTGCCGAGCTTGGCAAGGGAGAAGACCTGGAAGCCGCCGCTGTCCGTGAGAATCGGCCTGTCCCATCCCATGAACTTGTGGAGGCCGCCTGCTTTTCGGATGATGTCCATGCCCGGCCGGAGATTCAAATGGTATGTGTTGCCAAGGATGATCTGCGTCTGTAGTTCATGCAACTCGCGTGGCGACATGGCTTTCACCGTGCCGACCGTGCCGACGGGCATGAAGATGGGCGTCTGGACGTCGCCGTGGTTCGTCGAAAGGACGCCGCGGCGGCCGAAGCTGGAACTGTCGTTTTTAAGAATCTTGAACATGCTTATATAAATATATGGTAAAAGTGCAATGTCAAGAATCCGAACGGATATCGAATTCAAGTTTCCATGAATTCTCGCCTTTTATCTCTTCGCACCACAGTTGGAGAGTGCCGATGTCAGTGAGATCCGTACGGAGCTTGACGGGAATCAGATTGACGGAACTGTCCTCTTCGGATCGCGTCAGCATGACCTGCAAAGGAGGCAGTTCCACAAGATCCGGGCAGTCGTTGGCGTCGATTCTGTCGCCGATTTTGTCGTCATGACGGACAGTGGAAGAGAAGAAACGGAATTCCGTCGGTTCTCCGACGACCAACGCGAGGCCTTGTGCATCGATCGTCACCGAAGAGCCTTCCTCAAGACCGAAATTGACAACGCAAAGCGCTTCCAATGGCGGTTCCATTCCGGGAATGGCCGGCATAGATGATTCAACGCCAATATAATAGGAACGTGGACTGCCGGCCTTGATACGGATTCCGCCAATCCGTTTGACATAGGAATACCAGGCAGCGCCCATGGCGACGGCTTGATCGGAGTCATCCTGTTGCAGGACAACGACTTCAGCGGCATTCTCGCCATGCCATGACTGAATCGTTTCAACAATACGGTCACGGAACAGGGCGGGTTTCGTCACGCCGCCATTGAAAAGAACGACACCGGGGAGAAGGGTGTTGCCGTTTTCATCGTGGAAGCTATGGCGTTCAAGAAAAGAGGCAAGATGTCTAGTGAAGGCAGGATCGGCCGCATAGTCAAGAGACATCGTGCGAAGTCCGGAATGACGGGAAACCGATGGTTTGTCCGAAATTGCGCAAGAAGGAAAGAAACCGTCAAGAATGGCATTTTTCAAATCATCATAGGAGATTTTGGTCGTAATGGT
>JAEEGH010028052.1_pt1 | contig 11107 bp, 8 predicted proteins | sample 9134181 | NCBI WGS metagenome assembly JAEEGH01 (sample SAMN16246544, study PRJNA631951) | gut metagenome | biome: gut microbiome; feature: rumen; material: DP-attached | host: Bos | place: Iran: Karaj | collected 2018-10
GAAACCGGTTCGACAATGATCCGTGTGGGTACTAAGATTTTTGGTCCCCGCGTTTATTAAAATAGTATTGCCCGCGCTTACGCGTAATCTTACCGAAGTTTATGGCATGGGTAGGGCAGTAGTGATAACATGCAAGGCATGATGTGCACCGTCCGTTGTGAATCCACTCGGGCGGTGTTCCTTGTATATTGTCCACAGGACATACCTTGGCACACTTGCCGCACTTTATGCATACGTCCTCATCTACCGTAAACTTTTTGTCGGTAACCATTTTTGCATTAAAGTATCCACCGATAACGTACGAGTAGAGTCGGGGAGTAGCTCCTTTCTCCAGTTCTTCCACTCCGGTACGTCGGTTTAGTATGCATTCTATTATATGTGGCAGTTGCTGGCGGGCTGTTGCTATCTTCTGATGTTCCTTTTCCTCTGTGTCTGTATACATAAATGGCAGACATACATAGCTCTCGGGCATAATGACCGAGAACAATGCTGAGGCTCGTAATCCAACCTTTGCCAGGTCTTTGTTCAGTATTGTCATCGTCTCGCCCATATTGTCACCGCAGGTAGTTACTGCCCAGCAGTAACGTGACTCTACCTTCAGCTTGCTGATAAACTCGCGTACGATTCTTGGTGGTTGCCACCCGTGAGTAGGGAAACAGAAGCCAATTGATTCTTTATCATCGATTGCGTAATCATACTTATTGTCTCTGATGGCATCTGGGATAAATACCAGTTCCTCGCCAATAGCCTGGGCTATCTGCTCTGCTACCCACCGGGTATTGCCTGTACCTGAAAAATAGAATATCATATAGCAGGTTTATAGAAAAAACTTCTGGAATTCACTCTCAAAGTTGGGCGTCAGCACCCCCTGGCCGATAGTCTCGCGTATCTCGTTCATAGTCCAGAACCGTCCTCCGTCCAGTTCCTCGGCCGAAGGAGTTACGGGACCATCGTATGTAGTGCGGTTTACGTAAACCAACTCACGTTCGCGTTTGCTATCAAACACATATTTGCCTACTCGTTCAGGGGTAAACTCCGTGATGCCAAGTTCTTCGCGCACCTCGCGAACCAAGGCCTGCTCAGGTGTCTCGCCCAAGTCGATATGTCCGCCTACACTGGTGTCCCACTTGCCTGGCTGTATGTCCTTCCATTCAGGTCGGCGCTGAAGATATACTTCGCCCTTGCTGTTGAATACATGCAGATGTACCACGGCATGCAGCAGGCGTGATCCGTTGTGGCACTCGCCTCGTGTGGCCGATCCTATTACGTTGCCCTCTTCATCTACCAGAGGGAACTTCTCTTCGCTATTATCTTTCATATACCTTATTTCATACGTTTTGCGGTGCAAAGATACGAATAAGTGACTAAAATACGGTTTTAATTGGGCAAATATCTTAAAAAAAACTTATCATTATATCTACAAAGGCGTTTTTTTTGTAATTTTGCAGCCGAAATTTAGAAACTGTTGAGATAATAGATGGTAAAGAGATATTTTATTTGGCTGAGTTACGATGGTACAAACTATCATGGATGGCAGGTGCAACCTAACGGAATTTCCGTTCAGGGCGAATTGCAGCGTGTGCTGTCAACTCTGCTCCGCCAGGATATTAGTATAACAGGTGCCGGTCGTACCGATGCAGGTGTGCACGCTCGAGTGATGGCCGCTCACTTTGAATACGATGGCGAGATTGACTGCAAGCAGTTGGCTTATAAGATGAACCGTATGCTGGCAGGCGATATTGTGATAGATCGGATTGAAGAGGTAGCACCAGAGTTACATGCCCGTTTCTCGGCCACAGAACGTACGTACCATTATTGTATCCATACACGAAAGGACCCATTCCTTCGCCATTATTCGTGCGAGATACATTACCCGCTTGACTTCGAGAAGATGAACGAAGCTGGCCGGATACTTACTGAGTACGAGGATTTTGGGGCATTCTGCAAGGCGCATAGCGATGTAAAAACCACCTTGTGCCATGTTACTCGTGCCGAGTGGATACAAACGGGTGATACCACGTGGTATTTCGTTATCACAGCAAACAGATTCTTAAGAAATATGGTGCGCGCCGTAGTGGGAACACTGGTGGATGTAGGTCGCGGCCGATTGTCAATAGAAGATTTCAGGAAAGTAATAGAAGGTAAAAAGCGCACTGACGCAGGCGACTCGATGCCTGGCAATGCGCTGTTCCTCGAAGATGTTAGGTATTAGTATTTATGTGGTTAATTTTAGCTTTTATGTCGGCAGCTTTGTTGGGCTGCTATGATTCGTTGAAGAAACATGCTTTGCGAGGCAACGCTGTTATTCCGGTATTGTTTCTTAATACATTGTTTTCCAGTATTATATTCCTGCCGTTCATCATCATGAGCGGTGCAACCGATGTGCTTGATGGAAGCATATTCCATGTGGCCAGTGGCGGATGGGAGATGCATAAGTATATCCTGCTCAAGTCGCTTATCGTATTGTCTAGCTGGATTCTTGGCTATTTCGGTATGAAGCACTTGCCGCTTACTATCGTTGGTCCTATCAATGCAACACGTCCTGTGATGGTGCTGGTGGGTGCTCTGCTGGTGTTTGGCGAGCGACTTAACCATTGGCAGTGGATCGGTGTGTTGCTTGCCATCGCTTCGTTCCTGCTGCTCAGTCGTAGCGGCAAAAAGGAGGGGATCGACTTTAAGCACGACCATTGGATATATATGATAGTTGGAGCTGCCGTACTGGGAGCTGTGAGCGGACTCTACGATAAGTTCTTGATGGCGCCGGTAGAGAGTGGTGGAGTAGGGCTCGACCGTATGATGGTACAGTCGTGGTACAATATCTACCAATGCTTTATGATGGGGGCTATGCTTTGGCTGCTGTGGTGGCCTAAGCACGAGCAGACCACACCGTTCCATTGGTCATGGTCGATAGTTGGCGTGAGTCTGTTCCTTTCAACAGCCGACTTCATGTATTTCTATTCGCTATCATTGCCCGAGGCTATGATTAGCATCGTGTCTATGATCCGTCGTGGTAGCGTGATTGTCAGCTTTATGTTTGGCGCTATGTTCTTCCACGAGAAGAACCTCAAGGCAAAGGCTTTCGACCTGGCGCTTGTACTACTTGGAATGGTTTTCCTTTACATTGGTAGCCGCTGATTTCTTCTTTCGCTTTTTCGAGGTGAACAGGTCGCGCAGACCGTTGAAGTCCTTCTTCATGATGAGGCCTATACCCTGGGTGTTGAGGCTTGATTTCGTGAAGTAGCGGTCGTTGGTTTGGTTGTACACCTTCAGCGCCAGGTTGCCGTTGGGGAACAACAGGTACTGCAAATCAAAGTCGCCGATGAACGATGGACTGGCCTGAGTGGCGTTGTCGCGATAGCCGAACTGACCATTGATGAGTAGGCGGTTGTTAAGTATACGGCCGTTGATAACTCCTTCATATTCAGCGTTATGCCATCCTTCGTTTCCAGTAGAGATGTTGGCTCCGAAGTTCCAGTTGTCGTTCTTGATAAACTGGTTGATGAGAGTGTTGATTTGCGATGACAGCGTACCCGAAAGGAAACTCTGCATGGCCAGTGATGTCTGGTCTGTGCGCTCGCCTGTGGTGCTTGTACTGTTGTTTGTACCCTGATTGTAGAATCGTCCAATAGCCAGCAGATATACCACCTGTTGGTTCATCTCCTGCTGACCGTTGATGATTGAGCGCACCATCTGCTGTTCATCGGCATTTACAGTAGGCATCTCCAGGTCGAAGTCAACTTGTGGGGCAGCGGGTTGGCCGCCGATGTTCATCAGACAGTTCACGCGAATGGTATTGCTGCTGAACGAGTTGCCTATGTTCAGGTCCGACAGGCTTACGCCGCTAACTGTGTAGACAGCCTGCAGATTAAGCGCAGCCTGATAAGGATCTCCGCCGAAAACAATGGTACCACCACGATTAAATGTGAAGTTCTTCTTGATAATGTTCTGGATGGTGATGCCATACGTGCCGTGGTCTACGGTGTATGTGCCAAACATATTGAATGAGCCCTTGTTGTGGAATGAGGCTCGTAGTGCGCCATCGCCGTAAAGTGTAATATAGTCCTTAGAGTTTTCGTCCATAAGCAGCTTTAAGGCGGCGTTTGGTGTGGCGTTTATCTGGAAATTGATATAGATATCGGTGTCGTCGGCTCTAGAACTAACAGGAACGGTGCTGTTGGTCTTGCTAGCTGATACAGTTTTATTTGGCTCCTCCCATGTGATGAACTCCTGATTGCTGATGGCGTCGGGACTGGCGGCATTATATACGAATACCGTACCGGGCTGGGGGGTAACATTGCAATTTATGATTACATCGTTGCCGTGGCCGCTGATAGATACGTCGCCCGATGCGTATACCGTGCCGTAGAATGTCGATTCGCTGCCGTCTGGATTCGAGAAGTCCTTGAAATCATAAGCCAGCAGGTCGTTTGCCTCTACAAACAGGTCGTAGCTTAGATTTGTAAGGTGTTCGTGGTGGATACCGCCCGAAAGGAAGCCCTCGTTTCCAAGTGCGTCCAGGATACGCATGTGTCTTAGCTCGATTTCATCGGGTATCATTACTACGGTATCGCGCACTAGTTTGTATGTGGTGTTAAGTGGTGTTACGGTTGCTTCGCCATCCACTATGAGCTTACCGGTCAGGTTGATGTTGTCGAGCGTACCTGACAGGCGGGCCATGCCTTCGCCGTGGCCTGTGATGCTCGACAGGAAACTCTTGGTGAAGTTGTGCATAAACTCTATGCTGGTGCCGTCTGCCTCTATGGCCAGGTCGATGGTGTTGTGTACGGGCGATACGTAGCCGTTGATGCGTGTCTTGGCGCTAGGCCCATCGTCGGCCACGGCATGTATGTCTATCTGCTGTGCCTCGTGATTCCAGTTGGCCAGGGCATGAAGCACGCCCATGCGTCCGCGCTCAAACTTGAATTCATCTACATTCAGGTCGGCATTTGCCTTGAATTCATCGAATAGAGACCATGCACGTGCTTTGCCTGAGGCTTTTCCGCTGAATTCTACACTATGGAAGTTTACTAGATCCAGAATATAGCCCACCTCTACTTCGCGCAGGTCTACGGTCAGTGAGTCTGTCTCGTTCTTCGATGCGATGCCATCTACGATGATGTGCTGCTTGCCGTGTTGTACAGAGAAATGGTCGACCAGCAGGAAATTCTCGCTATATAGCACGTCCGATGGCTCTACATCCCAGCCCTCGCCACGCAGTATGATGTGCGATGGCATTATGCGCAGATGTGCTTCGGGCTTGTTTACCACATTGTGGTACAGTTGCATGATGGTGTTCAACTGTCCGCTCAAACGTTCCGTTTTATCGTGGTTGTCCCATAACAATGAGGCTGTCAGGTTGTTGTTGGCAGCATTTGCCGATAGTCCGAGTTCGAAATGTTGTCCGTTGTCCATCAGTTTCTGGATGCTCACGTTGCAACGCATTGTGTCGGCTGGCGACGATATATTTATGTATCCATCGCTGTACCACGCGCCGTTGTATGCAAACGATGGGATATCGCCGTTAAGATACAACTCGTTGGTGAAGTCGTTCACACGTGCCTGTAGTGTCACTGGTTGGCGTAGCTGCAGGTCGATATTGAAAATGCGGCGCAACCAGTCGCTCTTGCTCACCATCAGTCGCATTACAAAGTTGTTATTGCTCTTGGTGGTCTTGTCTGGCAGGAATGGCAGAGTGGGGAGTTTGCTCTTCAACAGATTAGTAAAACTGGATGCCAGTGTATTGTAGTCAAACTGCCCCTTCAACTCAGCATCGGCAAAGTCGCTCTTGATGGTTAGAAAATGTATATCGTCCTTGTGACCTGTGGTTATGTTGAGGTTGTCCAAACGATATGTAGGATGCTCGTCTGTTGCCGAAATTGTGAAGTTACTCAGACGGATATTACCCTGTGCATCGTTCAGGTTTCGGGCGGCTAAGTCAGCCTCCAACTGTCCACTAAGCGAGGCGCCTCCCCATTGGTCGGTCAGGTGCAAAGCTTGTGGATTATAGTGGTCGATAAGTGCTTGTAACTTGATGGTATTCAGTGGTTTGTTGTTGATATGTTCATCTATTAATTCAGCTTTTATCTGCGCCTCTATGTTGGGGTCGTTGATGTCAAAACTGCCGCTTATCACGCCCTTGTTGTATCCACCGTTGATGGCTAGGTTGCGGTAGGTGTAACCCCTGTAGTCGAAGTTGCTGACGGTGCCCTCTATGTTTACGTCGGGCTTCTGTCCCTCGTGCAACTGACCTTTTAGCGCTAAGGTGGTAGACAGCCTGCCCAGGTCGTTGCTTGCTAGCAGCCTCTGCAGGTTCAAAGTGGCGATTTCAACGGTGCCGGCAAACGACTGGTCGGCTGCCAGGTCGATGGCTACCTTTGCCTCGCCAGCGCCTGACTGCAGGTTGGCTTGCAGATTGCCTGCTCCATGCTGGTTGCGTTCGCAGTCGGCCGTCAACTGTACGTCGCCCAAACGTGTCAATTCCGATGGAATCTGCGGAAATGCATTGGCTATCATATTCAGATAGCCCTCAGATACAGCCAGACGGTTCAGCTGTACGTTCCATGATGGACGCTTCTGCCAGTCGGCCACCCAACCATTTGCGTTGATGTCTAGTTCGTGGTGGGCTGACGATACCAGCAGGCTTGGAATGCTGACCTGTGAGTCTGTTCCCTGAAACTTGGTTGTAACAGAAATGCAGCTTGATAAACCCTTAAGCGCGGGGATGAAACAGCTTAGTTCTGAGGGAGTTATGCTTGTGTTAGAAATCCCTCCGCAGTAATCTAATGAGCCTTTTTGCAGGCCGCTGTCTGTCATCAGATAGGTGACTCTGAGGGTGTCAACCTGCAGGCGAGATAGGGGGAGTTCTACCAGCAGATTCTCTACCATCGACTGCTTACGACCTGCTGCCAGATGAAACTTCAATCGCTTTACCACCAGTCCGCTGCGCTCCTTCAGTTCCATACGCTTCACGTTCACATTCAGCGAGTCGTCTGTCAGTGCACGCAGGTTGATGTGGGCGCTCAGGTCTCGTATGCCCAGGTGAGCGGGATTGAACAATCCACTCGTTGCTGGTTTGTACTTTTCATCGTATGTCAGACTTGAGCGGCGTATGATGAGCGATTTTATGCGCAAGTCGAGTGGGGTGTGGCTGGTGGTATCCTTCGATGCCAGCGAGTCGAGTACAAACTGGAAGTTAGTCTGGCTCCGCTCGTTCTCCTTATATAATAGGAAATGTGCGCCAAACAACTGAGCCGATGAAATCGAAATTTTTCCATCTATCAGTGGCCATAGCTCCAGACGTACAGACAGACGCCCCACACGCAGCATATCCTGCTGCTGTTTGTCCTTGATACGTACATCATCGATTATCACACGATTGAAAAGTCCCAGATCCACGCGGCCGATGCTTACCTGTGTGCCTAATTTGTCGGCAATAGCATCTGCTACCTTGCGGCCAAGGTAGTTCTGAGACTGTGGTATATATGATACAATCATGAGTGTCACATTCAGCAGAATGACACCCCAAATTGTCCAACTTACTAATCGTTTGAGTAACTTCACGAGGCAAAATTACGACAATTTGTCGGGATTCGGGCATTTTTTTTCCATTATTTGTTATTATATGGCATTTTTTTAGTAATTTTGCACTCGCAAAGAACACTATTCAATAATTTCTGATATAAATGGCAAATGTAATTAAGTTACGCAAAGGCTTAGACATTACCCTTGAGGGCAAGGCCGAGGAGAAGAAAATCCAGCTGAAATCGAACGGCAAGTTTGCGCTTGTTCCCGATGATTTCGAGGGTGTTACTCCGAAGGTTGTTGTCAAGGAGGGCGACCATGTCAAGGCCGGGGATGCCTTGTTTATCAACAAGCAGTATCCTGAAGTGAAGTTTGCCTCGCCAGTTAGCGGTACGGTCCGCGAAGTGGTGCGTGGCGAACGCAGAAAAGTGCTCAGCGTGAGAGTGGATGCCGACGAGCAGCAGGAGTTCACAGACTTCGGTAAGAAAGACGTCAGCAAGCTGGTAGGCGAGCAAGTGATTAATGCGCTGTTAGAAGCAGGAATCTTTGGCTACATCAACCAGTTGCCCTACGCTGTATCCACCAATCCGAGTGTAAAGCCGAGGGCAATTTTTGTTTCTGCCCTGCGCGACAAGCCTCTGGCATGCAACTTTGAGTATGAGGTAGAGGGTCAGGAGGCCGACTTCCAGACTGGTATCGACGCGCTGTCGAAGATTGCTACCGTTTATCTGGGTGTAGGAGTTGGTTCAAAACTCGAGAACACCGCTAATGCTGAGGTATGCGTGTGGGATGGTAAGTGCCCTGCTGGTAACGTAGGCGTACAGGTAAACAACACCGCTCCTGTAAACAAGGGTGAGGTGGTATGGACCATCGGCGATCCAACAGTAGTACTGTTCATTGGTCGTCTGCTCAATACCGGTAAGGTTGACCTGCGTCGTACCGTAGCTCTGTGTGGTAGCGAGATTAAGAATCCTGCCCACGTGGATATGCTGGTAGGCGAGGAGCTCTCTACACTCTTGAGCAACAGCTATGATGCACAGAAGAGCGTTCGTATTATCAATGGTAATGTGCTGACAGGCCGCCCAACTACCAAGGATGGTTTCCTGGGTGCTCACACATCTGAGATCACCGTTATCCCCGAGGGTAACGATGCCGACGAGATGCTGGGTTGGATTCTGCCACGCTTCAAGCAGTTCTCTGTCAACCGCAGCTATTTCTCTTGGCTGTGCGGCAAGAAGAGCTATGCACTCGATGCCCGTGTTAAGGGTGGCGAGCGCCACATGATTATGAGTGGTGAGTACGACAAAGTGCTGCCTATGGACATCTACGGCGAGTACCTCATCAAGGCTATCATCGCTGGCGATATCGACCGCCAGGAGGCTCTGGGTATCTACGAGGTTGCTCCTGAGGACTTCGCACTTGCCGAGTTCGTTGATTCATCGAAACTTGAGTTGCAGCGCATCGTGCGTGAAGGTCTGAACATTTTACGTAAAGAAAACGCATAAGACTATGAGCTTTTTAAGAAATTATCTCAATAAGATCAAGCCGAACTTTGAGGAGGGTGGCAAGCTTCATGCCTTCCGCTCGGTGTTCGACGGCTTTGAGACCTTCCTCTATGTGCCTAACGACACAGCGAAGGCTGGTGGCGTGAATATTCACGACTCCATCGACTCGAAGCGCATTATGAGTATGGTGGTTATCGCCCTGATGCCTGCCATGCTGTTTGGTATGTATAATATCGGCTATCAGAACTATGCTGCTGCCGGCACACTGGCTGGTGCATCGTTCTGCGAGATCTTTGCTTACGGCTTCCTGGCTGTTCTGCCAAAGATCCTGGTTAGCTACATCGTAGGTCTGGGCATCGAGTTTGCCTGGGCACAGTGGAAGGGTGAGGAAATCCAGGAGGGTTACCTCGTTTCGGGTATCATCATTCCTCTGATTATTCCTATCGGTTGCCCACTGTGGATGCTGGCTCTGGCCTGCGCATTCTCAGTAATCTTCTGTAAGGAGATATTCGGTGGTACAGGTATGAACATCTTCAACCCTGCTGTTGCAGCTCGTATGTTCCTGTTCTTCGCTTATCCATCAAAGATGACTGGTGATACCGTTTGGGTGGCTCAGAACTCAATCTTCGGTCTGGGTAACGACCTGCCCGATGGATTCACAGCTGCTACACCACTCGGACAGCTGGCACAGAACATCACTCCCGATGCTTCTATCCTCGATATGGCCCTCGGATTCATCCCAGGTTCTATCGGTGAGACATCGCTCGTAGCTATCGCTATCGGTGCTGTTATCCTGCTGTGGACTGGCATCGCCTCTTGGCGTACTATGATCAGCGTGTTTGTAGGTGGTATCGTATTCGCAGTGCTGTTCGAGCAGACTGGTCAAGGCATGACTTGGTGGCATCACCTCGTGATGGGTGGCTTCGCATTCGGTGCTGTGTTTATGGCTACCGACCCTGTTACATCGTGCCGCACCGCTACCGGTCAGTACATCTACGGATTCCTGATTGGTGCTATGGCCATCATCATCCGTGTGATGAATGCCGGTTATCCTGAGGGTATGATGCTTGCCATCTTCTTTGGTAACATGTTCGCTCCTACGATCGACCACTTCATCGTTGAGCGCAATATCACAAAACGTTTAAAGAGAGGAGGTCGCAAATGAAACTGAATACAAACTCTAACGCGTACATTATTATATATAGCGCGGTACTCGTAGTCATCGTGGCTTTCCTGTTGGCTTTTGTTTATACAGCTTTGAAGCCTATGCAGGATGCTAACGTGGCTCTCGATGTTAAGAAGCAGATTCTGTACTCGCTCAACATCCGCAATCTGGATGGTGCCGAGGCCGAGGCTAAGTATGCCGAGGTGGTGAAGAACGAGCAGGAGCAGGACGGCCAGAAGATCTACGCATGTGAGATTGACGGCAAGGCTGTTAAGGTAGTTAGCCTGAAGGGTATGGGCCTTTGGGGTGGTATCAGCGGTTATCTTGCTATCGATCCAGAGGGCAAGGTTTACGGCGCATACTTCAACCACGAGGGCGAGACCGCCGGTCTGGGTGCTGAAATCAAGGACTCACAGGCTTGGCAGGAGAAGTTCATCGGCAAGCAGATCTGGGACGAGCAGGGCAACGTAGTACTCTCAGTAGTTAAGAAGGTTGAGAACCCCGCTACTCAGGTTGACTGTGTAACAGGTGCTACCCTTACTTCGAATGGTGTTGACGCCATGCTGAAGGACGGTCTGAAGAATGTTAAACCAAATGCAGAGGAGGAGTAAGATTATGGCATTATTCAGTAAACAAAATAAGGAGGTTTTTACAAACCCATTAAACGTCGACCATCCTATCCTTGGTCAGGTGCTGGGTATCTGCTCGGCATTGGCTGTTACATCGCAGCTTAAGCCTGCCATCGTAATGGGACTCGCCGTTACTGTGATTACCGCATTCTCTAACGTTATTATCTCAATCATCCGCAACACTATCCCTAACCGCATTCGTATTGTGGTTCAGCTGGTGGTTGTGGCTGCGCTGGTAACTATCGTTAGCCAGATTCTGAAGGCTTTCGCTTACGATGTTAGCGTTC
>JAEEGH010028053.1_pt1 | contig 11107 bp, 10 predicted proteins | sample 9134181 | NCBI WGS metagenome assembly JAEEGH01 (sample SAMN16246544, study PRJNA631951) | gut metagenome | biome: gut microbiome; feature: rumen; material: DP-attached | host: Bos | place: Iran: Karaj | collected 2018-10
TCAGTCGAATTGTGTTTAACGAAATTACACCGACTGCAATTACAGAAGCTGTAAAGCACCCGGGCGAAATTGTAGAAGCCAAGGTTAATGCCCAGAAGGCCCGCCGTGTTCTTGACCGTCTTGTTGGTTATAACTTAAGTCCTCTTTTGTGGACAAAGGTAAAGAACGGACTTTCTGCAGGCCGTGTTCAGTCTGTAGCACTCCGTCTTATTTGTGAACGTGAAAAAGAAGTAGAAGATTTCTTGCCGGAAGAATACTGGACACTTGATGCAGATTTTTCAAAAGGAAAATCAAACTTTACAGCTCAGCTTGTAAAATATAAGAATGAAAATCCTGAGCTTAAATCAGAAGAAGAAGTAAATAAGATTATGGAGACAATCAAGAATACTCCTTGCCTTGTTTCTTCAATCAAAAAAACAGATAAGACTGTTCGTCCAAAACCTCCGTTTACAACTTCAAAGCTTCAGCAGGCAGCAGCTAATCGTCTTGGTTATACTTCGCGCAAGACTATGCAGATTGCACAGCAGCTTTATGAAGGTATTCAGATTGGTCAGAATCGCGTGGGTCTTATTACTTACATGCGTACAGACTCTGTTCGTATTTCTGACACAGCTTTGGCTGATGTTCGCGGCTGGCTTACAAAAAATTATCCTGATGATCTGCCACCAGAGCCAATTCATTATTCAGTTGGAAAGGCTGCACAGGATGCACATGAAGGTATTCGTCCTACATACACAGAATATACTCCAGAAAGCGTAAAGGAATATTTGAATCATGATCAGTTCCGTCTTTACTCAATAATCTGGGAGCGCTTTGTTTCTTCACAGATGAACAATGCAAAGATGGTAACTACAAGCGTTGAAATTACAAGCGGTGAAGCTGTATTCCGTGTTGCTGCTTCAAAGATTGCAGAAAAAGGATTTTATCATGTAATCAAACTGCTTTCTTCAAAGGAAGATAAATCTACATCTCTTCCATCAATGAAAGAAGGCGAAGAAATTAAGGTAGAAAAATTCCATCCAGAACAGCATTTTACTCAGGGACCTGCACGCTATACAGATGCTTCAATCGTACGCATGCTCGAAGAAAAGGGAATTGGTCGTCCTTCTACATATGCACCAATCATTTCTGTTTTGCTCGACCGCTATTATGTAACACGTTCTAACAAGCAGCTTGTTCCAACTCAGCTTGGAAAAATGATTTCTAAGATTCTTGTTGAATCATTCCCTGATGTTATTAATGAATCATTTACTGCAGAAGTTGAAAATAAGCTTGATGAAGTTGAAAATGACACACTCGTCTGGAACACAATGATGGATGAATTTTATTCACCATTCAAAAAACGTGTGGACGAAGTTATGGAAACTCAGGAAAGCATTAAGGGCTTCCTCGACGAAGAGACTGATATCAAGTGTGAACTTTGCGGTAAGCCAATGGTAAAGAAACTTGGCCGCTTTGGATTCTTCCTTGCTTGTTCAGGTTTCCCTGCATGCCACAACACAAAGTCAATTCCACTTGCAAAATGTCCATGCAAGGGTTGTGGTGGTGATATTGTTGAACGAAAAACAAAGGGTAGAGGTAAAGCCTTCTACGGTTGTACAAATTATCCAAAGTGTTCATTCATCAGCCACTTCAAACCAATTGACCAGTACTGTCCACAGTGCGGCTGGTTCCTCGTAGAAAAGTTCGACAAAAAGAACGGCAGTTACAAGTCTTGTATCAACCCTGACTGTAACTATTTGCATACTAACGATGGGGAAGAGAATGCCAAACTTGTAGAACAGACTGCAGAGGCTGACGAATAAAAGAGAAAAAACTTTTTGAAAATTTCTGTAGAAGAATATCAAAAACTAAAACAACTCAAAATGGAATGCCTTGAGTATGCAGAAAAGAATTTCCGAGGGAATGTTTATAAAAATATTTCCTCGGGACATGAAATTGGTGTTTCCAAAAAAGGGTTAAATGAATGGTTTTCAAAATCAAAATCTATTGAGCAAATTCTTTCAATTAAATTCTTAGATACAATCCTGGTTAATGCAGTTTATTCTCATTCATCTGAAAATATCAAAAATAATGAAATAAATGCACCATCTTATGAATATTATAACTATTCGATTGAAATTAATAATCAAAAGTATGTAGCTGTCATAACTATAAGGATAATAAAAGAAGGATGTGATGATAGATATATTTACTATCATCATTATCTTGATAATCTGTATATAAAAAAAGAGCCACCCTCAAGTATACCTCGCAACCCTGAAACAGAGTAACGAACTTTTATTGGGTGGTCTAATATTAGTATATCATAAATATATTGATTGTCAAATAGTCCAGATTTTTTTTGATGTTTATTTTTTCGAACTTTCTGCAGCACTATGAATCATAGCTTCAATAGATTTTAAAAGCTCTGGCGAAAGCTTATCTAATTCATTTACGATTTTTTTATATTTTCGATATGTTTCAAAATCAGAGTAGATTTTCTGTTCGGGGTTTAAGGCATCTTCCCCGGTAACCAGAAATTCTACCGTTGTTCCAAGTGCTTTTGCAAGTTTTACAGCAACTTCTGCATTTGGAATTACGGCACGGTTATCTAAATATGTATCAATTGTTCTTTTGCTAATTCCTGTTTGAGCAGCAAGTTCTTTTCTAACTATACCTTTGTATTCGATTAAATCTTTCAGATTATCCCTGAACATATTTTTTAGAATACCATTATTTGAGTATAAATAGATTGTAAAAACCTAGAAATGAGTATATAATGTAAATGCTTATAATAGCGTATGTGTTTAATTTTTTACTTGGAGAAGAAAATGAAGAAGTGTTTATATTTTTTCTTTTTATTATCTTTAGCTTTTACGCTCATTAGTTGTGCTAGTACAATGACTTTTGATAAGAAAGCAAATTTAGTAATTCCTGATGAATTTCAAGCTAAGTCTTCACCAGATTTAGAATTTATCGGATTTAAAGCTGATGCAAACAATTTACCAACTGGTAATGGTGAAACTATAAAATTTACAGGTTGGACTAGGGAAACTTATTATTTCCCATCCGATTTTGATTTATGGAAAACATATAAAACAGATACTTATATAAAAAATCTAGGTAATGTACTTGAGAAATCGAATGTTGCTTATGATAAATCTTTTTCATATTTCGGAATATATTCTTTGCAAGAGTTGGAATTATATAAAAGTGATAAAAGATTTATAACTTTTGTTGAAGTAAATAAAAACCATCTTTCAGGTACCATCAAAGATAATTGGGTTTGGCCTGCTGCAATACTTATGGGAACAGGGGCCGGTATAGCTCCTGGTGGTCTTGTATGGGTTGTTAGCGATCCAGACGGAACACTTGGCCTAAAAGAAAGTGGTAAAAAAATGGTTGGTATAGGAATAGGAACTCTAGCTCTAGGAGCAGTGTTTTGTGCACTACCAGCAAAATCCACACTTATGTTTAATGGAGAATATCAAATATATGTTTATGACACTAAAGAAAAAAAAGTTATTTATAAAGATGCAGTAATTGTTTCTGAGATGGATACATATAAGGGTTCTTTCTTTAATGAAAATACAAATCAAAACGAAGTGTATAATTATTATGGCTCATTAATATATAATGCAATTTTACAAAAGTATGTAGAAGTTGAAAGATTCCTTTATAATTATATAAAAGAGTAAGAATAAAAAACGAATTCTTTTTTATGATTATATTAAAGCCGTTCATTTAGCTGAAACGGCTTTTTTTACGTTAGGGCATGGAGCCACGCTGTTAGGCGGCCACCGCAACGAAGTGAGGAGGCTGGAGCGAAAGCGGAATGGCGTAACGCCCGACCTGCTGCGAACGAAGTGAGCAGCAGGGAACGCCCATAAATTTGTATAATACTAACATCTTCCAAATTTTATAATTATCACCGATAATATAAATATGCTTCTGCAAGAACTTACAGACGAGTTTCTCATTTATATTTCAAGTGTCCGCGACTTGTCTGAAAATACTGTTATGGGGTATAAGAACGACCTTGAGCATCTTAAGGAGTTTCTTACACCAACGCTCGACATTACTTCAATTACTAAAGAAAACCTTAAGCTTTGTATAGGCCAGCTTTCAAAAAGGCACAGTTCTAATGCTTCAATAAACAGATTCATTGCAGCTGTGCGCTCTTTGTTTGCGTATGCGTATAAGTTTGGATATCTTGAAAAAAATCCTGCGCTCGAAATTAAAACTGTAAAGCTTTCTAAAAAAGTTCCTCGTTTTATGACTAAGGCAGAGGTTGATACTCTTTGTAATGAGCCTCAAAAAAATGAGATTTTATGGGCAAGCCGGGATCACGCGCTTTTTGAAATGCTTTATTCTTCTGGTTGCCGTGTGAGTGAAATTACAAATCTTTGCCTTTCTGATTTTTTGAATGGCTACGACCGTGCTGTTGTAACTGGAAAAGGCGACAAGCAGAGAATTGTATATTTTAGTGATGAAGCAAAAGCAGCTCTTAAAGCATATCTTGTGGACCGTAAAAAAGTTATGGAAGAAAATGGTACGCTAGGTAAAACAGACAGAATCTTTATAAGCCAGCGGGGGCGACCTCTTTCTGTTCGTGGAATCAGTTATATAATTTCGCGCTATTCTGGAGCAGAAGGAACGAATCACCATGTAAATCCTCATGCTTTCCGCCACACCTTTGCTACTACAATGATTGGCAACGGAGCAGATGTAAGACTTGTTCAGGAAATGCTCGGCCATAGTTCAATTTCTACCACCCAGCGTTACACACATATCACAACCGAAAAGCTAATTGAAACCTACAACAAAGCACATCCACATTCCTAATCTTTCTAGATGTTGAATAATTTTAAATAAATTATAAAATTAAATAATTGGATTAAAAATGACTGGAAAATATTTATTCAAAAGCTGTCTGACATTTTGTCTTTTTACAATTGCTTTTTTCATCACAGCCTGCGCTTCAAGTAATACAAAATCAAGTAAAGAATTTAAATTTGCTCAGGAAGAAGAGGATTTTGTTCCCAAAGGTCCAGTTTCCTTTAATATAACTTATGAATTTCATTCTATTCCTGCCTTTTGCAAGGAAAAATCATTTTCTAAACCTAAGGGAAAATATGTGTATTTTGGAGATTTTCCTCAGACAAAAAAGAAAGCTGGTATTGTAATCAATGAAGAAATATACATTAACCGTGGACGATATACTTATTATGCCGGAAGCGACGGAAACTGGTATGCAAAATGTCTTGAAAATGCATTTGAGCCGGAAAGATACCAATATGCTTATTCTGATGGAACCCGCGTAAAAGGAAGGAATGAAAACAACTACCGGTATTTTAAAGTCGAACCAATAAAGTGGCGGGTCTTAAATGATATCGGTGCAAACGGACAGACAAAGGCTGTTTTACTTGCCGAAAATATTCTTATTGAAAATATGGTCTGGTATGATTACGACGATATTGACAGGTTTATAGAAACTGAAGATGAACGAAAATTTGAACAGATTTATCCAAATAATTATAAGCATTCAAAAGTCAGGGCTTATCTTAATGGCCTTGCTTATCTTGTTACAAAAAAGAAGGGGCAGCCTGTAGAACTGAATCAGGAGTTTGAAAACTCAGGATTTTTACAGACAGCTTTTGACCAGTATGCTCAGGATCTTATTCTTATTTCAGAAATCACAAATGATGAAGAAAGTTCAAAGCCTGCTGAATATACGGAAAAATATTTTAATAAAACCAATTATTATCTTATTGATGAAGTTTTGTATGATAAGCTTTTTCTACTTAGCCAAAGAGAAGCATCTTCTGCAGAGTTTGGTTTTGCTCCTCATAAAGTTTTTGATAAAGATAGTAAAAACAAGTTTTTTTCTCGAGGAAAAAATGCTTCTGATTTCGCTTTAGCAAATTATGTTTATGCTGGTGACAGTCCTGGAAATAGAAATGAATGTGGCTGGTATCTAAGAACTCCTATATACAGAGATAAGGATTATGTATTTGATGCAAGTGATATTGGTTCAGTTGGACATCAAGGTGTTGATTCTGAGTATGAATCCATTCTTCCTGCTCTTGCAATTCCTGTAGATGTCATAAAAGGGGAGTGGTAAAATGAAAAAATCCTTTGTATTCATACTATTTGCAATTTGTAACTTCTGCTTCTATGCACAAAATATTAAAGTAATTGAAGAAAACGAAGATGCTGTTATTGCGGCAGAAAAAAAAATTGACGAAATATCTTCTGAACTTTACACTCAGTTTGAAAGTGAAAAGAAAGCTCTTGTTCCAAAAATAAAAAATTCTCCTTTTCCGGAATCGGTCTTAGATGAAAAAGGTATCCCCTTGGAGTCTGCAAGACTTGAAAGAGAAAAAGAGATCTATTCAGAAGTAGAAAAAATCATAGAAAAAATTTCTCAAGCACTTGTTTCAGAAACAAAAGAATATGAAGATACCAAGACCGTCTTGCTTGCTCAAATCGAAAATGAAAAAGCGGCTTTTGGAACAAGCTGTATGGCTTCCAGTAAAGACTCTTCTGTTACTGTAGAAATTAGTCCCGGATACTATGATAGAGAAGAAGGACACTATTATTCCGGGAATGTAATATTATATTTTAATGGATTTCACATTTCTTTAGATATAAGTGACGAAGAAGCTTCAAGGTTTGATTATTATATTAATTATACTCCCTTTTTTAGGGAAAAAAATAATAAAGACTCAATAAGAACCGATTACTATATTTTCATAAGTGATATTGATGTAATTGAGCGCTCAAACGGTTATCTGGTAAAAAGAATAAACTATAATCAAACATCCTTGTATCATTCTTCTGTAACTCCTCTTTCAAAAAGTAAAAACATGAAAGAAAAGCTTTTGTCAGAACTCGAAAAATACCAAAATTTCATGACACAGATAGTTTTCAAAGGTTATCTTGATATGATTCCAATTCCCGGAAAAAATTATGAAGTCCTGAATACCGAAGTTACAAACGCTTTGTATTATTTTGGTGAAGGCGAAGATAAAGGCTTTTTTGATTATCCAAAAGTTTGTAGTTTTTCAGAAGCAATTGATTTTTGTAACAAACTTAGTGAGTTTTATGGACTTACCCCGGTATATACCAAGCCGGAGGAAGGAAATATACCTCAAAGAAATCCGGATGCAGACGGCTTCAGATTACCTTCGGTAGAAGAATGGATTTATGCTGCTAAGGGTGGACAGGATTTTGAATATAACGGATGGCTTTCTGTTTCAAAGTATTATCGCGATTTTGGAGGGGAATTTGGTTTATTTGAAGCTGGTAAACCTTCCGGCTGTCGATTCCCAAATGCCTATGGTCTTTATGATATGTTCGGTTCTTGTATGGAATTTACAGACATTATGGTAAAAATGAGTGAAAATAGTGTCTGGGCTGAGAGAGTTTTAAAGTGCGATATAAGTGAGCGTTATATAACAGACAATCCTTCTTATGCCTATAGAGAATATATTTCTGAATCTACAAGAGACGATGGAAAAACTGGAATCCGCCTTTTCAGGACAATAAAGCAAAAATGACATTATTTTCATTTGCCAATTCTCACAAATATTATTATATTTAAAATATAGTTTTTTATATTGGAGATTTTAATGCCAAAAACAAAAATCAGAAGCACAACTGTTCTAGCTATAAAAAGAAATGGACAGGTTGCTATGGCCGGAGACGGTCAGTGTACTTTGGGGGACACAGTTTGTAAAGGAAACTCCCGCAAGGTTAGAAAGATTTATGACGGAAAAATATTAACAGGGTTTGCAGGAAGCGTTGCCGACGCCTTTACTCTGCTTGATAAATTTGAAGCTAAGGTAAAGGAATATAACGGAGACATCATGCGCTCTGCTGTTGAACTTGCCAAGGCCTGGCGTACAGACCGAACCCTGCAGAAGCTTGAAGCAATGCTCCTTGTTGCAGATAAATCAAAGATTCTTTTAATAAGTGGAGACGGAAACGTAATTGAACCTGAAAAGGATGCAATTGCAATTGGTTCAGGCGGTAACTACGCTTATTCTGCAGCTCTTGCATATCTGGACAGTTCAGACTTGAGTGCCCGCGAAATTGCAGAAAGATCGCTTAACATTGCGGGTAGCATTTGTATTTATACAAATCAGAATTTGACTATTGAGACGTTAGAATAATGGAAAACATAGAACTTACACCAAAACAGATTGTTGAAAGACTTGACCAGTATATAATCGGGCAGAAGGATGCTAAGCGTGCTGTTGCTGTTGCACTTAGAAACCGTTTTAGACGACTTAAGCTGCCTGAAGAAATCCGCGATGAAGTTGCTCCTAAAAACATCCTTATGATTGGACCAACCGGCTGCGGAAAAACAGAAATTGCCAGACGTCTTGCAAAGCTTTGCGGTGCTCCTTTTATTAAGGTAGAAGCTACAAAATATACAGAAGTTGGTTATGTAGGCCGCGATGTAGAAAGCATGGTTCGTGATCTTATGGCAGTAGGCTACAACGACGTTAAAGCCGAAATGGAAGATCAGCTCCGCGAAAAATCTGTTAGTGTTGTAGAAGAGCGTCTTTTGGATCTTCTTCTTCCAGGTTCGGGCAATGAAGAAAAGAAAGACGAAAAGAAAGCAGATCCAGCCCAGGGCGATGTAATTATTCTTGAAGCACCGGATGCAGCTCAAAACGATACACAGAATCATACAAGAGAAAAATTCCGTCAGATGCTCCGCGAAGGTGAGCTTGAAGACCGCGAAATAGATTTAGTTGTAAAGCGACAAGCAGGTATGCCTAATATGGAAATCATCACTGGTGGAAGCATAGATGATCTTCAGAACAGCATGCAGGGAATTTTAAATATCATGAACGGAAACGGTCGCAGCAAAAAGCGTTCTGTTACTGTAAAAGAAGCCCGCAAAATTATTGAAGAAGAAGTTCTCGACAGCATGGTAGATCATGACAAGGTTGCAGACGAAGCAAAGAAGCGTGTAGAGCAGAGCGGAATTATCTTCATTGATGAAATTGATAAGATTGCAGTTCACGGCGAAAGTCACGGACAGGACGTTAGCCGCGAAGGTGTTCAGCGCGATATTCTTCCAATTGTAGAAGGCAGCAATGTAAATACAAAGTTTGGTGTTGTAGATACAACTCATATTCTGTTTATTGCAGCTGGTGCCTTCAGTGTTGCAGCTCCAAGTGATTTAATTCCTGAACTTCAGGGTCGATTTCCGCTTCGTGTAGAGCTTGATTCACTCCATAAGGAAGACTTCAAGAGAATCCTTAGTGAACCAAAGAACAGCCTGATTATGCAGTATACATCCTTGCTCGAAACAGAAGATGTAAAGCTTAATATTACAGAAGATGCCCTTGACCGTATGAGCGTTGTTGCAGAAGAAGTAAATGCAACCGCCGAAAATATCGGTGCGCGCCGCCTTCATACAATTATGGAAAAAGTTCTTGCCGACATCAATTTTGAAGCCGACGAACACGCTGGCGAAACAATCAAAATTGACGCAGCTTATGTAGATGAAAAACTCGAAGGCATAAGTCAAAATCAGGATTTGTCTCGATATATTTTGTAATCATAAAAAAGCCTGAAAATTGCGGCGCTTACCAACGGCAATGTAACAAAAATAAGATGCTTGCCGTTCCCGCTGCAATTTCGGGCTTTATTTTTTCTTTCTAAAAATTTTCCCCTAAACCTTTTTTTTTATTCTCCGAAAATCAAATAGATGTAAACAAAATAGACAGCGATGACGCCCGTGTTAATGCAAGGCACGTTTTGCTAAAAGCCTTAACCCGCCCGTTTTTTAGTTGTCATTCAGGAGGATACAGCGGCCATGAATTCATTTACAAGATCAATTGATCTTTTGCAGCGTGAAATGGATGTAACTTCTTTGCGATACCAGGTTACTGCAAATAACCTTGCAAACAGCGAAGTTCCAAACTTTAAACGCTCTGTTGTAAATTTTGAAAGCGAACTTAAACGCGCTCTTGATTCAGAAAAAGAAGCAAAAAAAGCATTTCACCTTTCTACTACAGACAATCGCCACATTCAGATAAATGTTCCTTACGATTATCGCGATGTTCAGCCTCGCCGCGTGCTCGATTATGTTTCAACAGCAAAGGCAAACGGCAATAATGTCGATGCTGAAACAGAAGCAAACAATATCCTTCAGATTAAGATGCAGTATCGCCTGCTAACTCAGCTTACAGCCTTTGAATTCGATCAAGTAAATACAGCAATGAAAAAATAACAAATAGAGAGTAGGGAATAGCAAGGAGGGGGAAGTCTCCCCCTCGTCACAACCGGCATTCTGCCGTTTGTTCCTACCCTCTCTACGGGGCTAAAACAGCAAAGCTGTTTTTACGCCGCCCCGTAACGCCCCGCTAAGTGTTACAAAAAAATAAAGGAGTGTAATAAAAATGGGAATGTTCACAAGTATAAATATAGCCGCAACTGGAATGAGTGCCGAAAGACTTCGCACAGATGTAATTTCTGATAATATCGCAAATGCTTCAACAACAAGAACGCAGGAAGGTGGGCCTTTCAAAAAATCAACAGTTGTAATGCGTCCCGTTGCAGATTCAAATCCTCAATGGAGAACACCTTTTACACCAAGCTCGCTTGATAATGGCCCTGGAAAAGGTGTAAAAGTTTTGGAAATCACAAAAGATACTTCCGAAGGGCGTCTTGTTTACGACCCAACTCACCCAGATGCATATCAGAGCGGTCCGCACAAAGGTTATGTTGAATATCCAAACGTGAATATCGTAAATGAAATGGTAGATTTAATTGCAGCTTCGCGCGCTTATGAAGCCAACGCAACTGTAATTGACGGCGCAAAAGACATGTTCAGTGCCGCCCTGGAAATTGGCCGCTAACGTACGTTCGTTAGTTTTTAGGTGTACAAAATCAATATGATGTTGTACAATAAAAAACGAGGGGAATAAAAAATGAAGATTCAGGATTTCGGTACATTGCAGATGACACGCACAGACAAGGCGCATTTCGGCCAGGGTAAAATCCAGCCGCTTACGCAGAATGCTCCGGGTATGTCTCCGATACAGAAAGTTCAGCGTGCAGAAAAAACAACTGAGGCCGTTTCCGTTCAGCCGGCAAATCA